>Ga0164310_10002629_pt1 | contig 10372 bp, 8 predicted proteins | sample GuaBasSedimGuay1_FD_121795 | JGI IMG/M metagenome (GOLD analysis project Ga0164310, IMG submission 121795) | Subseafloor sediment microbial communities from Guaymas Basin, Gulf of California, Mexico - Guay1, Core 4569-9, 0-3 cm | ecosystem: Environmental > Aquatic > Marine > Hydrothermal vents >... | reverse complement strand
GGCGGAGGCCTAGAATTAGCCCTAGCATGTGACTTCAGAATAGCCTCAGAACACGCGGAGCTGGGAAGCCCAGAAATAAATCTGGGAATTATTCCCGGATGGGGCGGATCCCAACGGCATGTTAGAATCGTTGGTTTGAGAAACGCCAAAAGACTTGTGATGCTCGGAGAGAGAATAAAGGCGGACGAAGCCCTAAAAATGGGTTTAGTCGACAAAGTAGTTCCATTCGAGAAACTTAGGGAGGAAGTTAAGGCTCTGGCTAAAAGGCTGGCTGAAGGTCCGCCAATAGCAATGAAATATGCAAAACACGCATTGAACTTTGGAAGCCAAGTTCCTCTCGACATAGGATTAAGACTTGAAGCTACGCTTATGGCCCTGCTGTTTTCAACCCAAGACGTAAAGCGTGGCATAGAAGCCTTTATGTCAAAGAGAAAACCTGAATTCAAGGGAGACTAGACATAATCTCCCAATTCATTTTTTAAATTCTAATTTAGGGTGAAACAAATTTGAGGAAAGTAGCTATTATAGGGGTTGGCCACAGCAAATTTGGCGTTAGACAAGATGTAAACGTATGTGAATTAGCCTTTGAAGCCGTCAAGCCAGCATTAGAAGATGCTGGACTTACACCTAAAGACATCCCCTTCGTGCCAGTCGCCTCCGTCGGCGTATGGTATGAAGAGCCCCTCCCAGCAGTTGCAATAGCAGAATACTGCGGTCTAACGGGCGCTGGATTAATGAAATTTGAAGCTGCATGTGCAACTGGAAGCGCCGCCATTTACGCCGCCTACACAGCGATTGCAAGCGGCCACGTAGACCTAGCCCTAGTCATAGGCGTTGAAAAAATGAGGGAGGTTGATACGCTTACAGCTGTTGAACTTATCGGCCGAGCGGGCTACTATCTATGGGAGTTCGAGAATTTCGGAATGACTTTTCCCGCTTACTATGCCTTACACGCGGTTGCCCACATGAACAAGTATGGAACAACAGAGGAGGATTTGGCTTTAGTTGCAGTGAAAGCCCACAAATATGGCGCCATGAATCCTTTAGCTCACTTCCAACGTGAAATAACCGTGGATGATGTTTTGTCTTCACATGTTATTGCTTGGCCCCTAAAACTTTATGATTGCTGTCCAATAACCGACGGAAGCGCCGCCGTTGTATTAGCTTCAGAAGAGAAAGCTAAAGAGCTAGGAGTAGACACCCCAGTATGGATAGAAGCCATAGGATTCTCTTCTGGAACGGCTAATCTCTCCAAAAGAAGGAATTATGTAGGATTAGAGGCTTCGGTGAAAGCTTCAAGAATGGCCTATAAAATGGCTGGAATAACTCCAAACGACATAGATGTCGCCAATGTTCACGACTGTTTCACAATAGCCGAAATACTAGCCTATGAAGACTTAGGCTTCTGCGAAAAAGGAGAGGGCGCTAAACTACTTAGGGAAGGCCAAACGGAAATCGGCGGAAAAATACCAGTCAACATAGATGGCGGATTAAAGGCAAAGGGCCATCCAATAGGCGCAACAGGAGTCTCGATGATGGCGGAATTAACAAAGCAGTTAAGAGAGGAGGTTCAACCTTCAAGCCGTCAGGCGCCCATGAAAAACTACATTGCAATGGCGCACAATATCGGCGGGACAGGCCACTATTGTTATGTAACAATTTTAAAGAGGTGAAAATAATGAGCGAAATGCCAACCCTACGCTCAAGGAAACTCGAAATAATCTATAACATACCAATAAGCAAGACATTAAAGTTCTGGGAAGGCTTGAAAGAAGGAAAAATTTACACAACCAAATGTAAAAAGTGTGGAAAGCTCTATTTTCCGCCAGTAGCCGACTGTGCAGAATGCTACTCCTCGGAGATGGAGTGGATAGAGCTAAGCGGAGAAGGCGAAATAGAAACCTTCACCCACATAATCGTGAAACCAGCAAGCTTTCAAGACGAACCGCCCTACACGGTAGCCATTGCAAGGCTCAAGGAAGGAATTAGAGCTCTAGCATGGCTCACAGGCGTAAAAAAGAAGGACGTAAAGATCGGAATGAAGGTTAGGTTAGTGGCGAAAGTAACGCCTGAAGGAAGGCTTACATACGAGTTTAAACCAATCCAATAGAATGGTGAAAAGTTATGGCCGAAGAAATTAAACGCGTAGCCGTCATAGGCGCGGGAATGATGGGCCACGGCATAGCCCAAGTCTTCGCCATGAAAGGCTACCAAGTGACCCTACTAGACATAAACGAGGAAATACTGAAAAAGGCTCTTCAGAGTATAGAATGGAGCCTAAACAAATTCGTTGAAAAAAGAAGAATAAGAAAGGAAGATGCAGACGCAGCCCTTTCAAGAATAAAAACAACAACATCCTACGAAGAAGCCGCGAAAGAAATAGACTTAGCAATAGAAGCAGTTCCGGAGAATATAGAACTGAAAAAGAAGGTTTTCGCGAAAATAGATGAGGTTGCGCCGTCGCACACAATAATAGCGACAAACACTTCAACTTTAAGCGTTACAGAGATGGGAAATGCTACCAAAAGGCCGGATAAGGCTGTTGGGATGCATTGGTTTAATCCCCCTCAGATGATGCAGCTAATAGAAGTTGTGAAGGGAGACCAAACAAGCGAAGAAACCATAAACACAATAATGGAATTAAGCAGAAAACTTGGAAAAACACCAATATTATGTAAGAAGGACGTGAGAGGATTCATAGTTAACCGAATACTGGGAATGGTATTCAACGAAGCCTTCTGGGCCTACCACAGAGGAGAAGCAACAAAAGAGGGAATAGACGCCTCAGCCAAATATACAGGAGGATTTCCAATGGGATGGTTTGAACTCGCCGACTTCGTCGGCCTAGACATAGCCTACGAAGTAGGAAAAGTCCTTTACGAAGCCTATGGAGAAAGATTCAAGCCCTGCACAGAAATAATCGAGCCTCTGGTTAAGGAAGGAAAGTTAGGACAAAAAACAAAGGCAGGCTTTTACGACTGGAGCAAAGGCCGACCAAGAATACCATTCGAACTATCAGACGAATACGACATAGAAAGATCATGGGCAGTAGCCATAAACGAGGCTGCATGGCTAATCCACGAAGAAGTGGCAGAACCAGAAAGCATAGACACAGGAATGAAGCTTGGAACAGGATGGCCATCAGGCCCATGCGAATACGCTGACAGAAGAGGTCTAGACTGGGCATTAAACAAGCTTAAAGAGTTACATCAAAAATATGGCATGGAAATGTATAAGCCATGCCCGCTACTGGAAGATTATGTGGCAAAATCTTGGATCGGTAGGAAAACTGGTAGAGGTTTTTATCAGTATTAACTTCCTTCCTTATCTTTTAGATACTTCTCATAGTACTCATGTGCCTTTTTTACCGCTTCCTCCGGAATTTCAAGTATTTTTAAGTTTGTACCAGTTAATTTGGCGTATTTATCGAAACATTCCTTAACTCTAGAAACATTTCCTTCGTAAATTGCTAAACCGCCAGCTATTCTATACCATACTGCAGCTCTCAAATTGTCTTTGGCTTTTTCTAACTCTTTGGCTTTGGAAATAGCATCTTCAAATGAAGTATCTATTTTTCTGGGGTCAAGAAACATGGTGTCTTTTAATGCTTCAAATGTTTCAGGAGAATCTGAGCAAAGTTTCTCTAAATCTGTAATTTCTCTTTCTTTCTCAGAAGTTTTCTCGATTTCCTCCTCTTCTCCTTTCTTTTTTCTTTTAAATAGTCTATCTAGAACGCCCATATTATTTCCTCCATGATGACTACTTGAATGTGTTGCTAAGTAAAATAACTTTTTTGTTTAAAAGCATTTAATAGTTCACCTTGCTTATTTCTATTTTTAGGAGTATCACTTAAATGTAAGAGTCACTATTCTATTCCATTGGGAGAAGGACAGTGAATAAGAGATATCTTGTAGCCTCCCTTGGAGTCATCTTGATTTTTTCAGGAGTAATTCTTGCGTCTCTTTCTAATTCCGAGGCAGAGGTGCTGGACTGGGTTGATCGAACCGAAGTTGTTGAGAAGAAATACTGGATAGCCTCCTATTTCAGTGAAGGAGAGACTGTGGGTGTAAAATTTACTGTGGGCGAGTACTGGGACTTTGGAGAGGGATATGAGCCTGCGGATCCAGGATCAGGCTTACCATACGGACACCGCATAATATCCTTTAATGTTACTGATCCTTATGGTGATGTCACTCTATTTGACATTTATTTTGCTGTTGAGAAGGGGTATGGAATATTTAAAGTCACGGTTTATCATCCTGGAAGAGGCGTTGAAGCCAGCAACTCCACTGGAGATTTCATCTGGAACACGACGGCTAGCGGTGTTTATAATGTGTCATTATGGTATATCACTCCTCCCCCGACATCACTCGACCCAAACCTGATGGAAGAAATGAGGGAAGCCTTAGAAAATTGGCCGACGCCTCCAGAAACTCTACAATTGAAGGTGTTGGAGTACGTGACGCGACATCCCTATCAATTTATGTTCTTCCCCGGCGTATCTTCACTTGTGATAGGCGGAATATTATCTGTTGTAAGTTTTAGGCTGAAAAGTCCCACCAAACCGAGGAAATCTAAAAAGATTGTTCGATATAAATAAAAAAGGGGAATTAAATTATTTTTTGCGTTTTCGGATGATTACTGGTATTGCTGCAAGAGATAACATTGCTAGGATCATTAGCGCCGGGGAGAATTCCGGAATTACATTTGTGCTCTGGATGACTATTACATGGTCTCCTTCAGTGAAGTTGAACCACAAGGAAGTGTGAGTTTCGTTTGAAGATACGATTACGTCAGTGCCTATTTCTAGTGGGGTACCGTCAACGATAACGGTCCAGTCGCTGTCAACATCGCACCACATGAAATTCTTCGGGATGGTTACATTGCAGTAGCCGTCTGCGTAGGTCACATTGAAGGTTATTTGTTTGTTATCTGGGTCGAATCCGAGGTTATCAGGTGCGATGATTGCTCCGTCACTCTCTATAGTTACTATGTGGTCGCTTCCCAAGTAGCTAACTACGAATGAATTTACATGTTGCAGCGGCAAAATTTCGTATAGGCCATCCTCTACGGCATGTGGTATAGACTTGGCATAGGGTATCGATGGCATAACTATGTCTGTAAACTCTAAGTCAAGTAGTGAGGAGGCTGCAGGTTCAGGTTCCCATCCTTGGTAAGCAACTCTGAAGGTAAATTTGACGATGGTGCCGTTGCCATACCAATATTCTGCTGGTTGATAGGAGGTTGCTACAAGCCAGTAGGTTCCTACTCCACCGTCTATTGTTACGTTGTCGTATGGCACAAATAATGGTTCATTTAGCACTCCACCAGACAGTCCTAGCATTAGCTCGTGGCTTACATACTCAAGTAGTGTGGCATTCCATGAAAACTTGATTTCAACACCGTAAGTTCCGTTTGGTACTTCTAGAGGTTTCACATTATAAAGGTTTATTTCTACATCGAATGTCTGGTTTTTAGCAAAATGTGGACCGAAAGTTATCTCTGCAGGCTCAACTTTTATCACGGCGGAAGTTTCTGGAGCGAGAATCTCATAGAATCCGTCTTCTCTTTCATGTGGCACTGGAGTTGCTGTCGCATCTACGAGGTCTGTAAATATCAGTTGAAGTGGACAGCTAGCGCTTAGCTTTTCATACCATTTAGGCTGATAGATTACCTTAAAAGTGAACTCTGCTACTTTTCCGTCGCCGAACCATGGGTCTGCTCCAGCCAGTGATGAGGCGGCAATCCAGTAGGTGTCATTTGGGTATGTGGTGTTTGTAAGTTCATCCTTTGCTGTGAAGTATGGTCCATTTAGTACTCCGCCTTCAACGCCGATGTATAGGGTTCTATTGACAAACTCGATAAGGTTGGGGTTCCACTGCAGCTTAATTTCAATGCCGAAGACTCCCGCTGGAACATTCTGATCAGTCACGTTATGAAGCCAAACAGCCACAGTGAATGTTTGGTTTATTGCCGGGTCTGGGCCAAATGTTATTGTTTCTGGTTCGACTTTGTAGTAGGGTCCTGGATGCTGTCCATAGGTTCTGGGTGCTTGGAAGACTGCTATTAGAGCGAGTGTGAATAGTAGCGTCGAGAATAGACTGACATGCTTCTTCATACTTTTCAATCTTTCCACCATTCTTGCTTTTTGCTATAGAGTTAGTATTTGAGTGTTTCTGTTTTAAAATTTGTGTATGTATAGTATTGGGAATTACTACTTAAGGGCTGTTTTGTTTTAAAAAATGGGAGAGTTGGGTTTTTAGCATGTTGTTCCGTAGAGGTATCCGCAGGTTACGAGGTCTGTTAGTCCTATTTTGCCGTCGTTGTCTAGGTCGGCGTCTGGGTTCCAGCCGGGGTCTTCTGGTGTGGATGAGAATGCTTGAGCGATTATGACTAGGTCTGTTAGTCCTATTTCTCCGTTTCCGTCTATGTCGCCTATCATTTTTATTTTGACTGTTTGTTCTCCTGTTAGGATGTTGTTTTCTGTGTTGAGTTCAAATGGTACTTCTGTTGCTACTGCTTTTAGTGTGTGGGTTGTGCAGGGCTGTAGTCCTGTTGTGTTCCATAGGAATGTTATTGTTAGATTTTCGCCTGCTGGGAGGTCGGTTATTTGTTGTGTTCCTATTGGGTTTTCTTCTGTGGAGCCTAGTGGGATGTAGTATAGTGATACGTTGAAGGTTTCGGCTATTCCTCCGAGGTTGGCGACTGTCACGTTTATTTCTACTATTCTGTTTGGGTATACTTTGTTTGGATGCGGTATTATTTCTAGTATGGCTATGTCTCTTATTACTGTCATGAAGAAGCCGTCTTCGGTTTGGTGACTTATTGGTTCTAGTTCTGAGTTGAGTAGTTGGGTTTCATGGAGGTCTAGTGGGCTGCTTCCGTAGCCTGAGACTTGGAAGTATATTGTTACTATTGTTGTTTGGGGTCCTATGTTTATTGGTGTGTCGTAGTATGTTAGGTTGATTTGGATTATTCCGTCGTGGACTGCTTGGCGCATTTTTACTAGTCCTAGGGATGTGTTGGCTATGGCTCCGGTGTATTCTATTACTTCTGAGTTGTAGGCGAGTTTGAAGCTGCAGAAGTAGAGGTCGAATGTGTTTTCGAGTCTTATTTCGAATTGTACTGGTGAGCCTGGTCCTAGTTCTGGGTCTATTAGTTCGGGTGGGTATACGAAGATTCTTGTGATTAGCATGTTGTTGAAGTATCCGTCGGTTGTTTCGTATGGGAGTGGGTCGCCCCATGCGTCGGTTAAGGTTATTTCTGTTAGGTGTAGGGTTGTTTCGCCTGTTTCGATTATGTGGAATTTTATGGTTATTATGTCTATTTCGCCGGTTATTGGTTCGGAGAGGGTTATTGAGCCTTGTATTGTTCCTAGGGTGTTGTCTATGGTTGGTGGGGTTGCTTCTTCTGTCCAGTTGGCTTCTGTTGCTTCTATTATTTGTGGGTTGTATTCTAGTTTGAATGAGAATTGGGCTAGGTTTTCGGCGTTTTGGATGGTTATGTTTATTGTGAAGTTTTTGCATGGGGTTAGTGAGGAGTCTACTATTTGTTCTGGGTTTATTTTTACTTGGGCTGTTGGGATTGTTAGTCTGTTGTCGAAGATTCCGCTTTGTGTGTAGTGTGGGATTGGGGTTGCTGCTGCGTCTACTATGTCGGTGAATTCTAGGGTTATTCCTGTTTTTCCTCTGCTTAGCACTTTAAATGTGGCTTTGATTATTGTTCCGTCGCCCCACCATGGTTCGGCTGGGGGTAGGGATGAGACTGCTGTCCAGTACATTCCTGTTGTTGTTTCGTTTTTTGCGGCGAAGTAGGGTGAGTTTAGTACTCCTCCTGCTTCGCCTATTTTGAAGTTTATTCCTATTAGTTCTAGTATGTCTGGGTTCCATGTTAGTTTGATTTCTACTCCGTAGAGTCCGTTCGGTACGGTTTCTGTTGTTGCGTTGTATAGGTTTACTTCTATTTGGAAGGTTGTGTTTGGTTCTAGGGTTGGGTCTTTTATTGATTGTGGTTCTACTATTATTGCTGGTTGGTCGCCTGGGAATGCTTTTGCGGGGTTTATGAGTAGTGGGGTGGCTGTTGTGGTTAGCAGTAAGAGTATGGTTAATGCGAGAATGTTTTTCTTTGCAGAATTTATATTCATTATTTCACCTTCTCCCCGTTTCCATCAAAAATTCTGTTAAGTTTCGATTTAAAGGTTATGGAAAAGAAATCTACGCTTCATTTCCATATGCCATGGCTACTATTACAAGGTCCTGAAGATTCACTTCGTTATCTTTATTGACATCTGCTTCTGGATTCCAGTGGGGATCACCAGGTTTTGAGCCATAGGCCAATGCAACAGTAACTAGATCAGAGAGGTCAACCTTCCCATTGCCATCTATGTCCCCAAGGATTGACAAATTAAAAGTTCTTGAATTATTGGCATACGTCCCAAAATATTCTGTTGCAACATACACAGTATAGTTTCCTTGTGGATGTAAGAATGGTATCTGAAATGTTAATTCATAGTGTCCGGTGATGACTCCTGTACCGCTGCTGCTTGTGCTTTGAGTGGGTACTGTCGTCAATAATGACCCGCCAGATGCCTCAATTATAGTAAAGTTGGCCATTTTTTCTTGGCAGTAAGGTACTCCCCCATCTTTTATCGCTTGTGTGAATGCGTTTGCATATACTATTGCTGTGCCTGTTGCTGCTTTGTCTTCTATTGGAAATGATAAGACAATTTCTAATTGTGAATTTCCTGAAATTATCCCTTCCCAGCGCGTTACTCCCAAGGTTGCATTCTTTGAGTCAAAAATGTTTACTGTAACCACTACATGCTTGCTTTCGCTAATTTTGTTCTCCACAACTACATGGAAATAGGCAAATGTTCTTTTTCTGAAAACATAGGTTGGCGTTCCGCCTAAATCGCAGGGAGTTACACTCAGAATCTCTATTTCGTCTGCAGGAGGAGGAATTGCTCCCGTAGCAAATGTTCTTGAAACTATGGGAAACTCTTGTGGATTGTAGATTTCTAATCCTACCAGTGCGTCCGATACTGGCGTTCCGTCCGCGTAAAGGTATCCTTGGATGATTATTTCTTCTTCGAAATAGCATTCAGTTTTTTCCATATCTAGAGTTAGTTGGAGTGCCGGATTTTCCCATGGGGTGTAGTAATATCCATTTTCCGTTACTGGTGCTGTTGGAGTTGATGACCAATTTTGGTAGAGATATACATTTTCTAGTAGTAGCTCGCATTCTTCACGTTGTTCTCCGTAGGGAACGGCATAAGTTGCGTTGAAGGTTATAGTTGCTAGTATTCCGTTTCCACTTATGGGTGTTTCAGACAAGGACAGTGCGGCTGAAACTTCGACTTTTCCCTGCTCGTTATCTACATTGAAGCTTTGTGCAGAACGTGGAGGCAGAGGGAAGAAGTTTCCATATGTTACATTCAAGCAAGACAACAATGTATTATTGAATCTGAGTCTAAATTCGTATCCAGTAATGTTGAAACCGTGATAAATCATCACATCTATTTGGAAAACTTCTCCTAGATGAACAGCAGTGTATTCTGTGGGAGATACATATACTTTTGTTTCATCTATTTGCGCATTCACTTCTGAAGGCGAATAAACTGCAACAAACGCGCAAAGTGTGATTAATATAACGAGTGCACTTTTTAGCCATTTCATTTTCCTCATCTTCTCAATAACTTTGTACTATGTCTGAATTTATTATAGAACATGGAAATATAAAAATTAAATGGAAACATTTTCTATCGCCTTTTGAAAGGATTTAATGTGCTTATCACTGCTGCTATGTATCCTTTCTTTTTTCTTTTTCTTCTTTTTATCAGAGTAAACGCTAGAATTGTACCCAACAGAATTAAAATTATCACCAATAGAATTAGAAATAGATTCAAACCTTTTATTTCTGGTTTTGACATTAAACTGACCGCTATCTTTTTGGTTTGATTATCAAGAATATCGTTTTCTCCCTTTAAAGGTGGAATCAAGGCCTTAAACAGATAGAGTCCCGCTTTCATATTTGATGTACTAATGTTGAATGTAATAACTTTCTCTTCGGTGGGGCTAAGTTCCTCGCTGAGAGGCGTGCCAATAAGTGTTTCGTTAGCATATAGATATATCTTGAAAATCTCTTTTGTTTGTCCTTCATTTTTGATTTTTATATTTACTTGCAGGTCTGTGCCAATTTCGGCAGAAATTGGAGAAATTCCAAAATTAATTATTGCTATATCCGTATTCATTATAACTATTTCCTTAGATTTTGAAGGACTGAGCGGGATTCCACCCGTAGCGGGTAAGCTATCATACAACCCTACAGTTATCAATCCTTTTCCTGAGGACGCCCATAACGGAATTTTTCCTCC
>Ga0164310_10002628_pt1 | contig 10372 bp, 9 predicted proteins | sample GuaBasSedimGuay1_FD_121795 | JGI IMG/M metagenome (GOLD analysis project Ga0164310, IMG submission 121795) | Subseafloor sediment microbial communities from Guaymas Basin, Gulf of California, Mexico - Guay1, Core 4569-9, 0-3 cm | ecosystem: Environmental > Aquatic > Marine > Hydrothermal vents >... | reverse complement strand
CGGTGGAGGTGGTGATGGCCACTGAAACCCGTTCGAAGGTTTTCGACCCCGAACGGTGGGAAGTGATCGAGGAAGTCCTTTTGATGTCCGATGTCCGTTTGCCGGACGACGGGCGCATCCCTTTGACCGTCGAACATGAGCGCCACGCCGGCGCGGTGATCGGGTCGGTGGTGGACATGCGCGTGGAAGGGAAAAAACTCGTCGGGCGGGCGGTGTTTTCGCGCTCGGCCGATACCGAGCCGTATTACGTCAAGGTGGTCGAGGGGCACCTCAACCGCTTTTCGGTGGTCTACCCGGCCGACACCCGCCGCACCGTTTGGATCGACGGCGGAAAAGAGAAGAAAGTCAACGGCAAGGTCTACAAGGGGCCGGTCGCCGTGACCAAATCATGGGAGCCCAAGTCCCTTGGGCTGGTGCTTTACGCCGCCGACCGCAACGCCAAGGCCCGCGGGGCGGCGCCCACAACCACTACTCCATCAACAAAGGAGAGAGCTATGGATGAGAGACTGAGAAAGTATTTGGAAAGAATGGGCCTCGACCCCGAGGCAGACGAGGATGCCGCCTGGGCGTATCTGGATGAGTTGTCCGCCCGATCCGAACCGGACGATCCTCCGGCCCACCCCAACGAGCCGGCCGAACCGCCGCCGGATCCGGATCCGGATACCATCCGGAAGAACGCCGAGATCGCCGCGGCCGAAGCGGTCCGGGCCGAGCGTGAGCGCGTGGCCGAGATCCACGCCATGGGCCGGGCGCATGGACTGGAAGAGGCGGCCGATGAAATGGTCCGGAACGGTGTGGACATTGAGAAGGCCCGGAAGAAGTTCCTGGAGCTGCTTAAAAAGCGCACCGACGGTGTCGGCGGCGACGGCTACCGCGCCCCGATAACGATTTCGGCGGACGCCCACGACAAATTCCGGGGCGCCGCGATGGACGCCATCATGCTGCGTTCCGGCCTGGAGGTGGAAACCCCCGCCGCCGGCGCGGACGAGCTGCGCGGGTATAGCCTGCAGGAGATGGCCCGGGAGTCCCTGCGCGTGGCGGGACGACCCACCGGAGGGCAACCCCTGGAGATGATCGGCCGGGCGCTGAACACCGACGACCTGCCCTATATCCTGGCCAACGTGGCCAACAAGTCTCTGTTTACCGGCTGGGAAACGGCCGAGGAGACCTGGTCGCAATGGTGCGGCACCGGAACGGTGTCGGATTTCAAAACCCACTATTCGCCCCGCTTGAGCGAGGCCGATGACCTGGACCAGGTCCTGGAAAGCCAGCCCTACAAATACGGCACCCGGACCGAGGAGCAGGAGACCTATTCGGTGGCGACTTACGGCAAGCTCTTCGCCCTGACCCGGCAGACGATCATCAACGACGATCTGGGCGCCTTGACCCGGATTCCGGCTTCCCACGGCGAGGCCGCGGCCCGCAAGATCGGCGATGTGGCCTATGCCGTTTTGACGGCCAACGCGGCCATGGGCGACGGGGTGGCGCTGTTCAACTCGGCGCACAGCAATGTGGGCACCGGTGGGGCGCCCAGCGAGACCACCCTGGCCGAAGGGGTTAAGCTGATGAAGCTGCAGAAAGACGTCCGCGATCTGCGGCGGCTCAACATCCGCCCACGGTTCTTTATCGGGCCGGTGGCCCTTGAGGGTTCCGCCGAGAAGTTCTTCGCGTCGGAATATCTCGATGTGACCTCCGGATCCATGCAGCGCAACATCTACGGCGGGAACTACTTTACCCGTATCTACGAACCGCGCCTGGATGATGATTCCTCAACCAAGTGGTATCTGGCCGCGGCCAAGGGCAAGACCGTGACGGTCTTTTTCTTAAACGGTCAGCAGCGCCCCTACCTTGAGACCAAGCAGGGGTGGAGCGTGGACGGCGTGGAGTACAAGGTCCGCATCGACTGTGGCGCCAAAGCCATGGACTGGCGCGGTTTGGTCTACAACGCCGGCGCGTAATATCGCGACGCCCAGGGGCCGGGGATGACCCGGCCCGGTGAACAAACAGACAAGGAGAAAATATCATGAGCTTGAACGCACTCGAACCCAAAAAACAGGTGGCTTATTTCACCTACGATTTCGACAAGCACGGCGGCGCCGTGGGCGCCATTTCCGTCCAGGGCGACGGGATCCCCGCCGGCGCCATTATTACTTCGGGCGTGGTGCACGTGAAAACGGCCTGCACCTCCGGCGGATCGGCCACCGTCTCCATCGGCATTGCCACGGCGGCCGACATGCTGGCCGCCACGGCCGTTGCTTCCTTGACGGCCAACGCCCTTTTGGATGTGGTTCCCGACGGAACGGCCACCAATATGGTGCGTCTGACTTCGGCGGACAACACAGCCATTTTCACGGTGGCCACGGCCGCCCTGACCGCCGGCAAGATCGTCTTGGCGGTGGAGTACTTCGTAACCGACTAGTACCGCAAAATGGCCGGAACTCTGCAAACCTCGATGACGGCGGCGCTGGACCGGTTTTGGGATAACGCCGCCGTTTCCGCGACGTACAACGGATCATCCGTGACCGTGCTGGCCGATGACTTCGGCGGCGACCGGGAGCGGGAAGCTCCCGCCGACGGTCATATGGCCGTGGGGTCGATCGAGGTGAAGAAAGACGATGTTTCTTCCCCGGCCTACCGCGACCCGGTGGTGATCGATGGGACGACTTACCGGGTTCTGAAAATCGAAAGCCACGACTGGTACTCCTGGAAGTTGGTCCTTTACCGGGATGAACGTCCCGGACCCGGAGGAAGGCGTTGATGCAGGTTTATGACATCATCTCCGATCTGGCCGCCGCCCTGGTGGCATCGAGCGATCTTTCCAACTGGGCCGTTGCCACCTACGGCCGGGAACATACCGTGTATGTGGAATATGACACCCGCAACGCTCCCGGTGAGGACAACTGCCCGTATATCGCCCTTTGGCCGGTATCACGGGTTTATGGCCGCGAGCGGCGCGACCGCCGCACGGTGATCCTGGCCGAGTTGACGGTATTCGACGCCGATTACGAAGTGGTCGCCTCAGGCAACCTTTACAACTACCTGGGGCTATCCCGTATCGGCGACATGTACGACCACATGATCACCGTTGTCAAGGGCACAACGCTTTCCTGCGGATCGGTTCTCGATCCGGTGGAAGATGATTTCGAGACGATGGACTCGTTTCCCTATCATCAGGTTTTCGTCCACCTCGGGTTTGTGCAGCACCTTTGCATCGGTACGGACCCGTTGGCGGCGTGAAATAGAAGTATCAATAAACCTTAACCAAGGAGTGGAAAAATGACACAGGCAACCGGCGCACTCGCCGAACTACTATTTGAATTTGAAACCACTTGGGGCTCGGACCCGGCCTCGCCGGACGCGCTGTCGTTACCGTTCAATAGTTGCGATATCGCCGGCTCCCAGGCCAAGAACACGGCCCAGACCATCACGGGCAACCGCAACCCGGTGCGCCCCTTCGGCGGCAATATCGATGCCGCCGGTTCGATCGTGGTGCCCGTGGACTACACCGCCATGTGGTACTGGCTGAAGTTGATGTTTGGCGACCCCACCACTACCGGAACGGGGCCATACACCCACACCTTCACCATCGGCGACAGCATGCCGTCGGCGGTGATCGAGAAGCATTTCGACGATATCAACACTTTCATGCACTACAACGGCATGATGGCGCAGTCGTTCGCGGTCTCTTTTGGCGGCGACGGCGAGCTTACAATGACCATTAACGTGGCCGGTAAAAGCGAAACCCTGCCCACCTCGGTTTATGACGCCACGCCCACTTCCGTTTCCCTGGGACGGCTCAATAACTTCGACGCGGCTTTCACCGAGGGCGGCACGCCCAACAATATTTGCGCCACCCAGGTGGATATCAATGTTGATTTCGGGCTTGATCTCGAAAGCCGATGTATCGGCGGATCCGGGTATCGCAATGCGATCCCCGTCGGCATCGTGGGGGTTTCCGGGACCTTAACCGGTCTTTACGAAGATGACACCATTGTGGACAAGGGCGCCGCCGGCACCGAATCATCCCTGGATATCACCCTGACATCCGGCACCAACTCCCTGGCCTTCTATATCGACGAGCTCGAATATGAGCGGGTGACCGTGCCGATTCCCGGTCCCCAGGGGCTACTGCAAACGGCCAATTTCCAGGGCTATTACGATGATGACGCCGACGCCTCGGCCATCCGGGTGGTGCTGATCAACGACGACGCCCACGCTTAAATGCGACCTTTAAAAAAAGGAGGAGATCGATGGAATTTGAATCTGGCGGAAAGACCTTTGTGATCCGGTCGCTCAAAAGGAAAGAAGTGAAAGCCCTGAAAAACGAGGGCTTCAACCTGTACAACATTTCAGCCGATCAGCTTGATGATCTGATCGACCGGATATTTGAGATCGTGCTGACGGAAGAAGAGATCGGCGCGGCCGAAGATCTGGACAATCGCGACGCGGTGAAGATCTTCAACCAGATTTTCCGCGAGACCTTCGGGTCGGAGAAGCAGGAAAAAAACTGATCGAGGTCTGGTCCTGGCACCACGACCGGGACCGGGCGAGGTATTGCGCGGCATGTGAAAAAAAGCATAAGGGACGGCCACCGTGTTCCGGGTGCGAGTTTGAATGCCCTCCCCTGGACCCGGCCAACCGCGAAGCTTGGGAATTATGGAGCATGGCCGGAACCCAGCTTCGGACGGCCCCGCGCGGAATCATCGGTTTTGATTTGAATGCTTTTTTCACGGTCGCTGGGGTCATGGGGATAGAAGTAAGTCCCGGCCTTTTGCGCAAGATCAAGGCCATGGAAGCCGCCCTTTTGAAACTCAGCCGAAAGCAGGTGGAAAATGACCGTCGCCGTCAAAGCAGTGACAACCGGCACCCGGGCTTTCGCCCGCACCCTGGCCGTTGAGAAGCGGCGGCAGGAGCGGGCGTTATTTACCGCCGTGAGGGTGGAGGGATTTCGTCAGTGGCGTAATTTGAAAAAAGAAATCCGTTCTTCGGCGCCCGGGGGCAACCGGTTGGCGCCGTTGTCTTTTATGGCCCGGATCACCAAAGGGGGCCGCCTCAAACCGGACAAGCCGTTGAAACGTCTGGCCGCCCTGGCCCGATATCAGGTGCAATACGGCCAGGACTTCGAGTTTCGCTTTGGTTGGGACACGCCCCGCGTGTCCGCCTCGGTCCGCAAGATCGCCAAGCGCGCCCAGGAAGGCTATACGGTCAGCATCACTCCCGCCAAAAGAAGAGCCCTGGCCCGCATCGCTGGCGGGTTGGGTCCGCGTTCCCGCGCCCGGCGGTATCTTTTTTTGCGCAAGTCCACCGTTTCGGCGCATGTCCCCGCCCGCGAGCTGATGGAGCCCTACTGGGCCGCTCACCGGGACGAGGCCCGTCGCAATATCCGCCGCAACTTCCGCCGCAAAATGAAAGGAGAATACATCTAAAATGGCCGATGCCAAGCTAGTCACGATTTTAACCGCCAAGGATATGACCGAGGCCGCCTGGCGTTCTGCGACCCGGCACGCCGAGCGTTACGCCAAGGCGCTCACCGCTATTGTGGCCATAAGCGCGACGGGCGCCGCCGCGGCGATCACCAAGATGGCGGTGGATTCGGCCAAGGCGGCCAAAGTGCAGATCGACGCCGAGAAGAAGCTGGAAGCGGTGATCCGGGCCACCGGCGGAGCGGCCGGATACACCGCCGATGAGATGAAGAAGATGGCCTCCGGCTTGCAAGAAGTGACCAACTTCGGGGATGAGACCATCATTTCGGCGCAGGCGATTTTGGCGACGTTCAAGGATATCGGCAAGGAAGCATTCGCGCCGGCGCTGGAAGCGGCCATGGATATGTCGGCAGTAATGGGAACGGACCTGAAATCATCCATCGTGCAGATCGGTAAGGCCCTGAACGACCCCATTAAGGGCCTATCCGCCCTTTCCCGCGTGGGGGTTATCTTTACCGAGCAGCAGAAGCAACAGATCAAAGCGTTGCAGGAATCGGGCGATTTGTTCGGCGCCCAGAAGATTATTTTGCAGGAGTTGCAAAGCGAGTTCGGGGGCACTTCCCGCGCGATGGCCGATATATACGTCCAAACCCGCAATAGCTACGGGGATATGTTGGAGTCAATCGGGACTATCCTGCGCGAAGGCCTGGCCCCGACGGTGGCGAAGCTCAAGGAGTGGATCGAGGCCAATAACGATCTGATCAAGCAAAACCTGCCGGAATATATCGAAAAAGTAAAGCATTGGGCCGCATTGGCAGCGGATGCTTTCGCCAGCGCCGGCGAGTCGGTAGGCAATATTTTGAACGCTTATCAAAAAGCGCCGCCGCTGGTAGTCGAGGCGGGCATCTTCGGGGCCTTAATGTTCGGTAAGAAGGGCATGGCACTTGCGGCGGCTGGTTTGTTTATGACCGATGCTTTTGAAGAACTTGACAAACTTGTAAAACTCTATGCTTCCGAAGACCAATCCGGCAAGCGGTTTCCGATCCCTCCCATGCCGAGCGATTACGTGACCGGCGGCACGCTGGATGATTTGCCGGAAAAATTTGAAGCGGCAACGAAAAGCGTGCAGGAAACACGGCTTGAGATAGAGAAGTTTGGGAAAGCAAGCGATAAGTCGTTGAAAGCGGCCAGGCGCGAGATAGATAAATTCGAGAAAGAGACCGCACGCAACATTGATAACATCATCCGTAACATAGACAAATATACCGACTCGTGGCAGGTGGCCGGCGAAATGGCCGGATATACGCAATCGGAATTGATCGAAGCGCAAAAAGTAATTGACGAGATCACCCGCCGACAAACCGAAGCAATGATCGAGCAGATCAGAACTTCGGGCACCTTCTTTGACGGCATGAAGCTGGGCTGGAAGCAGATCACCGAAGCGCAAATCCAGTGGGGCCGGGAAGGTGAACGGATCATGCTGGAATATAAGCGCATGTTCGACTACACGCTCGGCGAGTCGTTGTTTCACGCGGTCAAAGGCGAGTGGGATGACATGCGGGATGTCTGGAAACAACTACTTGATGACATGCTACGGATGTTGACCAACACCGTCGCCAGGATGATTGCGCAATGGGCGTTGCTGAAAATTGGCGGCGCGTTTGGAATTGAAATCGGTGGGGGCGGTGGTTTTAATATACCGATTGGCGCTATTGGATCCGGCGCAAGTGGTTTCGGATCAGGCGCGGGGGCCGCCGCCGGGGCTGGTGGCGCGGCAGCGATCGGGTCGTCCTGGGCCGGTGCGGGCGCGGCTCCGGCTATCCACGGTGGCGGGTCTGCCGGGATCGGCGCGGCGGGCATCGGCGCCGGGGCAGCATACGCCGGGGCGGCGGCTATTGCGGCCGTAGCGATTACCGGTATCATCAAGGGCTGGGTAAGCCATTTCAAAAACAAGGGCGAGTCAGTCCACAAAGACCTGGATGATTTGCGGATGCAATATGATCAAAATTCGGAGGAGTACCGATACATCACGCAACGAATCAGGGATATTGTGCCGTCTGCTACCCATGCCAACTTAAACATCGACGAGTTCGACGCGGGCATTGATAGCCGGCAGAAAGCCCTTGAGAATATGGATCAATTCTTGATGAACGCGGCATCCCGTGACTACTCGCTGCTTGACGCTCAAATGGGGCGGTTGGGTTTTGACAAGGTCATGGGGGGCCTTGAAAATTTGATCGGGGTGCAGGGCGGGGAGGAAATCACGATTGATGTTGTAACCGCCTTGGTGGATAACGCCACGGTTGATCTTGAAAAGAAGTTTGAAGCCTTGGGGTTTGTTGGTAGTAATTACGGCTGGGAATCTCCGGCGGTAATATCGATGGCGGCTGAATTGGTGGATGACGGCGTTCCGTGGCAGCAGATCGAAAAAACCCTTGCCGGGTATGGGGTGGAAGATACCACGGTCATAAAAGAGATCGTGGGAAATTACATCGACGACGGCATGAACCTGGATGAATTAAAGTACATGATGGAGGAAACAGGTTTGCCGGCCAGGGTTTTGAAAGAAATCAGCGCCACCATCGATCCCATCGAAGCGCACGCGCGAAGTTTCAACTATTTCAAGATGGACTACTCCGGGCCGACTTCTTTGTCTTTGAATTTGGAAGGCCGGCAGCATGGCGGGCCGGTGCGGGCCAACACGCCTTATATCGTGGGGGAAGCGGGGCCGGAATTGTTTGTGCCTTCGTCATCCGGGAATATCAGGCCAAACGCGAGCAGTACGGCCGGCGGTAACCGACCGATCAACGTGATTGTAAAAGTAGCGGATGAAGAGTTCGGGGCTTATGTGGCCAACATCGCCGATGGCGAAATCGTAAGAGCAGAAAGATTGAAAGCGGCCGGTAATCCGGCCACCAGGATGATTTGATATGATACTGGTCAAGACTACTATTGACGGAACCCTACATCGTGTCAGTAACGAGGTGTTAAGTCTCGACCACTTATGGTATCCATACGTTATATCGATATCAAATCCGATGATGTCCTTGCCGACCGATCACGGCGGCTGGTGTCGCATGACGGCCGGGGATATCGTGTTTGCTCCCAAACTTTTTGATGACGACTGGCCCCCTCCTAAAACCATCGATGTTGAGATTGATTACACGGCCACGACCGAAGCGGCGGCAACTACTATTATTAGCGGAACAGCGATCAGGCGGGAAATAGATTACAAATCCGTTACTTATACTTTGAAACAGCCGGATTACGACGAAACGGTCAGTGATGGCACGGTGTATAATGATACCTTAAACAACGTTATGACGACTATCTTGACCGGTATATCGGAAATCAGCACGGTCAATACCAGCAACGCGCGGGCCACTTCTCCGAGTGTCAATTTTACTACTTCTGGCGATCAGCTCAATATCGAGCTGGCTTCCAAGATCGTCTCATCTTATACTCATCTTTTTTATATCGACGGATCCACTGCTTATCTGGTGGACATGAAATCGTATGTTGATACGCACGATTTAACCGAATATCAGTTTTTCCCTCCCAAATATTGGGACAAGGAACCGATCGCGTCGGTCAAGGAAATTACGACCGGCAACGACTATACCCGTTTTTCATCCTATCCGCAAGGGGTTGAAATGACGGTTGATGTCTATCATTCAACCGAAGCGAATATCAACACCGCCCTTGATGATATCATCACTATTGAAAACCGGGTTAGGTGTTCGGTGCGGATCCCGATGGCTGAAGCGATTCCATCACCGGGTGACCGGATTAGATTTAACGATACCCGAACACGAAACGATTTATCAGTCAATATCCGGGCCAGGGTGTTTCGGTATGATTTGAATCGTGGAATGATCAATGTTGAAGGTGAAGGATGGATAACTTAAATGAGATTTATTTATCCGAATAATATCACTCATATTGAAATGACGAACGGCGACAGCGACTTTCCGGCCACATTTGCTTTGACCGACTATATCAAGCAGAAAGCCAAGGCGACCACTAACACAACTACCTTTACGCTGACGGTAAGTAAAGCGGATGTAGTGGCCGTATTCGGGACAAACGCGGAAACCGTGACCGTGTCAACTTCAAGCGGGGTAAATGTTGCCTGGGAAGCGGGCGTGTCTTGGGAAGCGGGCGTGTCCTGGGAGCAGTCGCTTGAGTATGTTTTTGAGGATACTGTTACCCCTTCAGATTACGACTTTCGGAATGAGGGCAACGGTAAAGCGTGGGTTGAATACGATGGCGATCATCCGCACCATCTGGAATTGACATTTGATTGTTCGACCAGTGAAAACATAGAAGTAGGCATTATATATGCCGGGCCGCTGCACGAGTTCAATAATCCCTTGGTCAATCCCGGTTTGCGCATGCGACCGATTGAATACTCGATCATTGGAGAGTTAAACGCGCCGGGGGCAATGTATGTCGAAGATAAGGATCAAGTTTTTTCCTGGGCTTTTCAAATGATAGCCGAATATGAGACTTCCGAATTTTCTTCAGGAACGATCGCATATCCAAATGATTTGAATATAAGTACTGAGCTTTTTAACTACTACGATAAAATGGTGGCCGGCGCAAAGCTAAACCCGCTACCATGCTGGTTTGTCGATAACGACTATCGGCATCTGGCGTTTGCCCGGCTTGATCCAAACTACTTACCGGAAATTAGTCTAACCGATATTATAGAACGGGGATTTATTAACGCACGATATATAGAGGTGGTGTGATATGGCAATAGTATATTACAAATCAGGAATAACCGGCGGCACCAGTGACGACCTTGACGGCATCGATGGATCTGGAATCTCGGCCGATGATCTTTGCGTTGTTGCGAACGATTTATACGTTGTGTGGTATAAATGTGTCGCTACATCCGATTCGGAAGATTCGCCCTGGCTGATCCGGCCGGATACCAATCCCGG
>Ga0164310_10002626_pt1 | contig 10374 bp, 12 predicted proteins | sample GuaBasSedimGuay1_FD_121795 | JGI IMG/M metagenome (GOLD analysis project Ga0164310, IMG submission 121795) | Subseafloor sediment microbial communities from Guaymas Basin, Gulf of California, Mexico - Guay1, Core 4569-9, 0-3 cm | ecosystem: Environmental > Aquatic > Marine > Hydrothermal vents... | reverse complement strand
GCGACCAGCACTCCGCTGCCACCTGCTCCTACTCCACTCCCATCTCCTACTCTTATACCCACTCCTACTTCCATCCCCACTGAACCACCGCCTTCGACGCCGGCACCAACTCCTACACCGGTGCCGCTGATTGATCTCCCACCGGACGCGGTGAACATTCTCCTGCTGGGCACCGACACCCGGCAAGGTCTCACTTCCTGGCGCACCGACACGATAATCCTGGTGGCCGTGAACCCGGCGCAGCAGACGGCAGGTTTACTTTCAATCCCGCGCGATCTGTGGGTGTACACCCCGGGGCACGGCTACCGGCGCATCAACACTGTGGACTGCTTGGGCGAGCGGATAGGTTACCCCGGTGGGGGACCGGCCCTCCTGAACGAGACCTTGCGCTATAACCTGGGTATATCCTGCCACTACTTCATCCGCGTGGACCTGCAAGGCTTCGTGCGTATCGTGGACACTTTGGGTGGGCTTGACGTGGACGTGGACCAGACCATTCCCTACGACAGTTATACCGGCCTGGCCCTCACGCCGGGCATTTATCACATGGATGGGGAGTTGGCGCTCAAGTACGTTCGCTCGCGAATGACCACCAGTGATTTCGACCGGTCACGGCGGCAACAGAAGGTGCTAAAAATCATCTGGCAGCAGGGAGTTCGGCTCAACCTCGTCCCGCGCATCCCTGAATTGTGGAGAACGCTGGGCGATGCTTATCAGACTGACTTGAAGCTGGAGGACGTGGTCTCGCTGGCCCAAATCGCTGGCCAGATAGAACCGCAGTACGTGAAAAGTCGCCTGATCGAGGGAACGATGGTCACCGGCTGGACTACACCAAAGGGCGCGATGGTGCTATTGCCGCATCACGACCGCATCCGTCAGGCTATAATCAGCTTGTATGCCCCGCCGGACGAGAGCCTAAAGTGGCTGGCGGATGAAGCAGCGCTGGTAGAAGTACTTAACGGCACGGGCGTGCCCGAACGGGCCGCGCTGGCCGCTGCGCGACTTCGTTGGGAAGGCATCCAGGTGACTACTATAGGCTTCGCCGACCGCGCCGACTACGAACATACGGTGATAATCAACTACTCGAACAAAGTGTACACCCCGGCACGTCTGGCCGCCGTCCTGGGCGTGTCTCCCGAAAACATCCGCCAGCAGCCTGATCCGACCAGCCAGGTGGACATCCGTGTCATCCTGGGCCGCGATTACCGGCCGTCCCCTTGAGTCCCCTGAATCTTCACGTTCACGGCTCGTATGTCACTTGACTGAGTTTCATAGCATAGGAGGAAGCTACCATGCGTGAAGTCTTATTCGAGCACCAGACCAAATCCGGCCAGGTCATCCGCGTAGTCCGTGGCGACTTGACGGAAGAGCGGGTGGATGCCATCGTCAATGCCGCCAACGAGCACCTGGCCCACGGCGGCGGAGTGGCGGGCGCGATTGTGCGCCGGGGTGGGTACAGCATCCAGGAAGAGAGCAACCGCTGGGTGCAGGCGCATGGGCCGGTGCGTACCGGTACAGCGGCTATCACCGCAGCGGGCAATTTGCCCTGCCGCTACGTTATCCACGCCGTGGGGCCGGTGTGGCGCAAGCATGGGGACGAGCCGGAGCTGCTGGCCAGCGCCGTGCGCAGCGCGCTGCAACTGGCTACCGAACACGATCTGAGAAGCGTGTCCATACCCGGCATCTCCTCGGGGATTTTCGGCTTCCCCAAACCGCTGTGTGCTGAGGTGATGCTGGCTACGGTGGACGAGTTCCTGGCCGCCCACCCCGCAGGCAGCGTGCGTGAGGTCAACCTGTGCAACATTGACCAGCGCACAGCCCACATCTTTGCCGAGGAAGCCCGTCGCCGCTTCGGAGCGGAGTGAGCCACGAATAAGCGTATAAGAAACGAGGGCCGAGATGCCAACCTGGGATGAGCTGTTCACACAAGAAAAATTTCGCTGGCGGGATGCCTATCAAGCCGTCGTCGAGTTCGTGCCGGACTTGCGCACCGCTGGCGCGCGGCGAGTACTCGATCTGGGCTGCGGTACCGGGCGACACACGGTGTACCTGGCGAGCCAGGGATTCGACGTTTGGGCCTGCGACGTCTCCACGAGAGGGCTAGTCCATACCCGGCAATGGCTGGCCGCCGAGGATCTGACCGCTCATCTCCAGTACAGTGACATGACCGCTCTCCCTTACCGCGATAGGGCGTTCGACGGTCTGGTCAGTATATTCGTCATTTACCACGGCCTACTCAGCGACGTTCAACGCACCGTTGCGGAAATTCACCGCGTCCTGCGACCGGGCGGCCTGGCTTTGCTGACGTTGATCTCGACCCGGTCCGGCAGCTACCGCCGGGGGCAGGAAGTCGAGCCAGACACCTTCATCCGCGAGAGTGGCGATGATACCGGTGTTTTGCATCATTATTTCAACGAGGATGGCACACGCCGTCTGTTCAGCGATTTCGAGATACTGTTCCTTCGCCTGGAGGAGTCGGACACGACGGACGAAAACGGCAACATTCATCATCACGCTCATTGGCGCGTGCAAGTGCGCCGCCCCTGACTCGGTCTTCCCCTCAAACTTAAAATTGAGAGAAAACGGCAAAAAGGGGCTGGTCAAAACACCAAAAACGTGGTACAATCTATGTATCTTATTCACGAAATGAAACGGGGGATGAGGAGGTTGCCATGGCCGGAGACAGCCTGACTAAGCAAGAAAAGATAGCATTTCTGAAGGACGTGGTGGGAGCAAGCGATTTCACCATGGACTATTCGCCTGTTCTGCTGGAATATCTTGACGACGAAGATGCAGAAGTGCGTGCTCTGGCAATCGGGAATCTATGGGACTATCCCGATCCTGACCTGATTGACGTTCTCGTAGATAAAGCAGAACACGATCCCAGCGCCGATGTGCGCTGCAAGGCGATTATCACTCTCGGCCGCTTTATCTACGAAGGGGAAATGGCTGACTACGATTTTGACTGGGGCGAGATGGAGGAGATGATGCGCGCCGACGAGTTGCCCCAGGAAGACTTTCTGCGAGTTAAGCGTTTCCTGATAGACCTCTACCGGAATCCGGCTAAATCGCTGGACGAGCGACGCTACGCAGTGGAAGCGCTCGGCTTTCACACTGACGACGAGGTCTTCTCCATCATCGAGGAAGCCTATGCCCACCCGAATCCGAAGATGAAAATGAGCGCTATCTTTGCTATGGGGCGCAGCGGAAACCTTCGCTGGACGGACACTCTCTTGGAAGAACTCAACAATCCCCAGAAAGAATTGCGGATGGAAGCTATTCGCGCTGCCGGAGAGATAGGATTGGATGAGGCTGGCAAGGAATTGTGGCGCCTGACCTACTCCGACGACCGTGACGTCAAGTTGGAAGCTATCTGGGCACTGGGTCAGACGGGATGGGAAGGAGCGTTTGAGCGGCTGGATGAGTTGACGATCATGGGTGAGGACGAGGAGATTCGCGAAGTCGCTGAGGATGCGATGGAGGAGTGGTCTCTTTTTAGTGGCCTGATGGAGGACATGTTCTTGGAGGATGAAGAAGAATTCATGGACGAGGAATTCGAGGAATTTGAAGAATTTGAGGAATCTGAAGACGAGGACTGATTCCGCTGGCCCATGATTGTGACAGGCGGGCACTGTGCCCGCCTGTTCTTTTTTGAGGTGCCCAGCACTTTGGTGTCAATTTGACCAGATTTCTGTCCCAGAAGAGCCATTTCCTCCTAGTTTTCAAGTGCCGGGCGACTGTATGCCGCGAAGAGCTTTCTCGGAAAGGGCTGTTTTGCCCCTAACACTACAGCGAATTGGGAAACAAACGAATTTCTCTCTCACCCAGCCATTCGTTTTATTCCAAACCTGTACTGAGCCCGTCGAAGTATTCGTTGTAGTGTCCTACAACAACCACTTTCTGAGAGAACTCCGAAGGCAAAGGAGGTGCTGAACCATGCCTTTGAATGTGCCCACGCGACACAACGACAAGTTGCGCCAGGTGGTGGCGCGGATCAACCAAGACGTTGAGCTGGAACAACTGTGGAAGTGCGTCAACATCAACGCTGTAGATCGTAGTGGCATCAGCGACCACGGAGTAACGCATGTCCGCATCGTAGCCAATGCAGCACTCAAACTCCTGCGCTTGTTGGCGGAGGCGGGGGTCACGACCAGTGTGGAGGCTAACTACGGACTGACGCAGGACGATGCAGAGGTGATCGTCGTCCTCGCCGCCTGTCTGCATGACCTGGGCATCGCTATCCATCGGGATAACCATGAGCAGCACAGCCTGGTGCTGGCTGTGCCCAAGCTACGGCAACTGCTGGATGGAGTGTACGATGAAAAGCAGCGCACGATCATCACCGCCGAGACCCTGCACGCCATGATCGCGCATCGCTGGGAGGAGCGCTGTCTGACAATCGAGGCCGGGGTGGTGAAAGTGGCCGACGCTCTGGACGTGACTCAGGGCGGTTCGCGCATCCCCTTCGAAGCTGGCGAGACCAATATCCATTCTGTTTCGGCGGCGGCCATTGACGCTGTCTCACTGCAAAAAGGGAAGAAGGTGCCCATCCGCATTGAAATTACCATGAGCAACTCGGCGGGCATCTTTCAGGTGGACGAGTTGCTCAAGCGCAAGCTGCGTAATTCCAGTATCGCATCTTATGTGGAGGTCGTGGCTCGCATCGAGGGAGAGACCGAGAAGCGGCTCATCGAGTTCTACACACTGTAAGAGGTCAGGAAAAGATCAAGGGGCATGGCTGATAGTTGTGCAGCCGATGCCCCTGATTGGGTTCGCATCGCGGTACCGTGCTCTGCACGGCTAGTTGGGGATAATTAACCGCTGCCCGGCGTAGATGTAGTTCAGATTGTAGATGCCATTAGCCTGGGCAATGGCCCATGGGCTGGTGCCAAATCGCCAGGCAATGGAGGTTAGGGTATCGCCCCAGCGTACTACGTAAACGGTGTACGGATAGCAAGTGGTTGTGCCGGGATAGATGAGCAATACTTGTCCGGCGTAGATGCAATTTGGGTTGGCGATACCGTTAAGCTGGGCGATAGACCAGACTGTGGTGCCGTAACGCAGGGCAATACGGAACAGATTCTCCCCCCATCTGACGCAATGGTAGACCGGACCACACTTTGGGGGGGCGGCGTTGGCGGGGACGATGAGGATACCAATGAGCACCAAAACGACGCCCATCACGAGAGCGATGCGTTTCATCGCAATCACCTCCTTCCCTCAAGGGTAGACCTTGCCGGCAAAAGCATCGCGATGCTTGATCTCATTATACAACATTTTTGGCCAATTGTCACGTCCATTTCAGCACAGAGCTCCGAGACTCTGACCACAGGACGTGCCAGGTCACAGGATGTCCGCTGAGACAAGCAGGTCCGCTGTGGCGATGTTGGTTGCCAGCGGCACATTGTGCACGTTGCAGACTCGTAGCAAGGTCTGGATGTCCGGGTCGTGGGGGTGCTTATCCAGCGGATCTACCAGGAAGATTACCCCCTCAATTTCACCCAGGGCTACACGGGCGGCGATTTGAGCGTCACCGCCCAGGGGACCGGAGAGGACGCGCTCCACCTGCAAACCCACCTTCTCCTGCAATAGCTTGCCAGTGGTGTTTGTAGCTATCAGGCGATAGCCTTCCAATCTGTCTCGATTGAAGGTAGCCCAGGCCACCATGTCCACTTTCTTTCCATCGTGAGCGACCAGAGCGACGGTTTTTATCATTTGCATACCTCCATCAGAATTCTCTCGTAAGTGTAATCAGTGCGACCTCCGGCCGGCAGTTGAAGCGGACTGGCGGGTAGATGGTACCTACGCCCCGGTTGGTGTACAGCGTCAACTCCCCGATGCGGTACAGCCCGGCCGGGTAGCGTTGGCCCAGGTAAGGCAACATCGGCGCACCGGTGAAGGGCAGCCGCACTTGCCCGCCATGACTATGGCCCGAAAGCTGGAGGTCCACGCCACCGTGTTCGGATACGGTGTCGGCATAGTCTGGCTCGTGTGCCAGCAGGATGACAGCGGCGCCGGTAGGTGTGCTGTCCAGCGCTATGCCCAGATCAGGGCGTCCGGACCAGACGTCGTCTACGCCGGCCACCCACAGCGCGCCGCCCGCCAAGGACAGCCCGGCATTGACCAGCACGCCGATGCCCACGTTGGTCAGGGCTTGCCTGATCGCCGGGGCGTCCTCCCAGAGATCGTGATTGCCCAGGCAGGCTACTACACCACAGGTGGCCTCCAGCGACGCCAGCTCCTGAGCACACGGCTCGGCGTAGTCGGCGGAGCGGTACACGAAGTCGCCCGTCAGGGCCACCAGGTCCGGTTTCAGCGTATTGGCGACGTTCACCGCGTGGCGGATGTCCGCCACGCTCACCGTCGGTCCTAGATGTAGATCGCTCAGATGGACGATGGTGAATCCATCCAGGGCCGGCGGCAAGCCGGGTAAAGCCACGGTCACGTGCCTCACCTGTAGCCAGTCCGGTTCAATGCGGAAGGCGTAGAGCAGGCCGCAGGTCGGAGTAACTACCACGGCTGTTCCAATACCCAGACACCCCCGTAAGAATTGGCGCCGCGTCATCCGTTTTGGCATCGGTGATCCTCGAATCTGGTGTGTTGTACTGAGTGCGTATGGGAAACGTGAGTACCGTTCATGTGACCGGCACTAGCGCTGGTCACCTACGGTACACTCCATTATATCATCGTCACGTTGCCAGTGCAAACCGGTTGGAGTACAGTTTGGTGAAGTTTGACCTGTGTGCTGTCCCATGCTAGAATATCGCTGCTTGTAATCACAGGTCTCACTCGCTCAGGAGGATGTCAGATGCAATCTATTACTTTCCCCTCAGGCGACCGAACTCTGGCCGGGGCATTGTTCGAGCCGGAGGCCCCAACTCTGTCGGCGGTGGTCTTCTGCCACGGCGCCTTTGAGTTCAAGGAAAATTGGTTCGACTACGCCCGGCGGTTAGCGGAGCGTGGCCTGGCAGCACTGACCTTCGATTTCACCGGACACGGGGACAGCACCGGCGTCCGGGGTACGGTGGACATGCCGGTGTGGACCACGGACGTGCACGCCGCATTGACTGAATTGCAATGCCGGGGTTACGAACGCCTGGGACTGGTAGGCTGGAGCTCAGGCGGCTCGGCGGTGATCCTGGTCGCAGCGGACGACCCTCGGGTATCCTGTGCGGTAGCCCTCGACGCCACGGTGCAACTCATCCCGCCATTGAGTGAGCGGATCGTCTACTCACTGCTCAGCGGGTTGGGTCGCGTCAAGAAGGCACTCACCGGCAAACCGCTCACCGTGTCACTGGTAGGTGAGCTGGAGAAAATGACTGTGGCCGTGGACTCCGAGGTCAACCGGCGCTTCAAGAGTGATCAGCGATTGATTAACCTCCTGTCGGCGGGGCCTATGCCGGGCTGCCTGGCCACAGTGTGGTGCGACGTGACCGGAGCCGCCCGCCGGATTCGGGTTCCCTTCGCCGTGATCCACGGGCAGGAGGATCAGCTTGATCTGCCTCATGAGGGGGAGTTGCTGTACGAGCTCCTGTCCGGCGAGAAGGCGTTGTATCTGATCGAGGGATCTGGCCACGCCGGACACCTGGACCAGAAGCGGGACGAGATTTTCGAGTTGATGGCTGGGTGGTTCGCGACGCATCTGGCGTGTGCCCCGGCCTGAAAAGGCTTCGTCGTGAGACTTCGGCGGGCCCTCGGCGTGAGCTCGGTCGAACGCTCAGTCGAGCCGCGTTCGGCCGAACGGCGGCGCTGGACAGGTTTTCCAGCGCCGCCGTTTGACCGGTTCGACGGTCTCTTCGATCCTCGGCGAGTAGATATTGAAAGCCGTACCCCGCCCAAGCTCGCTGTAGACCTAGATTGGGGCCGGTTTCCTGACCGTGCCCCACGCCCGACCGGAGGTCTCAGGCCAGCCCAGACCTCGTTCCCTGTGAGGGCGCATCCAGCACCTGGCGCACCTTGAGCGCCAGTGCATCCGGCGTGAAAGGTTTCTGGAGAAAAGCCGTGCCCGGCTCCAATACGCCGTGATGCACAATAGCGTTGTCCGTGTAGCCTGATATGTAGAGCGCCTTCATCTCCGGCTGTAAAGGCTCCAGGCGTTCTGCCAACTCGCGACCGCTCATCCGGGGCATCACCACGTCGGTCACCAGCAGGTGAATCGGCTCCTCGTACTGTTCGCAGATAGTGTGCGCCTCCCCGCTGTCACGTGCCTCCAGCACGGTGTAACCCTTCTGGAGCAGGATGCGCCGAGTTGGCTCCCGCACCACGTCTTCTTCCTCCACCAGCAGGATTGTCTCTGAGCCTTGCAGAGATTCGGCGGGGATTTGAATCTGTTTGCTCGATTCGAGAGCCTCCTCGATCCTCGGCAAGTAGATCTTGAACGTCGTGCCCTGTCCCAGTTCGCTGTAGACCCAGATGTGACCGTTGCTCTGCTTGATGATGCCGTAGACGGTGGCCAGGCCCAGCCCCGTGCCTTTGCCCACCTCCTTGGTAGTGAAGAAGGGCTCGAAAATGTGGGATTGGGTCTCCGCGTCCATGCCGACACCGGTGTCGCTCATCGCTATCATAACGTAAGCACCGGGTTGCACCTCCGCGTGCCGGCGGGCGTAGTCCTCCCCGGTTCGGTCATAGTCTTGCCTCCCCTGCTTGTTATCCTCTATACGGGACAACCCAATGTAAAAAAAGAAACTTGTCCCGTGCACGTCTCCAGTACACCACAAAAAAAGAACCTTGTCAAATCAGCGTTTTGCCCTAGTAGGATCGTGCTTAGCAGTCCCCAAGCGTTTCATCTCCTCAGTGTAAGCTAAAACATCGGCCTTATCCAGAAACCAATCACGGCCGCGCTTTTGAGCACGCAGAATCCCTCGGCTTATTGCCTTACGCAAATAGCTAGTGGTATACCCCGTCAGCCTCGCCGCCTCTTTAGTCGTGATCCATTCTGTGGGGTTGAAGTCCTCGGACATTGTTTTCACTCACCCCTGAAACCTATGATAACCATGATAACCGTTCTATACGAAAAACCCCCGCCGATAGGCGGGGCGCTTAGGTCGGGCCATGCCACAGGCTCTAATCCCACCAGTGCAGGACCTCCAGCAGTGTTTCCTGGAATTCTCGTAAGCTGGCCTTCTCGATCAGCCACGTGTCACCCTGGCGTTTGGCGTCCACCCCGCCGTCGTGGATCAGCCAGCGCAAGGTGTCCACATCGTGGCCAGACAGCCAAGAGGCTTCCTCCAGCGTCAGCCACTCAGGGGCAAAGGCCCAGGAAACACCCGTTACCACCCGCGTTGCTGGAGACATTTGAATCCCATCGCCAGGCATGGCCAGCCCAGAAAGCGCATCCACTTTCGTTCCAGTGGCGGCGACTGGACTCGAACCAGTGACCAAGGGCTTATGAGTCCCCTGCTCTGCCACTGAGCTACGCCGCCTGCTTTCGGTGGCAGATTATAGCATAATCGTCTTGCTTTGGCAAGTTTGAGCGGGGAGCGTCTTATAGAGTGGTCTGACATACGAACAGCGGGTTGCGATAACTCCCTCGCAACCCGCTGTGTAATGTAGTGCCAAAGGCGGACCTACTGATTGGCCAGAGCTGCGTTAGCGTCCTCGACAGCCTTATCCAGGGTAGTCTGGACGTCGGCACCGTTGATGATCGCGGTCATGGCATCGCCGATGATGCCCCGCACTTCCTGCCAGCCGGGGATGTTGGGTTCTGTACGGCCGTACTTGACCCAGCTCCAGGCCTGGGCGTACATTGGCTTACTGGCAAAGAAGTCGGTCATCTCGGCCGCAGCCGAGGCGCGCACCGGGAAGTAGCTGGAATCCTCGGCCCACTTGGCTGTTTGCTCTTTCTCTGTGAACCACCGGATGAAAAGCCAGGAGGCCAACTGCCGCTCCGGCGTGGTCTTGAAGACGCACACGCTGGGACCGTAGATGTCCACCACCGGATCGGGGGTATCATGCGGCGGCGGGATGATGCCCCACTCGGAGTCGGGCGCGTTGGTCTCGAAGGCGCTGACCCAGTACTTGAGGCCCGCTGTGGAGCCCAGGGCAAAGGCGGCCTTATTGCTGGAGACGTCGGTCTGGTCGCCGTACTTCTCGGCCGGCTGATAGGCTGTCCCTTCCTGGAACATGCGCTGGAGCAAAGTCATCGCTTCCACTGCCGCAGGGCTGTTAAAGACCGCCTTGCCGTCCTTGATGATGTCGCCGCCGCGGGTGAAGACGTAAGTGGCAAAGTTGGACGCACCGCCGCTATAGGCATAGCCGCCCAGGACGTCGCCGCCCAGCGCGGTCACGGCCTTGCTCATCTCCTCGAACTCGGCCCAGGTGGTGGGCGGCCCTTCGTAGCCAGCCTGCTTGAGCAGGGTCAGGTTATAGAACATG
>Ga0164310_10002625_pt1 | contig 10374 bp, 10 predicted proteins | sample GuaBasSedimGuay1_FD_121795 | JGI IMG/M metagenome (GOLD analysis project Ga0164310, IMG submission 121795) | Subseafloor sediment microbial communities from Guaymas Basin, Gulf of California, Mexico - Guay1, Core 4569-9, 0-3 cm | ecosystem: Environmental > Aquatic > Marine > Hydrothermal vents... | reverse complement strand
CCACCTGCTTGAGAGCCAGCCGCTGATCGGCGGTCAGGCGCTTCAGCAGCGTGAACACGTCGGTGCCCGGTGGCAGCCTACCCAGGTCGAAGGCACCCATGCTGGGGAACATGGCCGCCGCCTGCTCTGGGTTCTCGGCGAGCATTTCGAGGCCTCCCACCAGCAGCAACGGACGGCTGAGTAACGCCTCGAGGCGATCGCGAGTGGCCCCGTCCACCTCTGCCAGCACATAGATGGGTTCCTCCGCTAGCGCCGGGTAGCGATCAAGAAAGACCGCGGCTTCGGGCGAGCCCGGTTCCAGCAGCGTGTAGTGCGCTCGCGCGTCGGCCAGCTCCCCTTCCGTGAGGAAGAGTGAGAGGCGGTCCCAGGTTAGGGCGCGCACCGCTTCAGGCAAGGCGCTCTCCACACCGCCCTGCTGGATGCCGATATTCACGATGCGGGACATGTAATCCGGCAACGCCAAGTCCGCGTTGGCCTGGAGGAACAGCAGAGCCACGGCGATCATCAGCGACACAACAAAGGGTTTGAAGTATTTCAGGATACGTTTCATAACCGATCCTCTAGAGAAAAGGACTCTTCCATGATCTCCGACCCGGCCACGGCTTTCCTTTGCTCCCTTGCGATCCAAACCACCAGCCTGGGATTGCTCATGGTGCCGCGGGCCGGCGTGGCTTCCTTTCTGTCATGTCCCAGGCAACGGATGATTCTTGCCAGCTCTGGTTGGCTTCGGCCTATAGGCCTGAACTTCGTTTTCAGATGCGCAGCCTCAGCTATGCTTTTCAATGTACGTCTTGGCACCGTCTTCGAGATGCTGGGCTGCCTGGGTGAGATCCCTCAGTGCTTCGGCGATCGCCGAGCGGCGGGACTCGGGAATGGCGGCTTCCAGATTCTCCAGCCACTGCGTGCGGGTCTCGATGCCTTCGCGGATCAGCGCCCGTCCCTGTGGCGTGAGGGCCACAATCTTCACGCGGCGATCCTGGGGATCCTCATCTCGGCGAAGCAAACCGAGCCCCACAAGACGATCGACCATCTGGCTCGCGGCGGCGGGCGTGATAGCCAGGTCATCGCCGATGCAGGAGATAGGGCAGGCCCCGTGATGGTGAAGGCGCATCAGAGCCCCGATCTGCGACATCGAGAGCCCGGTGCGCTTCATCCACATCGTGAATTCATGCATCGACCGCCGCATGAATAATCGCATCCAGCCGCGCAGAGCGTTCAGGAAGCTATCGGTCTCTGGGCTCATCGAAACGTCCTTTTAGTTAAGCGGGCTTAATTTTATCACATTCTTAACCAATGGCTGTCACCCCCCATAATCCCAGGCGGTTCCACCTGCATGATCTCTTATCGCCCCATGCGCCCGAGCGCCACTGCGGGATTCCTATTCAGGCCGGTGTGGCATGATTGCATTTGGGCTCAGCTTGCCCGGGGTGAGAAGCTCTGGTGGTGGAGCGAGGATTTCGACGCCAGGGCGGAGCTCCGCTAGGCGCTGGCCGACCTGCGGGTGGGGACTTTTGTGTATGGCGCGGCCGTAGGCTATGCCCCTCAGCCCAGGAGTCGCGCCCTCGACCGCTTCTACAGGGCTGGGCCAATTCGGGAATAGGATGCCTCTCTCGCCGAGATATCTGCGTCTTTGGGTGTGATAAGATGCAGGGGAGCGGTGCCTTCGGAGATCCGCGCATCGTTCGAACGGTGTACGATTCGGCGCAGTTGGTGCGAAATGGGGGCTTCTGCAAGGGAAGAACGGAGGATGCTGACCACTGAGACAGGCACGACGCCCATCGTGAAGGTAGGTGGCCGATGAAAGTCAAGCTTTATGCGCGCATACGACAGCTCGCCGGCGCGCGTGAAGTCGAAATCCCTGCGGCAGCAGGTGATTCGGTCGGGGAGGTTCTGCAACGGCTTGTAGAAAGGTATCCCAAGCTAGACGATGCGATCTGGGCGGCCGATGGATCCCTCGCCGGCCATGTGGCCGTTCTGCTCGATGGTCGCGACGTTCGTCACCTCAAAGGCGAGGACACTCCAATCCGTGATGGGCAAACGTTGTCTGTCTTCCCTCCGGTCGGGGGCGGCTCAGTGGATGATGAGATCACCCAAGTTCGTCTGAAATTCGCCAATCACTTCCGGGCGCGCATAGGAAAAAGTGAAGTGATGTTCTCTTTTCCGGGGACCACTCTCCGTGATTTTGTGGAGGCGTTGTTGCGTGAATATGAGATCTCGGACCTGCTGTTGCAGGGAGAGGAACTCAAACCCCATGCTCGGATTGTTATCAACGGCCGCTTCTCCGACGTCCTCGGCGGATGGGAGGCGAAGATAGCAGAGGGGTCAACCATTGTCCTGCTTCAGTCCTACGTTCTTGCTTTCTAACGGCGCATGCAGACCTCGAAAAGAATTGTGCCTCCCAAGAAAGTGATCGTGCGCTTTGCGGGCGATCTTCTCTCGCGGGTGGGAACTTTCCATCACGAGCTGGACTTTGAGGGGGATACGCTGCGCGACCTGATCCCGGCCGTGGTCGAGCGCTTCGATCTTGAAGACCTGCTCATGAACGAAGGAGGAATCAGGCCTTACGTGCAGATTGTCATCGATGGCCGCTTCTCCTACACGGTTGGCGGACTGGACGCCGCGATCCGGGATGGGGCCACGGTTAGCTTCTTCGCCTTCCGGGGCGGGCTGCTCCCCATCTCCTTGCCCAAGGGCACCACGCTTCGCGAGCTTCGCGCCAGAAAGGATGCTCAGGATCGACCGCCGGATCGGGCGAGCCAGATGGCCTGATTAAGAGACGACGGGCCAGACGGCCCGTCGTTTGTGGTCAAGCGTGATCCGCATCCACCCGCTATTCGATGAGTGGGGATCTGGTAGAGAGTCGCCTGGCAAACTCCCGGCGGTGCGGCTCCCATACCGCTGCTTTATCGGTTGGCCATGCAAGCCCGTCCCGCTCGCTCTGGGCCTAGCCCCCTCATTCTCAAGCCCAATGGGTTGGGATTGACTTAGGTCTAGATAATCTCAAGCTCCTTGAGTTTGCTCTCCGGGACCACGCCGTTTTCCCAGCCCCGTTCTGCATAGTACTCCTCTAGCATTTGGGCTAGTTCACAGACCTGGCCTTTGGCACCTGGCCCGTCCGCGGGCTCCTTCAGGAACCTTTCAGGGAGATAGTCCGAGCCCTCACCGAAGCCTGCCAGATTGTTGTAGTAGCGCTCCAAGTTGAAAACCCGCTCGCCCACCTTCAGCAGACCGTCGGCATCCATCGGGTTTCCTGTGATCGTGGAGTACTGTTCTGCGAAGGCGTCAAGGTTCTCTGCAAAGGTGGCGAATTTGCAGACGTCCAGGCAGTCTGTGACAGCATGGACATTCTGGAAAACCACAGTTAGCTTGCCTTTGCCCTCCCACTCCAAGGGGTCGGTTACGTCCGCCGGACCCAGCACATTGCCGACGACTTCGGCCGCCGGTGTGTAGCCCCGGAGGTGGCAGGCGCCGCGGTTTGAGGTGGCGTAGGCAATGCCCATACCCTTAATGCCTCGCGGGTCATATGCCGGAATGGACATGCCCTTCACGGACATGGAGATCTGTGGAGCGCCCCACTTCCCGGCCGCTCTTGCGGGGGATGCGGCCAGGTCATCCCCTAACCCGGGTTCTCTCGTCGCAATCTTCCCCAGGAGATCGAGCATGGCATCCGAATCGCCCCAGGAAAGCCCGCCGCCGTCCAACAGGCCTAGCTCGGTTGCCTCCATGGCGACGGCGAGGGCGTTGCCGGCCTCGATGGTGTCCAGTCCGTAGTCGTTGCAGCGGTCGATCAAAGCGACCAGCGCGTTGGCATCCGCCATGTCGCACATCGCCCCAAAAGCCCAAGCCGATTCGTACTCTACGCTCTCCATGTGGAGACCAGCATGGGGCCCCTCTTTGATCTCCACCTCCTTCTTGCAGGCAACGAAACAGGCATGGCAAGTGGGATCGCCGACGAGGATCGTCTCCTTGATGCGCTCGCCACTAATTTTCTCGTGGGGCTCGAAATAAGTGGACTGTGCATTGCGAGTGGGCATGGCACCGATGGCGTTGATCATATTCATCAACACATTAGTGCCGTAAACCGAAAGCCCACCCTGCTTGGGCGCTGTCACGACGCGCTCGTCCATGAGCTGCTCCCGAGCTTTGGCAAGCGCCTCCTTGAAAGCCTCTGGGTCAAAGGGGCGAGGGCGATCGGCGTGAACCCCTCTTATGACAACGGCTTTGAGATGCTTCGAGCCCATGACCGCCCCGGTGCCGCCGCGGCCTGAGGCCCGGTCGTGCTCATTCATGATGCAAGCAAAGCTGACCAGGTTTTCACCCGCGGTTCCGATGGTCATTATGGAGACGTCCTTGTCTCCATATTTCTCCTGCAGGGTTCCCACCGTATCATGGACATTCTTTCCCCAAAGTTCCGATGCATCCTCCAAGCGGATCTCTCCGGCCTCCACGTAAGCAAGAACAGGTGATTCGCTCTTCCCTTTGAACACGATCCCATCCAGGCCGGCCCATTTTAGGCGGGCGCCCGACCAGCCCCCATGGTGAGAATCGACGATCGTCCCGGTCAGCGGAGATTTCGTGCAGACCGCAATGCGACCGCTCAGATTGACGTCGGTGCCGGTGAGAGGGCCGGTCATGACGCATAGGATATTTCCTGGGCCGAGCGGATCAACATCGACCCCATTGTCGAAGACGTACTTGGCCCCCAATCCCCGGCCTCCAATGTATTTGCGAGCATCCTCCTCATCGATGGGCCTGTACTTAATCTCTCCTGAGGAGAGATCCACCCAGGCAATCCGGTTGCGATAGCCTCCGAAATTCATGGGTCACCCCTTTCGCGATTGGCCACAGGTTGAAGGTCGATGTCGTTGGATGCGGCTCAGCTCGGATAGAAAAAAAAACGATTCCCACCAAGGGGAAATCTTGTGATTATCGTCTCCGCCTTGCGGCCGGCCCCATGCTTCCCATATCGATCATAAAACTATCATAGCGAATCGCACCCACCGAGTCAATTATTGTATTGGTTCTGGCATGCGACGCAGCAACGCCTGCGCCGAGGGCTTGGCCCAATCGATGGCGGGCAAGTGCGGGTCATCGCCGGCGAGCATCTCGGTCTGCAGGGGCCGGTGCGCGAGATCGTCGCGCAACCGCTCTATATGGACGTGCGACTCGCACCTGGCGGCCGGTTTGCGATGCCCATCCCCGTAGGCCACGCGACCACCGCCTACCTGTTCGAAGGCCTGCTCTTTATCGACGAAGAAGCAATAACGGGGGGCGCCCCGCTCGAGGCGGTGCGCATGCTGGTCTTCAGAGCGGGGGATGAGGTTTCGCTGCGGGCGCCTTCGGATTCCCCAGCGCGGTTCATGCTGATCGCCGTGAGGCCCTTCGGCGAGCCGATCGTGACCTGCGGGCCCTTCGTGATGAACACCAAGCCGGAGATCCGCCCGGCCTTTGAGGACCTGCGTTCGGGGTGGTTTGTGGCTCAAAGCTGAAACCGGATCTTCCGCTCAGACACCAAACACCGAAGCAAGGCGGGAGCACAAGAAAGCGCTCCCGGTTTGCTCTGCAGGCTCAAGATGCCGCATGCGTACCCAGGAAGGCACGCCGTTGAGCCGGCTCCGGCCTACCGCGCCAGCGATTTCCAGCGACCGTAGTTGCCCTGCTTGCGGCGCGCTTTTCGCAGCAGCGCCGCGGCGGATGGCTTGGCCCAGTCCGGGGCGGGTACGTCGTAATCGAACCCGGGCAGCGTAAGGCGCGGGACCTTCTCCCCCAGCAGGTACTCGATCGCCGCGATCTCCCCCTCGTCGTCGGGCGTGACCAGCGTCCAGGCGACGCCTTCGGCCTGTACCCTTGCAGTTCGCCCGATGCGGTGGACGTAATTCTCGGCCTCCTCGGGAACATCGAAGTTAATCACATGTGAGATGCCCTCGATGTCCAGGCCGCGCGCGGCGACGTTGGTCGCCACCAGAATTTTCACCGATCCGGCACGGAAGCGTTCCAGAGCCCGAAGCCGCTTCTGCTGGTTGAAGTCGCCGTGGATGATTGCCAGCGAGAACCCCTCCTCGCGCAGCTTCCGGGCAAGGATATCCGCCTGCTGCTTGGTGCGCGTGAACACCAGAGCGCTCTCGACCCCTTCACGCTGAAGCAGGGCCGCGAGCAGCGGCGCCTTCAGGTGCTTCGGCACAGGGTAGAGCCTTTGCTCGATCGCCTCCGGGGGTTTGGCGGTTTGGATTTCGATCCGCAGCGGGCTCTGCATAAAGCGCCCGGCCAATCCCAGAATGGCCTGGGGCATTGTGGCCGAAAAGAGCATGGTCTGCCGCTGGTCGGGAAGTCGCCGTACGATGGCCTCGATGTCGGGGTAGAAGCCCATGTCCAACATGCGGTCGGCTTCATCCAGGACCAGGATTTGAATGCCATCCAGCCGCAGGTTCCTGCGCTGCAGGTGGTCCTTCAAACGGCCAGGCGTGGCGACGACCAGGTCCACACCGCGGCGCAGTTGCTTGGTCTGAGGGTTGATGGCCGCGCCGCCGAAGAGCGCTACGACGCGCAGGGAGGTGAAACAGGCCAAAGCCCGTGCCTCCTCAGCGATCTGGAGTGCCAGCTCGCGTGTCGGCGCCAGGATGAGCATGCGCGGGCGCTTCTGAGGCTCGCCTTTCAAGAGTTGGTGCAGGGAAGGGAGCAAGAACGCAACCGTCTTGCCCGTGCCGGTCTGGGCCGTGCCCAATATATCCCGGCCCTGGAGCGCGCCGGGGAAGGCCTGTTCCTGAACCGGAGTCGTCTGTGTGAACCCTTGCTTCTGGACGGCGCGCATCAAGCGCCCGTCAAAGTCGAATTTGTCGAATCGCATATCGTGTTGCTTTTCCTCTCAACATGGTGATCGGCGCAAAAAAAGCCGCTCCAGACTGGGAGCGGTCACTCTGCCGATCCTTTTGCATCCTGAATTCATTATCCCTTGCCCATGAAGTTCTGTCAAGTTGAGGTGCACCTTTCAAGTGGTCCACTCCCGGATTGCTTCCGTTCGACCCAGGCACAGCGAATGAGCGCAGCAAGAACCACCCATCTCGTGGCGTCCAATCATGCCAGTCTCGGCGCGGGCATGCCCAAGGGCAGCCCCCACAGAAAAAGGAGCAAGTCATATCGTTGAAGGGAATATCGATAGGCAATGGGATCGTGGCTGCAATGGTCATTGGGGCATTCATCCTGGTTGCCGCCCCCTCCGACGCGAGCGCGAATAATGGTGAGTTCACGCATGGCGTCGTGATCCGCGTGGATGGGGAGGACGATGACATGGCCGGCGCGCCCGATGGCCATGGCGGCGCCACCGATATCCCTTACCGAGATGGGCAACTTGGTGGATCTGGATAACCTATTGATCGTTTCCATGGGCTATGATTTCCAGCTCATCCCCAACTTCTTCATCGCCCATAGCCCTGCGAATTCCCAGGGACGTATGGCTGCAGGTAGCAGCCGCCTGGGCCCCTTGCCGATGCGCCGGGGCTCCTTCCTGATGCCTCTGAGATGAGCGGATATCGCGCTGAAGCCCCGGCCTCCGGGCCAGAGGGTGGATCCATCTTCCCAAGCTTCGTTTCGATATTCCTATGCAGCTTTCGCATTTCCGGCGATGCCCTATAATCACCCGCCAAACGCTACCGTGGGCGGGGAGCGGCCCGCGGAGCTATGGAGGGTATCCCTGTGGCTGGCAATGCATGCCTCGTCGTGGGGGCGGGAATCTCGGGCCTTACAGCCGCGCATCAGCTCAAGCAGGCTGGCCAGGATGTGCTTGTCCTCGAGGCCAAGGACCGCGTTGGCGGACGGATGATCACGGCCGAGTGGCAGGGCTTCCGTTTCGACCCGGGAGCGAAGTTCGTGACCACCTCCGATCGCTTCCTGCTCGATCTCGCTCACCAACTCGGTCTCGAGGAGCAGATGCGCAAGATCGAGGAGGGGCTCACGATCACCATCTATCGCAACAATCGGTTGCACACCGCGAACTTCCTCTCCATCGGTTCCTATCTGCGCTGGAGTGGCGTCTCTTTGAGCGCCCGGCTGGCGATGCTCAAGCTGTTTCCGTACCTGCTGCGCGCCATGCGCCTGAAGAACGTCTACCATCTCGAGCAGGCACCCGGGAGGGATGTGGACGAAACCTTCGAAACCTTCTTCGATCGCCATATCAGCCGCGAGATGTTCGAGTATTGGGCCATCCCGATGTTCGAAACCATGTGCAGCTATACTGGTGAGGATGTCTCACGGAAGGCCTTCGTGGCGATGCTGGCAAGCTATCTCAACGCGGATTCGATCGGATTTCGAGATGGCATCGGCATCCTGCCTGAGACGCTCGCCAAGCACCTTGAGGTGGAGCTGAACGCCCGCGTCGAGAACATCACTCCCTATGCCGATGGCAGCGGGGTGGCGGTGGCCTATACGCAAAATGGCACTCATAAGACCCTGCAAGCCAGGCGAGTAGTGGTAGCCGTGCAAGGCAATCGGGTATTGGACCTCTTTCCAGATCCTGCGCCGGCCTGGCGAGAGTTCTTCCCGAAGGTCCATTATTCGAACACGGCCATGCAGTTCCATATCGCCGAGACGGACTTCCAGCCCGAGGCCCCTGGCACCTTCATCCCTCGATCGACGGGCAAGCCGATCAACGCCATCGGCTTCGAAGAGTTCAAGGATGATCACTGGTTGATCCTCACCGACCCCAGCGTGTATACGTTCCGCCTGGACGAGGACGAGAGCGTGCTCATCGAGCGGGCGACGCGCGTGATGGCGGAGGTGTTTCCCGAGCTTGAAGGGACCTTCCGCGCCCACCGCATCTTTCGTTGGCCTGAGAAAGTGCCCACCTTCCGGCCCGGCTACCTGAATGCGTTGGCCCAATTCTGGGAGGACCCTCAAGAGAATCCGATCTACTTGTGTGGGGATTACTTCGCAGGTCCCAGCACGGGCGGCGCCCTCTATAGCGGGCGCGAGGCGGCCTTGCGGTTGTTGGACTCGATCTAGCTGTCGGGCGCGCATCCATCGTGGTTGCGGCGCTCGCCGCATGGGGAGAGAATGACTTTCAGGGAGGAGGTTCCCCGCATGGGTAAGAAGGGCAGGGTGGCCCTGGCGCTGATTCCATTAGTGCTTTTCACCGCCTGCAATTTTCCGGCCCCAGGCATCGGAGCGGACCTGCGGCAAGAACCTGCGGAGGTGGCCCTCAGCATCGGCGAGACGATCGCGGCGCTGAAGGATCCGGCTCAAGCAGAGCTGGGTGTCTGGTCGCTGCTGGCGAACCTGGGAATCGGTGTCTATACCCCCGATGGCCGGCAAGTTATGCCTGGCTCTGAACGGGGGGAGGGGGAGTTCTGGCTCTATGATTTCGAAGTTCCAGCCCTGGCAGCCATGGCAGGCGGGGATCCGGCCTCTTTCGGCCAGTATGCCGAGATGCTGGTTGAGCTGGGCTATCCAGGCACTGCGGAGGCGTTGCTGGCGACCTATCGACGTATCTATGCCCAGCACGCGGACAATCCGCTGGTTCAGATTCTGGAGGGGACGGGCCTGAAGTATTCCGAAGATGCAAGCCTCACAGCTCTCCAGGAATGGCTTCTGCTCCTTGACACATTCGTTCCTCCCAACGGTGCGCCCGGGAGCGCTATTGGAACTGGCGGGGTGCTGAGGCGCGCGGCCGGCCTGCCGCCAGACAGGCGCCGCCAGGGCATCTGCGGCGAGATTCGCGGTGGGAATTTGATCCCCTATTGGGGGACGGCCTGGGCGGAGAGCGACCTGGCAGCCATCATTGCCGCGCATGAAGCCTACCTCGCCATCCATGGGCCCATGCTCGCCCAGGCCGCGGACATCAGCCTGGAAGCCTCCCGCCAAACGGCGCATGAGGGCCACGAAGGCAAAGGCGATCGCCTGGAGTATACGCTCAAGGCCAGTGCGAGCTACCATCCTCTCCAAGCCGTTCCGGTAGGCGGTATCTCCTGCGGAGTGCTCGTCGATCTGAATTGGCGACCGATCGAGGGGGGGCTTGAGGGTGTATTTGTCGAATGGGAGATCCCCGGGGCGATCCTGGGCCATGCGGAGCAGGAGGAATATGATGCGGTCACGGATGCCCAAGGGGAAGCGAAAGTGGCCTTCCGGCTTGTCGAGGAGCAGGCGCGAGGGATCGGTCCCTATGAGGAGGAGAGCGGATCTGTCCGGGCTTATGTTCAGCTGCGAAATGCGTTCCTCATGGCGGGAATTCAGAATCCGCGGTTGCTGGACTTCGTTCCCGAACGGAGCTTCGCAGGGAAACAGCCCGTGACGGTTTCGTGGCATGACCTGTGTGAGGGCTTTGTGGTTTGGTTCGCCGAGGAGCTTCATCAGCAGGCGCCCTTCGTATCTCAGGATATTCTGATT
>Ga0164310_10002622_pt1 | contig 10379 bp, 13 predicted proteins | sample GuaBasSedimGuay1_FD_121795 | JGI IMG/M metagenome (GOLD analysis project Ga0164310, IMG submission 121795) | Subseafloor sediment microbial communities from Guaymas Basin, Gulf of California, Mexico - Guay1, Core 4569-9, 0-3 cm | ecosystem: Environmental > Aquatic > Marine > Hydrothermal vents... | reverse complement strand
CTTTTGCCTCTTGAGTTATTCAGTGCATCTATAGGTCTATCTTCGTTCATAAAAAAAATATTAAAAATTTAAATAGTTTAATAGTGAAAAAAATTTAGGTGGCTGGTTTAGGAGATAAATTGCGAGGTGATGATGGTTTAGGTTGTTTTATAATAGAAGAACTAAAAAAAATTAAATTGCCAAGAAATATTGAAGTAGAAGATTTTGGATGTGATATTTTTAGTTTAATTGACAGATTATGGAGATATGAGAAAATAATTTTTGTTGATGCAATAAAGAAAGGTGGCAATCCGGGAGATATTTATAAATTAGAATTAAATGAAATTGAAAATAAAAAATTATTAAATTTACACGAATTAAAAATAGATAAAATTATTTTGTTATTGAGAGCCACAGGATTAAAATCAAAAATAATATTTATTGGCTGCGAACCAAAAAATTTTAATTTTAGAATTGGTCTATCTAAAGAGATTAAAAGAATTTTCCCAAAAATAATAAAACTTATATTAGAAGAGATTCAATTAGAATAATTGAAGAGATTGTTTATTATTTTTTTCTTTTTACTTTATATGGACCTTGGTACAGTAAGTTTTTTAATTTTTATTTTATTTTTAGGAATTTTTGTTTATTTAAAGAGGAAAAAAGTTGAAATATCTGCATTTGGTATCATATTTAAAACTCAAAAATTTAAAAAAATAGTTATTAAATTAGCCTCAAAATATCCAAGATTTTGGAATACTTATTTTAATGTGGGTATTTTAGTTTCCTTTTTGCTAATGATATTTGGAATTTATATGCTTTTGAAACTTGTCATTAATCTTTTGATAGGTTTTAAAACACCTACTCTTGCTCTTGTTTTTCCAGGGCCAACAACATCTCTTCATGTATATCCAGGAGTTATTTTAATTCCTATATGGTATTGGATAATAGGAGTTGCTATTCTTATAATACCCCATGAGTTTTCTCATGCTATTGCCTTAGCATTAAATAAATTGAGAATAAAATCTTTTGGAGCGCTTTTATTGTTTTTTATTCTTCCTGGAGCATTTGTTGAGCCTGATGAAAAACAATTAAAAAAAGCCAGAAAAAAAAGACAATTGCAAGTTTATGCGGCAGGTTCATTTTCTAATATTTTAGTTGGAGTTGTGTTTGTTATGTTATTTCATCTATTCTTATTTTCATGTTTTTCTTATGAAGGTATTTCCTATACTTATCCAGCGAAAATAATAAATAAATCTGATATTTTAGAGAATAACACTATAAATGGATTAATTGAATTAAAAACTAAAGATGGTGTCTATCTAATACAGAAATCTCTTTTTGATTTGCAGAAAAATAAAACACAAATAATTGTTTTTGAAGATTGGCCTGCCATTAGGAATAATCTATCTGGAGCTATTAAAAAAATTGATGGTGTTGAAATATCCTCATTTAAGGAGTTAAGGAAGATTATATTAAAACACAAACCAGGTGATAAAATTATTATAGAAACTTCTAGCGGAAATTATACAATAACTTTAGCAGATAACAATGGAAAACCTTTTTTAGGAATTGCTTCTCCACCAAGTTATCAATATACTTTAAATTTACTTGGTAATGATTTTTTAGTTGAATTTTTATTTCCACAGAGTTACAAGCAATATTATCCTAAAAATTTGCCGCAGGGTATTAGTTTATTTATTTACCAACTTTTGTTCTTTCTTTACAATATATGTTTCAGTGTTGCAATAATAAACATGTTGCCAATAAAACCTTTAGATGGTGGATTAATTTTGGAGACATTAACTAATAAAAAAATAGCAAATATCTTCTCTGCTATATTTTTTATCCTATTACTATATCTTTTTGCTGGCCCTTATATTTAAAAAAACAAAAATAAAAAAATTATTTTAGACTATCCTTGTATATAGTGTCAACTAGTTCTAATTTATCAACTTTAACATGTATTTTTAATGCACCATTCCTGCTTTCAATGTCAATTATTTCTATATCGCTTCCATATCTTGCGTAGTAGCCTATTATTTTTTCTAATGCTTCATTATAATTTATTCCATTTTCTTCACAGTATTTAGCAAATATTGTTTCGTCTTCTTTTTTACTGAACCAAGGGACAAGTTTCTGTTTCCATTATAAATAATAAAAAAAATTTAAATAGAGGTTGCACAACAATTATTTTTACTAAGAGAAATTAAAAATAACTCTTGTTTTTACACACTGAACCAATAATAACAGTGTTATGAAAGATTTTCTTTTTAACCATTCCGCTGCTTTTTTAACACAATACGCGTTGTCTTCCCTTTTTTTATATAATTATGATACAAATAATAATAATTTGTGGTAAAAAATGAAAAGTAAGAAATGGAAGCGTGGATTTCTAGGATTTCTTGGATTTTTGGGATTTATCGCGTTTAAAACAGGTGATTATTGGTGGTTGCTATGGTTTCTATGGTTTACGTGGTTTTACTATTTTAAATATTATCGTAAACTAAAGATTAAAGTTAATAATTACTAAAAGTTCAAAAATAATTTCTAATGAGTTTACAACTGGTTTCAAATACCTGATTTTTATGGTGTTTCATCCTACTTTAAGTATGGTAAGCATAATAAAAAACAGATTGGCTCTACTTAGCATCCTGTTAGTAGCAGGATTTGCAATGGCAAGTATAGCAACAGTCTTTGGAGCAGGTAACATAGTAAAATTTGCAGGAAAGGAAATTAGTGCAGTGGCAATAAATGACCAGTTAAAAATATATGAAGATGGTAAACTGGTAAAGGAAGTTACATTGCCAGAGGGAGAATATACTATAGAGACATCAGGACATAAAATAGTATTCCATAAGATGACTAAAGAAGAGATTGAAAAAGCTCAGGCAGAACATGAAAAGGAGATGGAAAAATGGATTGAAATAGCAAATAAAGACAGCAGAATACAGGAATTAACGAATGGAAATGGAATAGGAAAAGACAATGTAATTACTGCAGCAGAATCAATTAATAAAGAGGAAATTGTTTTAGGAGTTGAGATAGAAGGAAAGTGGTATAAAATTATAATAGATTTGAATAATGAAACAGTAAAATCTATTGAGGAGCACGAAAGTCCAAGAATAAGCACGTGTTATGGACCAGAAGGACCAATAGATTGCAGTAAGTTGCCGTTGCATGGACCATACGCTCCAAGGTAAAGGATGCAAACATATTTTTTCTTTTCTTTTTTATGTTTTTAGGAGGGTGAAAAAGATGGAAGGCAAAAAAATTCATGGAAAAATGGTGTTCATGGCAGCTTTATTTGTTGCTTCAGTATTTGTGCTTGGAATAAAATTACTGAATCCAACTCCAGTCCAAATATTTATAGAAGGTCAGAATACTACAATTACCCAAATCCCAGGATTTTTCACATTTTCAGATGTAATAATTCTAATTGTGGCATCAATCTTTCTTGCCATTAGTGGGATGTATTTGCTTTTCTTTGATTCAGTTGAGAAACCTGCTGGCGAATTGGTACTTGAGGAAAGAAAAAAGAGATGGGAACAAATAGAAAAAACACTAAAAGATGACCAACAGAAAATCTATAAGGCAATAATTGATTCAGATGGAATTATAGAACAAAGTGACCTTCCAGAAAAAACGGGAATTTCGAAGGCAAGTGTTAGTAGGGCCTTGGATTTGCTTGAAAGCAAGGGTTTAGTTGAGAGAAGAAGAAGAGGAATGGGGAATGTTGTTTTGCTGAAATAATTAGGTAAAAACCGAACAAAACGAAAGTATTTTTTAAAAATTTAAACTAAGGTGGTATATTATGAAAAATGAAATCTGGAGTCCAAAATTTATAGCATTTCTTGTATGCTTTTCAATCGGTGTTGGTATTGTTACAGGCATTATAATAACTGCACACCATTTTGGAAAGATGGGGGGAAAAGCTTTTCCTGTGTTTATTCTCACTATGGCAGCTGGTGGTTTAATTGCAGGCATAATCAAATATTTAGTTGACAAACGTAGAGGAATAAATACTACAACTTCTAAACTTACACTTGCAGTTACTCTCTGTGTAATGATTGGTTTGTTGATTGGTGCAGGTATTGGTTTAATTAGCTATCATTATTTTCTCAAACCAAACGTTTATGAAATTTCTAATGTAAGCTATAAGGTTGGAGGTTGTGAAAGAGCTAAGAGTGAAAAACTTTTCTCGGTAAGCTATGACGAGCAAAATAAAACTCTAAATGCTGAAGTTTGGGTTAATTGTTGTGGAGTTGAAGTGGTAGTTGAAAAAGAAGGTTCAACATATAAAATTTTAGAGAAGCAATATGGAGAACTCTGTAGATGCGTGTGCAAGAGAAAAGTAACTATTTTTAATGTTTCTAAAGAAGCAGAAATTAGGTTCTTGGATAAGGATGGCAACTCATTCATTTTAACACCTTCCGTAGAGTTTTGTGGTTGGTCAAGTTACGGTAAATGTAATAGCAATGAAGACTGTATAACAAATGGTTGCTCTGCTCAGATTTGCAGGTCAAGATTTGAAGAGCCTATAATTACAATATGTGAATGGAAAAAATGTTATGAAGCAAGCAAATATAGAGTTACCTGTAAATGTATTGAAGGAAAATGTCAGTGGGTAAGAGAACAATGAAAGCTGTTTATGAGGAAACTTCCCATCGCTTACTTTTTCCGAGTTACTTTAGAATTTATAGTGATAAGATTGAAGCTTACTTTTGGCCTTTCAAATACGAGATTCCGATTTTAGAAATAAATAGGATTAAAATAATTGACAAAATTCCTTGGTATGTTGGTTGGGGATTGAGAGTTTGGTTCGGAAGAAAACTTTACTTCGCGGTTCATCATGGAAAAAGTGTTGAGATTGAAAAAAAGAATGGCTACTGGAGAAAAATAATTCTTTCGGTTAAAACTCCTGAAAAATTCATTAGGATAATTGAAAAGGTAAGAAAATGAAACTAAAATACCCACCGTGCGGAGCGCTGTGTGAGATTTGTAAAGATTTTAAAAGAAAGAGATGTAATGGTTGTATTGAAACAAAAGGCAATCCTTGGTTCTTAAAAAGATTTACGAAATTTAAAATTTGTCCGATTTATGAATGTGCTTGTAATAGGAAAATTTCAAAATGCATAGATTGTAAAGAATTTCCATGTAAAAAATCTCTTGATTGGTATAATTCAAGAATAGGATTTTTCAGAAGTTCATTAGCAAGAATAGGCTCATTATTTTTGCGTAAGAAAGTAGGAACCAAAAAATGGAAAGATATTTTGATTAAATATGAGAATGGTAAAAATGGAAATAAAAACTGAGCTCAAGTATGGAATAATCTTTGGATTTATAGGATTTACTTTAACTTTTTTATTTTTGTATTTAACAACAGGCACATTTGATTGGAGATTTCCTGCTACAATAGGAGTTGGATTTTTTGGTGGAGGATTTTTTGGAGCAATGTTAAAAGAATTATATAAGATCGGCGAAGAGAAAAAAGCAAATTTGATTATGTTAATCATTATTAGTTTGTTAATGATTTTGCAGATATATTTAATTGCAACAGAACAAATAAGAGGTCCAACATGGAGAACAATTTTAACAGGTAACACTATAATTGGATGTATTTTTGTAGGATATGCTATAATTTTATTGGTTACAAAAAATAAAAAATAAGACAATGTGTTTTTGTTACTCAAAATATAATAGCAAATAAATCCAAAAATTTGAAAACTATGCAAATATCATATAAATCCAAAAACCATTGCTATACCAAGAGCAAGCATAATTATTCCAGCAATTAAATGCAATTTTTTAATATTTTTTTCTTTCCATTCAGAAACATTCTCAACTTTTGCAAAGCCCGCATATACTATTAAAGTTATTGCAATCATTGGCACAACAAAAATAATATTGTAAAGAAGCAATAGCGGAAGTATATTTATTAATTCATATATAGACAAAATCCCTCCAACAATCACATAAGGACCAATAGTGCAAGGTAAAAGAAAGAGAGTTACAAAAATTCCAACACCAAAAGCGCCTTTTGGGCTTGTTACTTTGGAAATTATTTTCTTTACTTTTGGTCTCAAGCTCAGTGGCATCTCTGTCCCAAATCCTCCTGGTTTGTATTTTATAAAGTCTTTTATATTTAATATTCCCAAAATAATCGCACCTAAACCGAGAATTTTATAGAGCCACAATCTTGTGGAAGTTAAAGCCTGAACAATCTGGAAAAATTTTATAATAATTATACCATAAAACAAATACATAACAAAGACTGAAGTAGTGAAAGCAAACCCTGCCAACAAAACATTTCTTTTCTTTTTCGGATTATAAGTTAAAATAGCAATTAACATTAAAGTTAAAACAGCTAAAGCGCATGGGTTTATTGCATCTACAACAGCCAAAGAAACAAGTTTTACTAAAGTAAGTTCAGTCTTCTTGCTAATGCTTTGATTTGTTTGATTTTCAGAAATATTTGTTGTTGTATTATCTTGGCATTTTACAATCTCTGTATAAGGAACACATTTGTAATCTGTTTCAGCCGAACATTTATAATTTATTCTTGTTTTTGTATTGTTTATACATTCGCTCCACTCACTAGGTTGTGGACATATTGGACATTTAGAAATTTTTAATGGTTGACCATTCCACTGAAATATCCAGCCATCTAACTCAATAGCATTCTCAAAATATAAATATCTTCCTGAAAGAGCTACTGGATGCGGTTCAATAATCTTATAATTAACTCCCTCAACAGTAGCAGATATATTTTGAGATATTAATAATTTTTTCAATAATTCATTGTTACCCTGTCCATTAGTTTTTATCAAAATTCTTCCATTAGCCCATATTTTCGGTTTGCCAGGAAGTGATGTTAAATCAAGTTCATCAAAAACAACTGAGCTACCATTTGCTAAAGGACAAGGATTTTTATTCAACTCAACCACCTCATTTATATTCTCCAAAATTGGACGGTCTCCTATAATATAGCTTCCTTTACCAAAAATTATTAAAGGAATTCCTAATCCAGAGTTATAGACACTATTATATTGTAAAAGCAACGGACCGTTTTCTTGCTGTTGATAAATCTCATATTCTATTATTACAATATCTTTATGTTTTAGCAAATCTATAAGCACAACAGGGTCAGTTTTCGCGCAGTGAGGACATCCAACTCCAGTAAAGTAAACAAAACACACCTTATCTTGAGTTTCCTGAGCAATAACTAAATTTGAAAATAATAGCACTAGCAAAACAATAAATATTAGTTTTCTCATAATTGCAATCTAAGAATTTTTAAATTTAATTAAAGCATTCTGAGCAGCCGTAATAATCGGATACACAGTTGGAGCAGAAGTTAAAAGTGGATGCGTAGCAATTTGTAAGGTACCAAACTCATAAACAGTTGCTCCTTCTTGAATTGCTAAAGCAAGAATATTTATCATTTCTCCAACAGATTCTGGACCAATAATTTGAGCGCCCAACAATTTGCAAGAAGTTTTAGAAAAAATCAACTTAACCTTTATATTTCTCGTGTTTGGTAATGCTTTTGGATGATGGTTTGGAGATTCACTTTCACCTACTACAATATTGAATCCCTCTTCTTTGGCTCTTTTTTCATTCAATCCAGCTATGCTTATTGCTACATCATTAACAAAGGTTGAAAAAACACCAAGAGTTCCATGATTTTTAATCATTACATCTTCTTTATATAAATTTGCTGCAGCAATTCTCGCCTCATGACAGGCTGTTGAGGCTAACATTACAGGAATATATTTTTTGGTTATTAAGTCTCTTGTTTCAGCACAATCTCCAACAGCAAAGATATCTTTTGCACTTGTTTCCATAAATTTGTTAACTTTTATTGCACCATATTTTCCAAGCTTAATTCCAGCTTTTTTTGCTAAATCCACATTTGGCCTTGCTCCAATAGATAAAATAACTAAATCAGCAGGAATTTTTTTTCCGTTACTCAATTTCACAAATTCAACCTTATTTTTTCCTTCAATTTTTTCTACAGTAACATTTGTATAGATTTTTACACCTTTTTCTTTCAATTTTTTCTCTGCAATTACAGCAAACTCTTTATCAAAGGTTGTTATTAAACAATGCTCCAATTTTTCTACGATACTTACATTCAATCTTTTAATTCTACTGAATTCATCTGCGAGTTCAATACCTATAAAGCCTCCACCTACTATTACAATATTTTTTGATTTTAACACTTCTTTTCGGAGTTTTTTCAAATATTCAGAATCTTTTTTAATACACCAAACACCTTCTTTATCTGCTCCAGGAATAGGAACTAAAATTGGTCTTGAGCCTGTAGCCAAAATCAGTTTTTCATAACTTATATTTCTACTTTTAAGAAAGACTTTTTTATTTTTAGGGTCAATTTCTGTTGCTTCTCCTACAATAAGACCAACTTTATTTGTTTTTAAAATTTTATCTGGAATTAAATCTTCTTCAACAGATTTTAGACGGTGAAAAATATAGGGTATTCCACAAGGAATAACACTTTCTTTTTCTTTTCTAATTAAAGTTATTTTCTTTGAAGGATAGTAATTTCTTGAAGTTATTGCTGCCACTATACCTGCAGGGCCTCCACCAACAATCAAAATATCAGTTTTCATTTTATACTTCTTAATAGCCTATTAATAATATTTATAAAAATTTTTTTATATTTTGGATTTATTTTGACAGCAGGCTTCATTTTTATTACAGAATCAACAAACTCTTTTCTGTAAGGTATTTTACCAAGCACTGGAATGTTATTACTCTTAGCGAAAGTTTCAATTTTTGAGCAAAATTTCTCCTCAAGATCATACTTATTGATAATGATTCCATGTTCAATTCTAAAATAATTTGCAATATATAAAACTCTTTTTAAATCATTTAAAGCAGAAGGTGTTGGCTCTGTTACGGCAACTATATAGTCAGTACCAACTAATGATGCAATTACTGGACATCCTACACCTGCAGCAGAATCTATTAAAACAACGTCTGCCTTTATTTTTTTGTTAATTTCTTCTGAGTGCTTTCTAACTTCTGCTACTATTTCTCCTGATGAAAGTTCTCCCAATTTAAGTTCACCAGAAACTAAATACACATTATAATTTTTTCCAGTATAAACAACCCCAATCTCTTTTTTACTCTCTTTTATTGCATTTTCTGGGCAAGCAACAATACATGCTTTACAACCTATACAGACATCTTTAACAAAAGCAGGATATTTTCCTTTAACAAAAATTATAGCATTTTGTTTGCAAACCGAAGCACATCTTCCACATTTTTTGCATTTGCTAAGATTCCATTTAGGTATAGATTGGTAAACAGTTGCATATTTTTTTCTTTTTATTGAAAGTAGTATGTGGTCATTTGGACATTCTACATCTGCATCTACAAGCATAGTTTTTTTATTTCTTGCAAATTCAACTGCGAGAGAAGTTGCAACTATAGATTTGCCAGTTCCTCCTTTTCCACCAGTAATTGCGATTTTCATTTTGCTCCTCTCTTTTAACTATTTAAACTGTTATCCATAATAATTCTTTTACAATTATAGATTATAATTTTTTGTAAAATTACGCGCATTTTTATTTCTGTTATCCCGCATTAAATGAATTGCAACATCTTTATTAGTTCTTATAGCTTCCTTAATAGCTTCAACATTCTTCTCAGATTTCACCAATGTTTTCCAAGAGTAGATATCGTAAGGTTCATGAAAATCAGAACTAGCAATATAATTATAGCTCTTTACACCAATTGAATTAAATAAGTCATGTCCATTACCAATTTCCCATGCATCAAATAAATCTCTAAAATCTTCCCGATTTTTCCATAAATACCAAGAAAGATGCTCTTTATCCTCTTTTTTTTTGCCAGGATGAGCAGCAATAGCCAATGCATTTTGGTCTTTTATATTTTCAACAATATCCTTCACAGGTAAAGTAGGGTCAACATATTCTTTTACATCTACTGCGAGAATATGGTACAGATCCTCATTATTTGTAATTTCTGCTCCTGGAATAAGCAACATATGATATTCTTTCCAAGCTCTTCTACCTTCCTTCCACAACGTTTTTAGATAATTTTTGAACTCATCTTCTTTTATTGCGTTTATCGGTTCTCCCTTTTTCAGTCTATCTTCAAGAGTATATTTATCCAAAATGTGGTCTGTTACTGAAATGGCATCAAATCCATACTTCCCAAATAAATCTACTACTTCTTTAAGTGATAATTTTCCATCACTAAAATCAGTATGAATATGAAAATCGCAGAGCAACCACTCATCTCTATTTATATTATTCTTTATGTCTAAATTACGCGCACAACTCATTGCTTATTATTACTAACTCCAAAAATTTTATATTCTGTAAAGAAATTTATACACCATTATACAT
>Ga0164310_10002621_pt1 | contig 10385 bp, 7 predicted proteins | sample GuaBasSedimGuay1_FD_121795 | JGI IMG/M metagenome (GOLD analysis project Ga0164310, IMG submission 121795) | Subseafloor sediment microbial communities from Guaymas Basin, Gulf of California, Mexico - Guay1, Core 4569-9, 0-3 cm | ecosystem: Environmental > Aquatic > Marine > Hydrothermal vents >... | reverse complement strand
GGTGGGCGCAAGGCCCATTGTGCACCGTGAATTACACGACTATTACAAGGAAAATGCGGGGATTTACTGTTCCATCAAACCCGGCATCACCGGGCCCTGGCAGGTGGGCAAGCGCAGTGATACCGCGGACTACCAGGAACGGGTGGAGCTGGATAACTGGTATGTGCTTAACAACAATTTTTGGTTGGATATAAAGATAATCTTCAAGACTGTCTGGTGCGTAATAAAGGGGAAGGGGGCGTATTAACTACAGGGCACTTGAAGTACAGGGAGTACGTCTGCGTACCCTCCGCCCCGCATCTGCAGCACCCTGTAAACGCTTACAGTTCAGTGGGTTGCAGTAAAACGGGCGTTGTAATCCCGTGAATGGTTACAGAATCCCTAAGTTCTTTTTACCCATTTCAGCCCAAGGCCGTTTTGGGTAATGGGGGATGTAGCTGGAAGTTACGTTATTCTGAACCGGGATGATTAGGATGAATCCCTATATTCCTCCTATAATTAAAAACGGACAAGGCCTGAGAACCGAGCAGATTGAGAGGTTAAAGAGCTTAGTTGGGTTATAGAGTGAATCGTTTTTTTATTATCGGCGTTATTGCCACCATGCCGCTGTTTTTCGGGGCGGTACAGACCCGGGTATGGGCGGTTTATGCCGGGGTGATGATGTGCGTCTTTCTGGTTGACTGGTGGCAGGGAAATACTGATTTAGAGTTTTTAAAAAGCCCTTTGCTGATTTTCAGCGCAGGGATTTTTTTGGTGTTTACGTTTTTGCAGGTGGTGCCTGTACCTTTGGAAGTAATGGAACTCTTGAGCCCGGTTCGCCGGCTCTTACTGGCCAGGGCCTATGAACTGACCGGACAGAGTGAGGGCTGGCAATCCCTGAGCTATGACTGGCAGGCCTCATTTGCCTGGTGGGTTTTTCTGGGAAGCCTGACGCTGTTTGCCAGAGTGGTTTATCGGTATGTGGGCCGGACAAGGAATCTGATTTTGCTGGTCAAGGTGATGTTCGGAGTCGCCTTGTTTGAGGCATTATATGGCCTGGTTCAGGCGCTGATTCCAACGCTTGGAGTGCTGTGGGCGGATATAAACGCTTACATGGGCAATAGCCGCGGCACATTTATCAATCGCAACCATTTTGCGGGTTATGTTGAGATGGTCTGGCCACTGGGGCTGGGGCTGATCGCCGCCATGGCCCATGCATGGACCGGGGAGGGGCATGGAAACGTTCATGGAGTAAAGCGGTTTAAGAATTTTCTATCATCAGACCGCCTGGGCCTTCAATTATTTCTGTGGGCCGCCCTGTTGTTTATCCTGCTGGCCCTGCTGTTTTCCAAGTCCAGGGCGGGTATTACCGGCGCATTTATCGGTTTGGTGGCGTTTATCGCCCTGGCCCATGCGGGCGAAAAGCGATTTTCCCGGCCGGCGTGGGTGATGATGGGCGCAGGGTTTGCCTTTTTGTTGTTTTACGGCAATGTCATCGGACTTGATGAGCTTATAGGGAGATTTATGGCCCTGGAGGAAGGGGCTGGTTCCAGGACGGATATCTGGAGGGACAGCTTGATGATCATAAAGGACCATCCTTTGGGAATAGGGCTTCAAAGCTATGAACAGGTGATGCCGGTGTATAACAGCCTGGGACCGCCGGGGATCAAGTTTACCCATGCACACAACGATTATCTGGAATTGCTGGCCGAGGCGGGATGGCCCGGTTTTTTGGCTCTGGTAGGCGGATTTTACGTGTTTTTGGGCCGAAGCATTTGGAAAATTAAAAAATATGGGAAAGACATAGATGCCGAAAGGTTTTTTATTGGAATCGGGGCCTGTTGCGGCCTGATTTCAATTGCCTTTCACAGTCTTTTTGATTTCAACCTGCAAATTCCGTCTAATTTGCTTTATTTTGTGGTCTTGGTGGTGATTTTACGTTCGTGTTTGTGGAATAGGGGTTAAGTAGGGGTGATGATTGATCTTCACAGCCATATACTGCCTGGAATTGACGATGGGCCTGAAACTTTGGACAAAAGCATTGAGCTGGCAAAGGAATATGAAGATGCCGGGTTTAAGCAAATAGTTGCCACCCCTCACTGGATTTCAGGGACCGCCTGGATGGCCTCAGCGAATCACGTTTTGCAGAAAGTGTCTGCTTTTAACCAGGAATTAAAACGGGGCCATTCGGCGATCCATGTATATGCAGGCCAGGAGATAGCGATTGATAATAACATTGCCGCTTTGCTTGATCAAAAACAGGTACTTTCATTGGCAGGGGGGCCTTATGTCTTGATTGAGAGCCCTTTTCAGCGCTTTCCGTTTAGATGGCAAGAAATTTTCTTTGCCATATTATCCGGTGGATACAGGATTCTTCTGGCACATCCGGAGCGGTGCGATCAGATAATAAATGATCCTTCCATGATTGATGCTGTTTTAGACGTTGGCGCTTACCTTCAGGTCAACGCGGATTCTTTTCTTGGAAGGTATGGCAAGCCGGTTGAGAAGACGGCTTTTCGGCTGGCCGCTCAAGGCTACATTCACTGCCTGGCCACGGACAGCCATGACCCGGTTTACCGCAGCCCCCGGAATTTTAAAAAGGCCCTGGCGCTTGCTGAAAGATATATTGGGCCTGAAAATACGGACATAATAGTCCGGCAAAATCCGGCACGGGTTTTAAACGGCCGGCCTCTGGTCATGTGTGAATCAGCCAATCGCGACAAGCAAAGAAAAAAACGGTGGAAGTTTTGATAAAAAAAATTTTCATTACTTTATTGATGGCGGCGGCGATTATCTGGCTGGTCATGTATGCCCGGGAAAAGGAACAGGTCAAAAATGCCGATTATAATTATACCGGTGAGGAGTTAAACGGGTTAAGGCTATTTCCGAAGGCCTGGTATGATTATGGCCGCAAGGCCTGGTATGAAAACAGGGTAAAGGATGCTGCTGAAGACTTCACTGGAGCGGTTTCCGGCCATGTTTTATATATAAATGCCTGGCTGAGACTGGCCCGGGCGGAGGCGGCGCTGGGAAACACGGAGAAGGCAATCGAAATTTTGAGATTTACTCATGAATTGACACTGAATGTGATTGAGTGGAAATGGCGGCATATTATGCTGAGTCGGGAGCTGGGTGTTGAGGATATATTTCTGCAGGACCTCAATTATGTGATTCCATATCCAAATTTGCAGGCCGATGCCTTGCAGTTACTGGACATGCATTATAAAAGACAGGCCGCAAAGGTATTAAGGGTGATGGTCCCTGATAACCGGCTTTATTACCTGCGGTGGCTGATGCGATGGCGCAGGACTGAAGATACCTGGACAGTGTGGAAAGCACTGGATGAATCAGACAGGCGCACGAATAAATTTTATGAAGAATACGTACATTTTCTGGTCCGTCAGAAGGCAATTCCAAGAGCGGCCCGAATATGGCGGGAGTATACCGGAATAACAGGAATAACCAACCCCGGGTTTGAAAAAAAGCTGTCTTTAAAGGGATTCGGCTGGCGAAGCATACAGAGTAAAAAGACATCCTGGACTATAGAGCGGAGTTTAGCGGAAAAGAAGAGCGGGCGCTATTCATTAAATATCTCGTTTGACGGCACTGAAAATATAAACTTTTATCATGTAAGGCAGATTGTCCCGGTTGAGCCGGGACAGCCGTATTTGTTTTCTTGCTGGTGGAAAAGCAGTCGCCTTACCACGGATCAACGCCCTTTTATTGATATTCATTGTTATGATCATAAGAGCAGGCACTGGCAAAGTGAAATGCTGCCTGAAGAAAGTGACTGGCACCAGGCAGGCATTCATTTTTTTTCGCCTGAAGATTGCCGTGCCGTTACTATTTGCATTCGCAGAAAACCCAGCCACCGTTTTGATTCTAAAATCGACGGGGAATTATGGCTTGACGATTTTGAACTCCGGAGGATTCTATAGGTTATGACTGATCAACAAGCAAACAGTTTTCCCGTGAAGGCCGAAAACGGTTCTGATTTGCCGTCAACCCGTTACCGGGAACCAATTCCGGATATCATCGAAGAAGAGGTAAATTTAAAGGATTATCTGGAGGTCATTTTACGCCGCAAGTGGCTGGTCATTGGTATACTGTTTTTTACTTTTGTCTCCACCTTGATATTCAGCCTGGTTGCCGAAAAGCAGTACGAGGCCTCAGGAAGCATAGAGATAAGCCAGGAATCACAGAAAGTCACCAAGTTCGAGGATATGGTGACCGAGAGGCTTCGGGGCCGAGAGTTTATCTCTACTCAGATGTCCTTGTTGACCAGCGACGTCCTGGCCTCTCGAACAATAAAAAAACTGAATCTGGCTGAACATCCACTGATGCTTGAAGAGGATAAAGATTCATCGGGTGGATGGCTGATTTCCCAGGCAAAGGCCTTTATTCAGTCATTTGCGAAAACTGGTGACAGCCAGCAGGATTTGCTTGCCAATACCTTATTATCCGAGGTCATGGACCAGAAAAGGCTGCTTGATTTTTTTAAGGAGCGACTGGATGTGTCTAACAAGCGGGACTCCATGATCATTAATGTCTCTTTTATGTCTCCCAGCCGTCAGCTATCCATGGATTCAGTCAATACCTTGATGGAAGAGTTTGTTAACTGGAAGATGGATCAAAAGATAGAGTCCTCCAAAAAGGCCACCGAGTTCTTGATGAAGCAGATCGACCGGGCCAAGATCAATCTGGAAAAGGCGGAAGAGAGGCGGAATGAGTTTGCCAAACAGGCGGGCATAGTTTCCATGGACTCCAAAATAAACAGCATATATCGACAATTGGAGGACATTAACGTGGCCCTGGGCAGCGCCGAGGCCGATCTTTCAGAAAAAGAGGCATCTTACAAGCAGGCCTTAAAGGACGGCCCGTTAAGCCTGCCCCAGGTCTTAAACAGCCAGTTGATAAACACATTAAAGTCCGAGTATGCCAAACTGCGATCCGAATATGAAGATCTAACGCAGACCTTTCATGAGGAATATCCGGATGTCAAGACCCTTAAGAGCAGGATGGACAGCATCAAAGAGCGGATTGATGACGAATCCCAAAAGATTTTTAATTCCATTGAACATGATTATCGGGCCGCCCTGAGCCGGGTGGAGTCATTAAAGAAAAAGGTGCAGGAGAAAAAACAGCAGGCCCTGGACCTGAACGAACGGGCCACCCAGTATAAGATCATGGAAAGGGAGGTCCAGACCAATAAGGCTATTTACCAGAGCCTGCTGGAAAGGGTCAAGGAAATCGAATCCATGGCCGGAGTTTCCCCTGCCAATATCCAGATCATAGACAGGGCCTCCTTGCCGATTTTTCCGGCAAAACCGAATGTAAAGCTAAATCTTTTGTTGGCGATCGTACTGGGTTTGATGGCCGGAATCGGAGGGGCATTTCTGGTGGAGTATTTTGCTGATACAATCACCAATCCGGATCAAATCGCCGAACGTTTCCGGATACCCATTCTGGGAGTGATTCCGTTGGAGAAAGAAAGACCGGGATACCCGATTGAAAAGACCTTCTATAATGACCCACGGGCAGGTCTATCCGAAGCGCTTCGAACAGCGAAGGTCTCTATTCAGTTATCCGGCTCAGATTCCCAGTCAAAGATCATCGCTATTACCAGTACCGCGCCCGGGGAGGGAAAGACCACCGTCGCTTCGAACCTGGCACAGGCATTTGCCGGTGCCGGAGAGCAGGTGGTGTTAATCGACGCGGACCTGCGAAAACCCAGGTTGCATAATGTTTTTTCAGATGATTTGGCAAAGAATAACGGATACGGCCTGTCCAGTTTTCTGGCCGGGGTTATTGATGAAGGCTTTATTGCCAAAACCAACATAGACAATATTTCTGTTATTCCATCCGGCCCGATACCGCCGAATCCAGTGGAATTGCTGGCATCGAACCGTTTTTCGCAGCTTATAAAGGAGCTTTCTGAAAAATTTGACCGCATCATTGTGGATAGCCCGCCGCATTCCGGATTTGCCGATGTCCTGGTGCTGTCCAGACAGGTGGGAGGCATCATTCTGGTCTGCGGCATGGGCGAGACAACCAGGGATGGTCTGCGTCACTTTAAGAAAGCAATGGCAAACATACAAGGCAATGTGCTGGGATGCATTGCCAATAAGCTCAATTTAAGCAAACGCTATGGATATCACTCTTATTATAAATATTACAACTATTATTACGGGGATAAAAAAGTTGATTCGAATACAGCCAGGCTAACTTCCTGAGTTTAAGATAATTTGTAAGCGTTCACAGTAAATATCCGGTGAACCCGTGGTCCACTGTGGAAGTTGCCATCCGTGCCCTGCCGCAGGAGCGGTTTGCCTTTTGCAGGGTTTCAACCGCGGGCCGGATTGCACTGTCTCTCCGGTCTGCGATGAGTGAGCTTTGAAACCCGGAAAAAGGTAACCGCTCCAAGGCAGGATATAACGGGTTCACCGGATATTTACTGTGAACGCTTACAGTTCGGCGGACGCGGTAAAAACGGGCGTTGTAATCCCGTGAACGTTTACATACGATAATTTTATGCAAATAGCGCAGCGTTAATATGGATTATGGCGATATTTAAATATTTAGGGCGACATTTCAGGCATAGAGACAGCGAAAAATCAGGGGTAAGGCAATTTATTCTCTTAGTGAGGACCGTCACTGATACGCCTGCCCTGATTCAAAGGATCGCCGAGGACCGCTATTACCTCAGGTGCTGCGCGGCCATAGTAAAGCCGGAAGATCAGAAAGATGCCTTTTTAAGACATCTGGCCCAGGAGCTTAAGAAATCATCTTATCAACAGCAGTTTCCCTATGAAAGGCTTCAGGAAAAACTTGCCCCGGTGGGCATTGCCCTTGGCCTGAAAGGCCGTACTACTGATTCGATTCAGTCGGATTATTACCATATACTTGGCATCTCCGCTTCCGCAACCAACCATGAAATTAAAACAGCCTACCGGAAAAAGGTCAAGGAGTGGCATCCGGACACCGCAAAAGGGGAAAAAGAACAATTCATTCATATCCAGGATGCCTATCAGGTTCTTTCTGATGAAGCGCTGCGCCATCAATATGATTTGAGCAGGAGTTCTTTTGGTAGATGGAACTGGTCAGAAAATACTGAGGTTCCAGCTTCCAAGAAAAAGAGTTTTTTACAGTCCCATCGGGTTGAGGTCTCTTTTGTCGCATTTATCCTTATTCTGGCTGGAGCTTCGTTTGTCGCTGATTCTATTAATCAGTATTATTCTCTGACGGAGGACATCGTATCTGTTGAAAATAGAGCGGATACCTCTGTAGATAGGGATACGTCCGATCAGGAAGGATCAACAAAAATGCAATCAGGCATGGTAGCCAAGCAGGAAAAAATAGAGACTTTTAATGTTCCGAAGATCGAGCAGAATAAAGTAGCCCGAATAGCTGACCAGTCAAAGAAACATCCTCGGTCTATTAATCAGAAAACTATATCAAGGAAGGCAGAAAAGAAGGAACTTTTAGCTATCGGGACAGAGACAAAGCAGGAACTTAGTACTGCAAAAATTGCTATATCTAAAAGTAAACAGCCAGAAAAAAAACCGAAACAGCTTATTACAGAAAAAAAAGACCTTCGTATTGCCAAAACAGAGACAAAGCGGGAACCTGAGCAGGTTGCGGTAAGCAAGGCGGTGCCTGCAAAAGAAGTGAATGATAAGCCTGAAAAACAGACTGTCTCAAAAATAGAGAGGGTCTCTAAAGGGCTTTCCGCCCAATTGGCCAATTTTCTGCGAATCTATTGCCAGACATATGAGGGAAAAGACCTGGAAAGAATTACCGGTTTTTTCGCAGATAACGCCCGGGAAAACGGCCAGTCCTTTCAAGAACTTATACCAAAGTATCGCCAGAATTTTGATGTAGTGGACGAGATCAATTATAGAATCGATATGGCAAATTATTTATGGGATATAGATGAAAACAAGATCAAAATAAACGGAGAATTCTTTTTGTCCTGGCGAAAAAACGAAGAAAGAGGCCTTCATCAATACCATGGAGATATAAGCATGAAGCTGATTTTTCATGATAATTCATTTTTGATTGAAGACCTCTCTTATCGTTTCGACCGTTAAATTCTAAAAGTATTTCTTATCGATCCGAGTCTCTTAATCCAACCCAGGCAAGACCGGGAAGGCCAACGTTTAAATATGAACCATGAAGCATCCTTGCCCAAAAGCTTGACCCCACTATTATTATATCTTTATCCTGTATGCGAATCTTTTTTGATGTCTTCATGACTTCTTCCAGATCTACTTTGATTTCCTCTCTTTTTCCATCCTCTGTTTCCCGCATTATAACAACGTCGTCCGTGTCAGCGTGTGATTTACACCCTCCTGCAACCAAGATGGCCTCATCTATGGACAGGGCCTTTTTTAGATGATATTCACCTGGTTTGCGGACCGCGCCATCCACATAAAAAGTGCCGGCTTCAGGCACAAATATCACATCACCGCCATTGATCTCAATATTTGATTCTGTTTGTCCTTCATTAACCAGCCTGTCCAGATTGACCAGAAGCGTTTGATTGGTACCGTAAGACATGTCTCCCAGCCGCCGAACCTGGACTATCAGCCCGGCCTTTTCAGTCAATCCTCCGGCCAGGGCGATGGCATCCAGCAACTTTTGCTTGGATGGATAGTCATAGGTCCCTGGATTTTTTACTTCTCCCACCACTGTTACCCGCTGGCTGTAATGTTCTTTGACAAATATGCTGACATGGGGGTCTTTGATATATCTCTCTTTGTATTTATCTTCTATTAATTGTTCTGCTTCGCATGCGGTCAGCCCTTTTAATTCTATTTCCCCCAGTAAGGCCAGAGAGACTTCTCCCCTGGAGTTCAAACGTACGGTGGTATCCAGTTTTTCAGACTCAAATACCTTGATTTCCAGCAGGTCGCCGGGACCTAAGAGATAATCACCCCGGTCCGGAGTAAGGTCGGCCGAAGCAAAGACCTGTTTGTTCAATTTTTCTATATCATTTGAGGGACTTGCGAAATGGTGAGTATGCAGCTTTTTACTGCAACCAGATCCGCACATACACCAAAAAAAAGCGATTGTTATTATTATGAAGCACTGAACAAAGCCTTTGTTCATGGATGATAACTTCTTAGTAAAAATACCGGCGGCATAAAAATGCCGCCGGTAACTTCTCAATAAGTTGAAGCGGATTAAATTTTGTAACTATTCGCTGGATTCCGGCTTCCGCCGGGAATAACTACCTGTCATTCCTGCGGAAGCAGGAATCCAGACATCTTACCCAGACTTATTGAGAAGTTACTGCCGCCGATATTAATTTATGTTTGATGCTTGAAAGACAAAAGTTATGGTGTTGACGGACTTGCCGGCCGATGGTGGTGGTGATCATCATCATCACATAATTCCACCAAACCCCACACAGCGCCACCGGTTGCTACCATTCCTCCTGCAGCATATGCAACAATCCGTCCCCTGGTTAAATTCTTATTTACGCCGGTTCGGTCCACCTGGGTGCCACCTGTATCGGCACCTATATCCGCCTGCGCCAGTATAAGCCGGTTGCCGGGTGTAAGTAATTTATCCCCGTTCTGGGTCAACATATGCAGATATCCGCCCTTTATTACACCGACTTCACTGGAATTATCAGTAACTTTGACATAACCTTCCAATATTTTATTGTTGGTTGATGCATTTAACAGCATCTGATTTGCCGAAATCGCACCTTTGGGAGTAACAAATACCAGATTTTTGGGCAATTCCGACAGGCCGAAATACAAAATACCTTTCTTTACTTTCAAATACTGACTCTCTTCTGTGGCGGCGATGGCAAATATGCTTTTATCTTCAGCCACCAGGGAGATATTTTCTAATTTTATTCCGCACTTTCCTTCACAGGATAAGAACAGGTCTTTAGGGCAAGGGGCCTCCTTGGTGAATTCGCCTATCTTGCTGCCATCCTGATAAATAACAACCTTGTTTTCAGGAATAAGTCGTGATTTCTGAAAATCATCAGCAAAAGCCACTGTAATATATACGAAACACAAAAAAATGCTAATAAGTGAAAAGATTCCAAACTGTCGCATTGCAACCTCCTTTTACATTAGCTGTTAATGACATTTATTTCTTATCTTGTAGAGATTAATGACATACATCGTCTTACGTGTCAAGTTTTTAACAGGTCCTTTATATTGTTGAAACTTTATTGCAGATAAGCCTATTCCCCCATTCATGTGGCTTTCCTTTCTGTCTGCGTGCAATGTACAGGCAGGTTCGGCTTGATCTTTTGTAATCAGATCTAATGGGTATCAATTTTGATGTAAGGCACCTAATCTGTGTGTTTATGCATAATTTGTTCCTAAAAATTTTACCTTACCGATTATTTTTTCATATATAGCTTCAGGTTAATCTCAAGG
>Ga0164310_10002620_pt1 | contig 10385 bp, 9 predicted proteins | sample GuaBasSedimGuay1_FD_121795 | JGI IMG/M metagenome (GOLD analysis project Ga0164310, IMG submission 121795) | Subseafloor sediment microbial communities from Guaymas Basin, Gulf of California, Mexico - Guay1, Core 4569-9, 0-3 cm | ecosystem: Environmental > Aquatic > Marine > Hydrothermal vents >... | reverse complement strand
TTTAGCCTTGGAATATATATGCTTGTGGATAAATTTTACTTTGGCAAACCTATCATGGTGGAGCATGGTCCTCTAGCTCTCCTAATGGTGCTTCTAATAGTAATTAGCTTTAGCTTTATTTCTTTGGGTCTTTTAGGTGAAGTTCTAGCACGTATATATTACGAAGGAACTGGTAAAAAAATATATAGCATAAGAGAAATATGGAAAGGTTCGTCAAGTTACTGATTTCTTTACTATGTCAGGTCAAGGCTTTCTTACTTCTCTCTTGTTTTTTTGTTTCGATGAGACAGTAGTATGCAAAGCATATCAAAAACGTGCTAGTTATCATTTCACAGGATTCCTCCAGAGTGCCTGAAATTTCACAAAATTTATTCACATTGTTGGAATTAGCTACAAAAGTGCATTTCATGTAGGGTATGCCGGATATCTTCTCTGATTCAATGGTGGTTTGCTGAGATAATAAAGCAATAGCGATATCGTTTCTATTAGTAAGCAGATCAAAGAATTCACCTACGAAAATGGTGATAAATGCTAGTATTAGTAGAGGTAGCGCTTTTCTGTGTTTGAGAATTTCACTTCTGTATAAATATAGTATGATCATACCAAATACGGCATAGGCGATAAGAATAAAATCATCTAACCTGTCCGTTAAACCTGTCTCGTTTAACTTGAAGGAACTGTGTATATAAGAGTCCAATGTTTCGTGAACCATAAAAAGCTCATCTAGCGCTAGATAAATAAATGCGATCCCCATTATCAACCATATCAGGTCCAATGATCTAATATCTATAAAACTTTTGTTCCGTCTTTTAATCACATACAAGATGAAGAACAATGCAGATACTATCAATATCTTGAGTACAGACAAATAAGTCATATAGTGACCTTCATCAAATGCAGTTAAAATGTCTTCACCTTTCCACATGGATATCGATATGGCACTTATTATAAGGATGACATCTGCCAATAACAGCAAATAAACGAGCAAGTACCTAGTATGATTAGTGTTTTTCATTGTCTGCCTTTCGTTTTCTATTTTTCCTTGGAATTAGTGACACAGTTTTTTACTAAAGATAGTGGAACTCCCATACGCTCTTCTTTAAACACCGTAGGGCATTCAGGAAACGCTGATTGTAGTATCCACTTTCTTATTGCTACGTAGTAAAATGGCTTCTTAAATTTATCACCATTTTCCAACGGAGGCCAATCACCTCTTTTTCGATATCTGGCTTTATATAGTTTAATATTATTGGACAGCAAAAGTTCCAGGCATTCGTTTGGACTAGCTACCACTACTGATGAACCCGTTGGACAGTTTTTATTTAGCCATTCTGCAGTCTTATTCAGGCTTAGACCCCAGTAATCTGTCTGATATCTGGAGGCATTGGCAAGGAGTCCTCCGGAGATCCTATTGAAATAGATATATTCATATGGGTGGAGTTGTACCATATCATAAGCAATAACAGAAAATGCTGCCAGTAAGACTGTCACATAAAGAACTTTCAAAAACTTTTTTTTAAGGATGTCGTAGATACGCACAATTCCTACGGTCGCTAGAACGGCAACACCTGGTAATATGAAAAGAAATTGCCGTATTGCATCGTAAAGCGTTGAGCCTCTTGTGATCGCAATTAATGGGAGAAAAAAGATCTGAAATAGTAATAGAAGAAATATTGATTTTTGGTATTGTTCTTGGTGTTTGTTGTTGAATATTATGAATAATATTCCTATGACAAAAGCAATTTGAAAAGGTAGTGGAATAGTTATCATTAACCATTTCGGAATATATGTCCATGGAAGGTTATGCGCTGAGATGAAATTCCCATCAAATAAGACATCCCCTTTCCAGCTATGCTTAGAAAGGTATACTAAAGCGCTAACAAACCAAATGAGAAAAGAGAAGTGAAATATCACGGCAGAAGGAAAAACAACAATGTATTTAACAGGTTTCTTGAACAGAAAATTTGACGCTCTTTCAGCTATTCTTTTGGTTGCTGTTATATGGAAATCTTTCGAAGTTTGTACAAAGACAGTGAGTACCCAAGATGTGAAGGCAATCAAAAAAAGAATTCCGTACCACTGGGGAATCTTTTTAAGTTGTAAAGAAGGATGTGTTGCTAGAAAGTTACCGAACCAAGTATCTTTTCCAAAATATGATGACGCAAGCATAAATATGACGATTGGAGCGTACCAAATGGAAGGATAACATACGGTGGTGGTAATTTGCCATGTGGCAATAAGGAGTTTATAGAAGTTCTTATACTCTCGGAAAAATTTAAATTTAAGTTTTGGGTACTCGATGAATAAATGAGTGGCTAGTAGATAAAAGATCAAAAAAAATCCTCCAACTCTGATTCCTGTAAGGATACCAACCGCTATTGCAAACGCTATGATCTCTTTCACTAGGAAAGTATCCCTCTTCTCGGATTCAGAATTGTTATTGATACTTAAATTCCTCAGCAACAATGCAGCTACAAAAGTACAGACAATAAACATGGTTGCAAAAGGTATGTCTTTGGGATTAAAGAAACTATGTCCCCAGAATCTTGGTAAGAATGCAAGGATAACGGGAGCTAACCAAATGCTGTTTTTCCCACATAAGGGCCCGGCAAGTTTGGCAACAGTGAAATAAGCCAGGATGGAAAATAGAAAAGTTGAATAGTGTTTCACTTTTATTTTTTTTAACAAAAGTTTTTTTGAATTATTATGGAAGCTTCCATCTCTAAGAGAAGGGCTTAACGTTTTTGTTATTCTAAAGATAATTTCAGCGATGGTATTGAAAAAAGGTCCATAAAAGCTGAGATCCTCCGGTAAAGGTTTACCCTCCTTGATCAAATCGATGTTCCACTGTACCATATCAATTTCCATAGGTTCATCGGTCGTTATGCCATAATCACCTACTATGCTAACGCCAATTGTTCCGATGAGCAAGATTACAAGAACAGTTGGAAGCCATATTGGGAATAACTCGGTGTACTTTTTCATTTTTAAAGTTGAAAAGCCATGTAAAACCATTGGATAACGTATTTACAAAATCCATTTTCGAGTAAGAATTTGAAAAGTAAGAGCATGCTTGATCTAACAAATGAAAAGAGTTGTGTCAATGAATCGATGTATAGATTTTATGCACTTTAGTGAAGTGGGAAAGACCTTGTAACATGAATTAAGGTTTTGTCTTGACTTTTACAAAAATGCGTATTCATATAGATTTTGTTGTTAACCCAGTCTTTTAACTATTCCCCTCAAATTATTTTGACATGACGGATGATAAATAAGGAGGCGTTGATTTAATGGCGTCCGAGAAACCTTTTCTCAGTGTGGTTGTGCCTGTTTTTAACGAGGAACTAACTATCGAAAAAATGTATGAAAGGGTTAAGAAGGCCCTCGAAGAAGATGCTCTTACTTTCGAAATAATAATAGTAAATGATGGTAGTTATGACAGCACTGTTGAGAAAGTGAAAAGACTCTGCTCGATTGACAACAGGGTTAAACTTGTAAGTTTTTCAAGAAACTTTGGTCATCAGATCGCCATTTCCGCAGGATTGGATAAGTCGCGGGGGCAGGTTGTAGTCATAATAGATGCCGATCTCCAGGATCCACCGGAGTTGATCCCGAAAATGATCAAGATGTGGGAGAACGGTTGTGAAGTAGTTTACGCGGTGAGAAAGAAGAGGAAGGGGGATTCCTTCTTTAAACGTTTCACTGCAGCTCTTTTTTACAGAACCCTACGAATCCTGTCTCCTGTGGAAATACCATTAGACGCAGGCGATTTTCGCTTATTGGATAGGAAAGTAGTGGACGTTTTAAAAAGAATGAGAGAAAGAAGTCGTTTTGTGAGAGGCATGGTTAGCTGGATTGGTTTTCGTCAGGGGAAAATCGAATACGTAAGAGAAAAGAGAATAGCTGGAGAAACAAAATACCCGTTAAGGAAAATGATAAGTTTTGCAATTGATGGTATTTTGTCTTTTTCTAATCTGCCATTAAGACTTTCTTCAGCCTTTGGATTTATTGCTGCGGTGATAAGTTTTATCCTACTTCTATATGGGATTTGGATAAAAGTTTTTTACCCTAGTAAGACTATACCAGGGTGGACATCTCTATTTGTAGTAATTCTCTTTTTTTCAGGTATACAGCTAGTTTGTATAGGTATACTCGGGGAATATGTGGGGCGAGCTTATGAGGAATGCAAAAAGAGACCCTTATATATTGTGGATGAAGAAGTCAATTTCGATTAATGTGGCGCTTTTTCCGGAATTTGCTAAATTTTCTGTAGTAGGCATCATTAATACGCTTGTTCATTATTTTACTTTCTTGCTTCTATACACCGTTTTTCGACTACATTATCTTGTTGCTAGTGCGATAGGTTATTGCATAGGGATGATAACCAGCTTCATATTCAATAAGTTCTGGACATTCCGCAGCACTAGCAAGGTTGTGGCAGATGAGCTATTCAAGTTTGTTTTTGTCAACTTGGGTGCCCTTTTACTAAATCTTTGTGTATTGAATATTCTTGTCAACTGTTTTTCGAGTAAACCAGAATACGGGCAGATTGTTGCAGTAATTTTTTCTACGGTGGCAAATTTCTTGGGGAACAAATTTTGGACCTTCCGCAAAATTGAAGTGTCATCCGGGGAGTAAGATTTAAATACGCTCGATTTTTATGGCCAATAAAATTTAAAATTCAGTTTAGAGGCCTCTCACGCCGTTAGTTTGTTATCATCCAGACATGCACCAAACTTTTTTTCCTCATCTGCTCGTCTTTCAACAATGTATAAAATACCGTGGACTCTATCAAAGCAGGCTGCACCGAGTAGATATCGTTTTTTCTCTTGTGATCAAAGCCCGGGTCAAAGAGGTACCTATCTATGTCCATGGAGGCATAGGGCTGTGGCTCGTAGGTTTTCATAGTACCTCTGGCTACTGCAGCAAGGTCGTTGGAGTCGTAAAAGATTATTCGGGCTCTGATGTCCTCAGACCACCATCCTCTGTCGTCGTAAGGCCAGGGAGGAACCTTGGGATAAACCGTGTTTTCATTTATATCGATGGGCCACACTACTCCATTGGCAAATCCGTACCAGCATTTACCAACTACCTTGTTCCTACAAAAATAACGGCAGATTTTTTCCCGGCAGTGAGCCATGCTCCACCTGACCACTCGTCCGCTTCTTTGAAATCTTTCATTTTCATTAAATCAGAGTTTTCAATTTCAGTCGCACCCGGGCGCTGAATTCCGTAAAGTAGCAGTGGTTTAATGTGGCTGAGTTTTGAGTTTGGCGCAGACGGCAGTAGTGTTCGGGCAATGTTTAATCGGCAGGGTTCTTGTTTTTCAAGATAACTGGCACTGGGATACTGATTTCGGAAACATATTGTTGATGATCATGGCCAATGGCAAAGATTGAACCTGGATATCTATCATTAGGACCTGTGGGATCTCCATCATGATAGTATGTCATGGCATATCCGCTGTATTCCCAGTTTGATCCGTTTGATCCCCCGGGCAACCTGAACGCACCTTTATACACCAGGTCGCGGGGGAAAATAAGGTGAGCCGATCCCGAAGTGGAATTTGTGAAGGTCCAGCCGTGATCGGTAAGTACTAATAAAGCTGCTACGAGAAAAAACAGAAAAAGAGGGGGGGTTGCTTTTAAATATTTGCATGTCATAAAGCCTCAAAATAATCTTTTTCTCTTTTACATATTGTATTGCTCTGTTTGTGTTCTTATTTTCTTACTAAGCTCCCTTTTCAACGATAGAGGTGAGGAACCTACGCTGGGTTTATGCTTCAGTTTCAAGGCTTGGATTCCCGCCAAGCCGAGCTCGGTCATGACTTTCGCGGGAATGACGTTAATATTATCAATCGCTATTCCTGCTCACGCAGGAATCCAGCACTATTGGTTGTAGTCGTCATTCTATCTGGGGTTTAATCTACGAAGTTAACTCGAAAGGGAAGGAAAATGGGGGCAGATAGATCTGGTATAAAAATGGGAATTCAGGCTTATGCGAAAAATATCCGGGTGATCCTGTGGAATTTACTACTTATGGCTGTGGGGAGCATAATATGCTCCGCGTCAGTAAATGGAATTTTAATACCGAAACAATTTTTTGCCGCCGGATTTACCGGCCTGGCGTTGCTACTACACTATTTCTTCCCCATAATATCTGTTTCCATTATATATGCCCTGCTAAATGTGCCAGTTTTTGCTCTTGGGTGGATGTATGTAGGCAGGAGATTCTTTGCTTACAGCATAATCGGGCTTATTGTTTATTCGACAGCCCTCCACACAGTTCAGGTCCAAATCCAGGTGCATGACAAAATTCTATCAGCCCTCCTGGCTGGAATCATGACCGGTATCGGGTCCGGGCTCATACTGAGGTCTCTTGGCTCTGCAGGTGGGCTCGACATTCTCTCTGTTATTCTCCTTAAGCGCTTTTCAATAAGTCTTGGGACTTCAATACTTGGTTTCAATTGCATGGTTTTGTTTTTTGGAGGTCTGTTTTTCTCACTTGAAAGAGCACTATATACACTGGTTTTCATGTATGTGAGTTCCAAGACGGTAAATCTGGTTGTGACAGGTTTGAGTCAGAGAAAGTCAGTGATAATTATCTCCGACAAATGGGAAAGGATATCCAGAGAAATTATGGATAGGTTACATCGAGGAGTAACTATTCTCCACGGGAAAGGTGCTTTTACCGGTAAAAGTGAAGAAATACTGTACATTGTTATTACACTTGCTGAAATTTCAAAACTTAAAAGACTGGTAAGGGACATAGATCCCGATGTTTTTATGGTCATATCTGATACCGCAGAAGTCATGGGCAAGCGAATAGGAAACCAGCCTCACTGGTAGACCGGAAAAATAAAAAGACCAGTAAGATATATTTGACATGATCCTGCGCTACCTCTTATTCTATAAACGAGTGTTCTTCCATATGGTAAATCAATAATCTCCGTAGTTCTTTTTCATCATGTATCTAAACTACACAAAAATTAACACAAACAATTTAAACAAAGAGGTGTAACTATGAGAAGAAGTCTAAAATGGTCGGTTCTGTTCGTCTTGGTCTTTATATCATTTGCTTGGGCCTTGGACGCCCCCTTGACCCAGCTATCCACCGATGGGAATTTCGAAGGTGCTCTACTCAGATGTTCCGTAAGAGATAACGTATTAACTATTCAAGTTTCGTTTAAAAACCTAGGACAACAAAGACTGAGCTATGCTTTTCCGTTTGCCGATGTTTATTACACTGACATTAAGAATAAGAAAAAGTATTACCCTTTGAAGGACTCTGGTGGCAGAGTACTTGCCGGGCCGGCACACGACTGGATTGGTGGTGGTAATTTTGAGCAATGGATTGATCCGGGGACAAAGAGAATTTTCTGGATCAAGTTTCCGGCTCCCCCGGAAACCACCGATTCTATAGATATCTATATCCCTGGGATGTTACCTTTTGAGGGTGCCAAAATTTCAAGGTAAGCAAAATGAAATGTATAAGAATTTTAGTGCTTGTGGTAGTGGCACTTGCAATGGCAAGCAGTGCCGTTTTCAGTGAGGAAGAGGCATACTCGGGCCCTGATGATCCCAGAGTGATTGAAGCTGCCCGGACCGCGGTGGAACAACTCGGGCCTACGCTTGGAGCTATTTCTTTGGACTTCTGCGAGCCTCAGGAATTGTCTGCTAGTGTCGTGGATATTTTGGGCTTGATATCTTATGAAACTGCCAAGGACGATATACTAGAATCCGAGGAGCCGAAATCTCAAGAAGGTACAACTGTAGGCCTTGTTGGTTTCGAGGGGCTGGAAGTGAAAGGAAATTCGGCCGCTGTAAAGGAAGCGCTTGAAGATCTGGGCGCAAAGAAGGTCGGGAAGAAAATTAAAATCTCGCTCCTTGGCGACGTGTTGTTTGATTTTGACAAATACGATATTAGGCAAGAGGCTGAAAAGACACTTTATAAAGTAGCAGATCTTGTCAAGAACCTTGATACTCGTGAGGTCGTTGTAGAGGGTCACACCGATTCTAAAGGGTCCGATGAGTACAACATGAAACTTTCGATTAAGCGTGCAGACTCCGTAAGATCATGGCTAATCAATAAAGGTGGACTAACGGATACAAAAATTATCGCCAAGGGCTATGGTGAAACAAAGCCTGTGGCCCCAAACACTATGCCTGATGGTTCTGATAATCCCGACGGTAGAGCCAAAAATAGGAGAGTAGAAATATACATATCCGCTTTTGAGTAAGGTGCTGTCGGAAGGGGCAGGGTGGCTAATTTCTACCCCTGCCTCTTTTTCCTGAATTCTTCTGCTTCTTTCTGTAATTCTTCGAGAAGCTTACATATTTTCCATTTCTCTGATATAGGGGTTAAAGTTGCCCAGAGTTGCGCGGGAAAACCACTTTTCCTGTATTCGGATAGTATCTTGTGGATACCTTCCTGGGTAAATCCAGAAAGGATTGCGGCTCTTCGGAGTCCAGAATCTTTACCAATTCCAGTTCCGTGCGGTTTTTCCAGAAGCTCCTTGAGTGTCATGTCTTTTTGTGCTTCACCTACGAAGACTACTGGTAGGTCATCGAAACCTATTCCTTTGAGTAAGTCCAAAAACCTTTGTTGTTCGTTTGCCCTGTACCCGCACGCCACAATTTTCCACGGACCGTACATTCGCTTCGATGATCTCTCTACTTTTTGAAATGAACCTTTCTCCATGGTCTTACCTCTCCACACCAACTGCAGATACTTTCAAGCCATTCTTCCAACTGGTCCCTGTAATTATCAATGGAACTTTCCATCCCGCAAAACTTGCAGGTAACCTTCGTCTGGTGTCAGCGACCTGTCAGCTCAACTACGTTACCGCAATAAATACATTTAAGTTGTTGCTTAGGGATTTTATCCGGTGTCATCTGATTATTGCCTCTTCTGAATGCTGATTAAGTCTGTCAGAGAAGTATGAGTTTGTAAATATTAAAGTACATCGTTCTTTCCTTAAGAAGTAGTTCACGCAGGGTGGCGAAGTAATTGAGTGTTACTCACAGCAAGCCTGGCATCGCGCGCTTTTCTTTTTAAGCGCTCCAGCTCACTTACAGGAAACCGCTCGCACTGGCATGGAAAAAGAGTATTATTATGAAAAAGGGGTTCAGTCTCTATGGGAAACGGCGAGGCCTTAACTGCTTCTTCCCACATTTTGGTATGCGGTATTGGCGAGTACTCGGCAAGGTAGGGTGAACCACCGTGTTCTTTTACCACTTCGATGGAATATTCAACTTCGGAAGGATCCTGAAATGGTAAGCCACACAGGAGATAGACACCTATTTGACTAGGCAAAAAGCCAGCTTTCCTCAGGTTTTCCATTGCCCAGGGAAACTGGCCTTTTTCAATTTTGTTATCCCTCTGTACAATTCTCTGAGTGGTCACGGTTTCGAGTCCAAGTCTTAAAGTGGTAAATCCTGAAATTTTAAGCAATTCGCAGAGTTTGCCATGAAGTTCCCTCACATGAACGGCATTCGGCGTGTGGAATCTTACATTGAGACCAGCTTCCTTAACTTTTTTTAAGATAGGTACAATGTGGTTTTCGCTGTCAACCAGTAGTGCATCATCGTAGAAGGCGAAGTCTTCCACCCCATAGTTTTTGTGCCAGTAGAGAATTTCTTCAAATACGCTCTCCGGTGATCGCCTTATGAAACGCGGGTGCAAAACGCTGGATGCACAATAGGGACAACTGAAAGGGCATCCCTCAGATGTCATTATGGCCACGGCATTCAGGGGCTTTGGCTCCCAGAGCTCAAAAGCGGGGAATGGATAGTGGGCAAAATCTTTCCACTGAGAACAATTTTTGATGGGTACATTGAGTTTACCTTCCAGAAAGGCAGGAAATGAGTCTAGTTTCCCGCGATAAAGGTAATCAATGCCGGGTATGGAAAGCGCGTGCTCGTAGCACAACCGAACGTAGGTCCCTCCCAGAACAATTACCGCATCAGGAAATATTTCTCGCACTGTCTCAATGGTCTGAACGATACCGGGATACCAATAAGTCATGATGGAGGTGATAAGGATCACATCGGGTGCGGGCATTTCAGTCAGCTTTTTCCTGAACGTTTCGGCCAGCATACCATAGCGGCAGAATTTTCTGGGAATGTGTCGTAACGCTTCCGGTTTATTAATCTCCGTTCTGATAAATTTACCTGTTCCGTATTTTCTTCTCACAGGTCTGGCGGACTTAGGTACTGAGCTTGCGTCCAGTGTGTGGTCGAGACAATTGATTATATAAACCTCATGCCCTGCTGCCCGAAGCAATGAAGCTAAGTACAGCAGACCCAGTGGTCGTGACCACAAATCGTATGCAGCAAAATCTGTGATCCACGGATTGATGAGTAAAAAAGATTTTGCTTTATCTG
>Ga0164310_10002618_pt1 | contig 10386 bp, 9 predicted proteins | sample GuaBasSedimGuay1_FD_121795 | JGI IMG/M metagenome (GOLD analysis project Ga0164310, IMG submission 121795) | Subseafloor sediment microbial communities from Guaymas Basin, Gulf of California, Mexico - Guay1, Core 4569-9, 0-3 cm | ecosystem: Environmental > Aquatic > Marine > Hydrothermal vents >... | reverse complement strand
TTGCTATACCAGACACATTCTGATGTAAATATCAAGTCTCTTGGCTTTTCCCAAAATAAATTTTAATTTTGCCGTATTTTTGGGAATTTTTTTGTGTTTGATCGTTCTGGGGGCCTTTCGTCTTCCTCCGGGCGATAAAAAACTTTGTCTTCTAACTGGAGCTAAAGACAATGGAATTATCAAAACGTGTTCAATCCGTTAAGCCATCTGCGACACTCAGTATAAATGCCCGGGCCAAGGAACTCAAAGCCAGTGGAGTAGAAATCATCAATTTTGGAGTTGGTGAACCTGATTTTCCGACACCTCACCACATTAAAGAAGCTGCTATCAAAGCGATTAATGATAATTTTACTCGGTATACTCCCGTTGGAGGGATTCCTGAACTTAAGGATGCCATAATAAGGCAGTTCGAAAGTGACTATGGTGTTTCCTATGAACCTGGAGAAATTCTTGTATCATGCGGAGGCAAGCACTGTATATATAATCTTGCCCAGGCTCTGTTGGACGATGACGATGAGGTGATTATTCCCGCTCCTTACTGGGTTTCTTACCCTGATATCATAAGACTTGCAGGAGGCAGATCGGTTATTGTCCATACGAAAGAGGAAGACGGATTTAAATTAAGACCAGAAAAACTTGAAGAAGCCATTACACCCAGGACCAAGCTCCTTATTCTTAATAGCCCCTCAAATCCGACAGGTAGTGTTTACACAAGAGGAGAGCTTGAGCCCCTTGTCGAGATAATAGTTAAGCATAGGATTTATGTTCTCACCGACGATATTTACAATAAGATAATATTTGACGACGCCGACTGGGTCTCAATTCTTCACGTCAATCCTGATGTTAAAGAGTATGCTCTCATACTGAACGGAGTGTCAAAAACTTACTCAATGACCGGGTGGCGTATTGGATACATGGCAGGCCCTGATCCAATAATCTCTGCCTGCACTAAAATCCAGAGCCAATCTACGTCAAATCCGAATTCAATCGCCCAGATGGCTGCCGTTGCAGCCTTAAATGGCCCTCAGGATGACGTGGAAAGAATGGTATCTGCGTTTGCGAAGAGAAGGCAGTATTTTGTTGAACGTCTGGAACAGGTGAAGTTTGTAACCTTTTATCCGCCGCAGGGTGCGTTCTACATATTCCCAAATTTTTCTGCATATTACGGCAAGAAATATAACGGTCAGATTATTGCGAATTCACTTGATTTGACCAGCTATTTGATGGAAGAAGCCAGAATTGCTCTGGTTCCAGGATCGGCATTCGGTGATGATAGGTACCTCCGGTTTTCTTTTGCAACATCAATGACGATAATAGAGAAGGGAATGGATAAGCTTGAGGCAGCTCTTAACAGACTCTTGTAAAAATTTGTTCTCCAGTTCCAGCTGATTTTCCCACGGGTGCGGATAATCCGGGAGTGTACCATTCACTTGTTCCTTTTCCAGTGGTGCTGATCTTTCACTAGTAACTTGTAATGCCTTATAACAGCAAAGATCTATAAAATTGGGCGGGAAGGGGGTGATAGCAAAACTTTCCAACTCTGTTCTGACACTCAGGTAAATCGAGGTTTTTCAACATGTTTGAAACATAAAGAGAAGGAGGCTTGTGGATGGACAACAATCAGGCGTTTCAGGATTACATGAAAAACATGTTCAATATTAATGAGCTTTTCGAGAAACCGGAGCCCCTGAAAGGGGTTAGAGTTCTCGAAGTATGCTACGTTTTGCTGGGCCCGGCCGCTTGCGATTACCTGGCTGAATTCGGGGCGGAGGTGATCAAATTTGAGGGGCAAAAAGGCGATCAGATGAGGTTTGTTACCCCTTATGGATTTTTCTGGCGCAATATGTCTCCGGGTATGGAAATAGAAAACCATAACAAATACTGGGTTGGAATGCATCTTGGCAACCCAAAAGCGAAGGAAATCTTTTTGGAACTGGTGAAAAAATCCGACGTAGTAATGGATAATTTGACTCCCGGAAGAATGGCCACATGGGGGCTAAGCTATAAGGAACTGAAAGAAATAAATCCAAGGATTATACAGCTTCACGTATCCGGTTACGGAAGCTGGGGGCCGTGGACAGGTAGAACATCGTACGACGCCGTGGCTCAAAGCATGGGGGCTCTGTCATCAATTAGCGGATTTGCTGAAAGAGGACCAATCAAATCGGGAGTCTGGATTGCGGACTGGATTGCCGGATTAATGTGTTCTATTGCAGTTATGGCGGCTTTAAACTATCGCGAAAGAACCGGGGAAGGGCAATTTATCGATTACATGCAGGTTGAAAACGTCATACGCTGGCTGGACTGGACTTGGCTTTACACGTTCAAAACAGGTGAAAACAGGCCAAGATCAGGCAACAGGGACCTCGCCATATGTCCTTCTGATCTCTTCGACTGCGTGGACGGATGGATTGCCATAGCTGCTTTTACCGAGGAAGAATTCAACGGACTTTGCAAAGCTATGAACAGGCTTGATCTGTGTGAAAAGTATGCTGACCCTGTGGTCCGCTTGAAAGATGAGAATGCAAAGGAAATCCTGCAAGCGATTGACGAATGGGCACGAAGCAAGCGCGTTGGTGAAGTGGAAGAAATTGGATCAAAGTATGGTTTTGCAGCGTCTGGTGTTCTTAATACCAAGGATGTTTACTATAGCGAGCATTGCAGGGAGCGTGGAAGTATACAGGAATGTGACGATGCCGTCTACGGTCCCATGGTGGAACCCTGTTATCCGCCCAGGTTAAGCGAAACTCCCAGCCGATTGAAATGGTCCTGCAGACCTTTGGGTTTTGACAACGAGTACGTGTTTACTAAAATTCTGGGTATGAAGTTGAGCAAGGTTAAAAAACTGGAAGAGGAAGGTGTACTTTTCAAGTGGAACCCTGAAGTTCCATCTCATTGTCCACCGGACGATTGGGACGGAAAGAGGGGAATCAAGTATCCCTAACCTTCCCGGATAACTTTTCTTGATTGGAGAACATAGATTAGGCGCGTGTCAATATAACCTGGAGGGATAATAATGGCAGAAGAGAAAATTTTGAATGAGGAAATGGACGAAGAAAGAATAGTCGGTTTGGCTTCCAATAAGGAATACGCTTTGTGGGCATACAAAGAGCTGAACCCAAACGATACATTTAAAAAACCGGAAGCTCTTGATGACATGCTTGTATTGGATGTTAGCCATGGAAGTTTCGCAGGATTGTTTGCTTCTTCCATACTTGCTGAAATGGGCGCCGAGGTGATCAGGATAGAGCCGCCTGGAGGAGATATTGCCAGGAAAATGTCTCCTTACGGCATCATGATACATGATTCGGGACTTCCTTACATAGTGGAAGGAAGGAATAAGTTTCACATCACTTTGAATCTGAAAAGTGATGAGGGTATTGAAATATTCAAGAAATTTGCTAAGAAAGCCGATGTGATAATCGAAACTTTTAAACCGGGGTATATGGATTCACTTGGGATAGGCTACAAACAGCTATCCGAGTCAAACCCGGGGCTTATTTACACCGCAATTTATACGCATGGTCAGTTCGGTAAAGATGCAGAAAAATTTGGTAATCAGCCCGATTATGACCTTGTTGACCAGGCCAGAGGGGTCATTATGTCTATAATGGGTGAACCTGAGCTTGATCCTGAAGTTCCTAAAGAATTTAACAAACCTCTGAAACATGGTAACTGGATGGGATGGTATGCAGGGGGAGCGTGGGCCTCTTTTGGTATTCTGATGGCAATGTTTCACAAGCGTAAAACAGGTAAGGGCCAATTCATAGATAGTGCTCCGCCTGAAGGTTTGTTTACCATTGCGAACTACGTATTCCAGTATTACCACATGGCTGGAGATATGATGCCTCGTGCTGGTAACTATGATTATGCTGTTTTTCCCTACACCTATGTGAAATGTAAAGACGGCTATGCTTTTATTTCAGGATTCACCGATCCAAATTGGGCTGCACTTTGCGAGATAATGAACAGACCCGATCTGGAGAAGAAGTTTCCCACTATTCAGCACAGGCTCACGCCGGAAAATCAGCCGGCAATTCAGCATGAAATAGAGAAGTTTACCACACGATATACGACGGACGAGATTCTCGATATGTTGATGGAATATAGCAAGAGACCCGATAAGAAGGGTACAGTGGTGACGGGCAGGTTGGAGGATCCCAAGGATGTTCTGGAGAGGCAGCACTGGAAGGATCGTCAGAGCTTTATCAAATTCAATGATCCGTACTATGGGGAAATTCTAATTCAGAATTCCTCCTTGAAAGCAATGACCAGAACCCCGGGCAGAGTCAAGTGGTGTTGCAGGCCGATTGGTGCAGACAATGAATTTATTTACAAGCAACACCTGGGGCTGGGTAATACCAAGCTAAAGGAACTGAAAGAAAAGAACATAGTTTAGATAAAAACGAGCGGGACTTTGTCCCGCTCAAAAAAATAACAGTTTCTAGCCAATGAACACTCTTTCCGTTATATTTCCCTGTTGGTTTATGTATCTTGCCAACACAAAGAGCAGGTCTGAAAGTCTATTAAGGTACTGTACGGTCATCGGATTTACCCTTCTTTCTCGGAGTGCACGAACCGCATCTCTTTCTGCTCGTCTGCAAACTACCCTTGCTATGTGCACCCGGGAAGCCAGTTCCGAACCGCCCGGCAATATAAATTCTTTTAACGGAGAAAGCTCGTTTTCTATCTTATCTATGTACCTTTCGATGAATTCTATATAACTCTCGTCAATTCTTTTAACCTTTTCTGCCCACTTTCCAATGGGAGGAGTAGCAAGATCGCCTCCAAGTATGAACAACTGGTTTTGTAATTTATCGATAAGTTCTTTTAACCAATCGTTCTCTACGATGACCAGGCACCACCCTAAGATACTATTCAATTCATCTACCGAACCGTATGCTTTCACCCGTACGTCGTCTTTTTCCACTCTCTCTCCACTAAACAGACCTGTCTTGCCCTTGTCCCCTGTCCTCGTGTAAATCTTTACTGCCATCAGAAGCCTCCATAAAAGTTTTATTTCCCATTAACATGGCCAGCCGACCGTTCGGATATTTCTCAATATGTTCTTGCAGATCCGCCGGAAGCACCTTCTCAAGCTTGTACAATGCTGAACAAAAGCATAATGCCAGAAACAGCAGGCCATAGAAAGTATTAACTATTGCCAGTGGGAATTCCTTAATCATATAGGATATCGAGATGTTGAAGAAAAGTATGCCGATATAAAGAAATACTCCCAGAAAAGATCCCCAGGGTAACTTGTAAAAAAATTTGTCAATATGATCTTCTCTAACCTGGCGTTTGGCAATTTTCTGTAAAAAGTAGATCATCAACCCACCAGCAATAAACCATCCCGTAAAGTTACTCAAAGGTACTCCAAAGTATACGCCACCGCTGGGATAGTAATAGATCTGCCCTAGAAACCATCTTGATCCCTGAAGAGCCACAGGATCTATTACTATGTCCAGAAATGTCATCAGAAAAGCCGATAGAACCAGAACTCGAAAGGAGGATCTGATGGATGGTGTGTCAAGAATAAAGAGTTCCCTTCTAAAGGCGTATAAGGGGGAAAATAGGAAAAGAGCAGTGGCAAAACTACAGTATGCTAGAAAGACGTACGAAAGGGAGTCCATAAAAGGGACCCCTGCAATCCAGAGTTCTTTTGCCTGTGTTGTGGGGATGTAGTGGTAGAGCCCGTACGGGATACCGGTATGGATTGATGAATATTCTGAAAAGAATGCCGTCAAATATCCGATCAGCAGAAATAGCGATGTTTTTTTCCATCCTATTTGTGAAAAAGCAGCCAGTAAGTAAATGAGCAAAAATATAAAAACGTATGGTCGTAGCAGTATTGTACCTGTTATCTTAGAAAAAAGATCAGCCATGAAGATTCCATACTATCATTTTCCACAAGTCTCGCCAGCTTTTGCTGATTTCTCTCACCGCCGTGGGTTCAAAGCCGCAATGTACCATACAATCTTTGCAGCGTTTGTCCCTTTTGTTCACGTACTTATCCCAGTCGGTCTTTTCCATCAATTCTTTAAACGTCTTATAATGAGTATCGGTAATTAGGTAGCAAGGTGATTTCCATCCGAGCACATTATAGGTAGGATTTCCCCAGGGAGTGCATTTGAATTCTCTCCTGCCGGTCAGAAACTCCAGATAGAGAGGAGTGCTGATTATTTTGTAACGCTTGCTAAATTTCTCTATTTCTCTGAATTTGCTAACAATTTCTTCTTTTGTCAGAAACATCTGGTCTGTCACACTATCATAAGCAAAACCGGGGGATACCAGCAAACCATCTACCCCTATATTATCCAGTAACCTGAATAGTCTTTCAATATCGCTGATTTTGGTTTCCCTATAAATTGTGGTATTAGTTGTTACTCTAAATCCCTTTTCTTTTGCCTTTATTATCCCATCCAGGGCTTTGGCGAAGATGCCTTGCTTTCCGAGTATCTCGTCATGTACTTCTTCGGGGCCGTCCATATGCACGTTGAAGCTAAACCTGGGATCAGGTTTGAACAAATGTAAAGACTCAGAGAGAAGAGTGCCATTGGTACAAAAGTAAATATTCTTCTTGCGGGCTAATATTTCTTTTACAAGGACATCCACTTCGTCATACAAAAGAGGCTCACCACCGGTAATTGTTACTACGGGAGCTCCGCACTCGTCCACAGCCTTCAAACATTGTTCAACCGTCAGTTTTTCGTTTAGAGTATCTTTGTACTCTCTAATCCTCCCGCACCCGGGGCAATGTAAATTACACAGATGTGTAGGTTCAAGCATCAAAACCAGCGGGAACTTGTCGGTGCCGTTTCGGTGCATGCACCAGAGGTACTTAACCATAGAAGTGTGTAAAACTAGAGGAAATCGCATATTTCAAATCCTTTAATTGTTTGAAGGAAACTCCCTTTTCAACGACCTGAGTGAGAGCTGACGTTGAGTTTGTACTTGAGTCTGGGGCCTGGATTCCCGCCTTCGCGGGAATGACGTTGATATTATCCGCGGGAATGACGTTGATATTATCTGTGAGAATGACTTCGGTATTACCTGTGGGAATGACGTTGGTATTATCTATCTGCCATTCCTGCAATATCTCTTCGTCATTCCTGCGAAGGCAGGAATCCAGCATTATTGGTCGCAGTCGCCATTTTCTCTTGAGTTTCATCTTTTGTTGTTCAGATTATCAGGATGATAGTTAGTCTTGTTTTCCGCAAGGATTTTATGTGGTTTACACTGGTGTAAGATTTCCTCAAACATCTTGAGATCTACCAGAGTATTTTTACAGGGTCCTTCGGGCCGCTGATTCGGTATGCCCATTACCGGAATTTTCAAAGCGACATCTTTTATTCCGCTGACCAGGTCTCGTTCACACGCCAGCGCAATTATGCACGTTGGTTTCTCTTTGATCACTGCCTGCCTGGCTTGTTCTCCGCCCCCCACCGTATGTACCGCGCAATCATAACCTTCCACCATGCTCAATATGGATTTTCTTACTTCTTTTTTCAAACAGCGGGGCAGCAACACTAGAATCTTTGATCTGTTGAGTTTTTTATTGTAAGATGCTGTTAGTGCATTATTAGCCTTGATGAAAGCGTTTCCTATCTGATCGCGACTTAGTCCTATTTTATTCCCCAGCCAGACAATTTTAGGGAGCAAAAACAACAGGAATCCTTCGCTAACCCTGTAAGGAAAGAAAGCAATCTTTCCCGTTGCAATTTCCACCAGCACAAGTAAATAGAACAGAGCAAAAAGGCCTCCACCACCCCAGAACAGAATCTTCAGATAAAACGTTGGTGTGGATCCCAGCTGTTGAATTCTGGGGCTTATGAGAAACCAAACACCCCAGGAACCCAGAAGAATTAACAGCAGAAGAACCGATGCTATCCATATAAATTTTGACTTTGGCTGGCTAACATCTATTTGTGCTTCAATGTTGCCTTCCCAATCTGCCCACTCGTCCCCGAGCTTGCGATCTTTAAATTTCTTTGTTGCTTTTTTCTTTTCTTCTTTTTTGTTGTTTTCCAGATCTTCTTTCTCGAAAGTCATGTGCGTAACTCTCATCTATGACTGTTTTATGTAACCGTTTTTCTTAAACCACCTGACTGCATCCTCAAAAGCCCTGATTACAGGCGTTTGTGGAAGACCAAGTTCGTTGATCGCCCTTGTAGCATCGAAGAACATGTGTTTTCTTGCCATGCGGACGCCATCCAGTGGAATTAAGGGTTCTACACCAAATATTTTTGAAATGCCAGCATTAATGTAAGCACCGATTAAAACTGGCCGATAAGGTAACCGTATTGTTTTGATCTTCGTATTCGCAATTTGTTCCAGTATCTCGAAAATACCGGCCAGGGTCAGGTTCTTATTCCCTAGTATATACTTCCGTCCGATTTGACCTTTCTCCAATGCCAGAATATGGCCCTCGGCTACGTCTCTAACGTCAATTATATTCAGGCCGGTATCAAGAAACCCGGGGATCTTTTTGTTAAGGAAGTCTACTATGATTTTCCCGGTGGGAGTGGGCTTCCAATCTTCAGGCCCCACTGGTGTGCTTGGATTAACGATTACTACCGGTAAACCGTTGTTTGCGAAGTTTTCGACAATTTTCTCTGCCAGGAATTTGGATTTCTTGTAATGTCCAACCATGTCGTTGAAAGAAACGGGAGTATCTTCAGTTGCAGGAGAGCCATTTTGAGTTGTTCCCAGTGCTCCTACTGTGCTGGTATACACCAATTTTTCGATTCTAAGACACTTGGCGGCCTCTAAGACGTTTCTTGTCCCACCAACATTCACATCGTACATATTTTTTGGGTCAGGTACCCATAGACGATAGTCAGCAGCGACATGAAAACCCACATCGCAGCCCTTCATAGCATGTGTCACATCTTTCTTTGACCGGAGATCTCCGTAGACCAACTCGGCATCCAGTTTAAGCAGGTGAGAAATTCTGGAGTTCTTCCTTACCAATGCTCTGATTTTAAATCCTTTACGTGACAGAGCATTGGCAACGTGGCAACCTACAAAACCGCTTGCGCCAGTAATAAATGCTTTCATGACATTTGCAGGGAAGTTTTTCCGGGTAACCTGAGCTGGTCTTGGAGCCAACCGTAATAACGCCCCAGAGCCATTAGAGGGAAGCAATTACGGTAGTTATGATAACGGAGCATAAAATACTTGGGAAATCCAGTCCCGGTAAAGTATTCTTCTTCCCATGTACCATCGGGTTGCTGATTTTTCAGGAGGTATTGTATACCTCTGCTAATTTCGGGAGATTCCCATTCCCCTGCAGCCATCAGCCCCAGGAGAGACCATGCAGTTTGAGACGCTGTGCTGGGTCCATGTCCGCTCAATGATGGATTTTTGTATGATTCACAGGTTTCTCCCCAACCACCATCTGGATTTTGGCAATTTTTCAACCATTGAACTGCTTTCTGAATCCATGGCTGGGAGAAATCTTCTTTGATGCTCTCAAGTCCGCTTAAAACGGACCATGTACCATAAATGTAGTTCACTCCCCATCTACCCCACCAGGATCCGTCGGGCTCCTGTATTTTCCTTAAAAAACGAATGGCCTTTTTTGCAACGGGGTGATCCTTGTCATAACCATAGTATCCCATCATCTGCAAAACTCGCCCGGTCAGATCTGCAGTGCTTGGGTCTATCATGGCTTCCAGATCGGCAAATGGTATGCGATTCAAATATTCCTTGTTATTATCCACATCAAAAGCACCCCAACCACCATCGCTGCTTTGCATCCCGAGTACCCAGTTTATTCCTCTTTCTATTGCACATTTTGCCGATGGGTTATCTCCAACAGCACGTTGTAGTGCCATCAAGACTACAGCGGAGTCATCGACATCCGGATAATGATCGTTGTGAAATTCAAAGGCCCAGCCTCCTGGTTCAAGGTCTGGCCTTTTTACCTGCCAGTCTCCACCTCGGAAAATCTGTTGTTTCAATAACCATTCGGCTGCAAGCTGTATAGCAGGATACTTGGGGGGTATTCCTGCTTCCACCAGGGCAAGACAATTCAATGCAGTATCCCAGACAGGAGATATACAGGACTGCAAAACAACCTCGTCTCCTTTATCAATCAGAAAAGTTTCGAGAGCTTCCAATCCTTTTTGTATTACCGGATGATCCAGTGGGTATCCCAATGAAAACAGGGCCAACAGGGAATTCACCATTGCTGGTTGTATACCTGCCCAGTCTCCGGATTCTTCCTGATGATCTACGATCCATTCCTCGGCCCTTTTCAACGCTGTGTTTCTTAGAGGTCTAAAAGGTGCCTTGAACAATAACTTTCCGATATGGCGTGAAAATATTAGAAAATTCATGCAATTTGATGGTTTTTTCCGGCCGTTGGGAGAGGAAACATAC
>Ga0164310_10002617_pt1 | contig 10386 bp, 13 predicted proteins | sample GuaBasSedimGuay1_FD_121795 | JGI IMG/M metagenome (GOLD analysis project Ga0164310, IMG submission 121795) | Subseafloor sediment microbial communities from Guaymas Basin, Gulf of California, Mexico - Guay1, Core 4569-9, 0-3 cm | ecosystem: Environmental > Aquatic > Marine > Hydrothermal vents... | reverse complement strand
TACTACACCCCAGACCTAGACTACTGGTTCGGCGGCGAAGGCGAAGAGGAGCTGAGGGACTTCATCGGCATCTACGTCCTGGCGCACTACAGAAACAGGCCGGACGACTTAGCGATATTGGCTGACGCACCCCACCACACCGCAAGAGCCCTAAAACTGCCGAATGGAAAGGTTGTCGCAGCTCTACAGCTCTCCGTTGAGGGGGGCCTAGCGAAGAGGCTCATAGATGCCTCCATCTATGAAGGCTGCAGAATACACGGACACCTGATACCGAACGTCCTGCTCCGCCACTACTACCTGAAGCGCATAGGTAGACTGCGTGGCTTCAGAATCGTAAGAATAGCGGTTCACCCGGAACTCATGGATAGGGGCCTAGGCTCCAAAGCGCTCAAGCACGTATGCGAGGAGGCCGAGGCCCTTAAGCTGGACTGGGTTGGCTCCAGCTTCGGGGCATCGGAGCAGCTTCTACATTTCTGGATTAAAAACGGCTTCACACCCGTCCACATAAGCCCAGAAAGGAACCCCGTGTCCGGCGAATACAGCGTCATCGTCGTGAAGCCTCTGTCTAGTAAGGCTAAGAGCCTCGTAGACCGTCTGAATGCACTGTTTAAGGTGAAGCTGGCAGAGACCCTCTCGGATGTCTACTACTACCTAGAGCCTGAAATCGCCTACCTGCTCCTCAGCCCGGGAAACGGGGTTTCACCGCTTAAGCTGGGCCGCATAGAACGCATGAGGCTCAAGCTCTACGTGGATGGACGTATGGTCTACGAAGCGTCAGCCGACGCCCTAAGGCTCCTAGCAAAGAAATACTTCCTCGAGGCAGGCTACAGGACCGTCGAGCTCACGAAGGAGGACGGCTGCCTACTGGTGGCTAAGTGCCTTCAAGGCAAGAGCTGGAGCGAGGTGGCTAAGTTGTTGGGCCGCGGCGTCGCACGCCGTCTACGTGAAGTAATTACGCTCATTTACGAGAACTGGCTGATGGAGCGGTAATCTTATATGATTGGAAAGCCTGCAATTTTACGGGGCCCGATGATGCCTCAGAGGCAGAAGACGCTGAATTTCAGCAAAGAATATAAAAACGCAATTCTTTCCGGAAGAAAAACCTGCACAATACGACTAAAAACAAAGCTGAAGGCCGGGGACAAAGCACTAATCATCGCAGGCGGGGAACGCCTCGGAATCGCAAAAATAACCTCAGTTAGACGAAAAAAGCTCTCAGAACTCGACATGGAAGATGTCAAACACGAGGGATTCCGCAGCCTCAAAGAGCTTCGAAGGGCACTAAGAAAGCACTACGGAGAGCTAGACTCAGCAACTCCTGTGAGCGTAATAAGGTTTCACCTGATTTCTAGGGAGAATCCGAAGAATAGAAATTGAGCAGGGAGTGGTGAAATTTTTTAAAGGTTGTTTCGTGCTTCATGGTGTGCTGGAGAAGGACGGCGCATGAAGGCTATCGAGATTAAGGGCCTCTCGTTTCGCTATGTTGAGAGCGAGGTTTTCGCTTTAAAAAATGTAGATTTGGTGGTTAATGAGGGTGAAAAGCTCCTGATTCTTGGGCCGAGCGGGTGTGGGAAGACGACCCTCCTTAGATGCATAAATGGGCTGATTCCACACAGGTATCGGGGAGAGCTGCTAGGAACCGTCAAGGTGTTCGGGGAGAATGTCGCAGAGACTCCAATACACAAGATTTCGCTCAAGGTTGGCACAGTTCTTCAGGACCCAGAAAGCCAGTTTGTTGGCATCTCGGTCGAGGAGGACGTTGCCTTCGGGCTGGAGAACCTGCGCTTTTCCAGAGAGGAGATGCGTAGGCTGGTTGCGGAGAGCCTCAGCGTCGTCGGCCTCACGGGCATGGAGCAGCGTGCGCCACACGAGATGTCGGGTGGGCAAAAGCAGAAGGTCGCCCTAGCCGGGGTCTTGGCTATGAGGCCTAGCGTGATACTGTTCGACGAGCCTCTGGCGAACCTAGACCCAGCAAGTGCAGATGAGATTCTCGACTTCATGGACATGTTGAACAAGGAGTATGGGAAGACCATTGTCATTGTGGAGCATAGGTTTGAGCAGGTTCTGGAGAAGGGCGTGGATAAGATAGCTGTGATGAGCGATGGGAGGGTTGTCGCCTACGGGACTCCCGAGGACATTATGGAGCGTGCCGACCTGCTCGTGAAGACAGGGATTAGGCTCCCCCTCTATGCTGAGGTCGCTTATCAACTGAAGAAACGGGGCCTATGGGAGGGCCCACTACCCCTCAGCGTGGAGGAAACGGCGTCGAGGCTGAAAGGCTCAGTTAGGGCCCGAATTGAAGGGAAGCTCGGAGTTCCCCCTGAAAAGCCTGACAGAAAGCCGATTCTTGAGTTTAGGGATGTTCACTACGTCTACCCGACGGGTGTGAAGGCGATTAGGGGTGTGGACTTGAAGATTTATCCGGGCGAGGTTGTGGCGTTGATGGGCCCTAACGGGGCTGGCAAGTCTACGCTCTCTCTGCTTAGCATAGGCATCCTGAAGCCGACTAGGGGGAGGGTGTTGGTAGACGGTGTGGACACGAGGGATGCGACTGTAGCCCAGCTCGCCAGAACTGTTGGTATAATCTTTCAGAACCCGAACCACATGCTCTTTAAGAACAGCGTGGAAGAGGAGATAGCCTTTGGGCCGAAGAATCTGGGCTACAGCGAGGAGGAAATCGAGAGGTTTGTGGAGCAGGCGATGCAGATATGCGATTTGAAGAGGTATAGCGGTAGACACCCGCTCTCCCTAAGCATGGGGGAGAGGAAGCGTGTCTGCATTGCGGCGGCGCTATCCATGAACCCACGCCTCCTCTTCTTCGACGAACCCACAGTAGGCCAGGACCACAGACACTCGGAGGCCTTCATGAGCTATATAAAGAGGCTGAGGGAGAAGGGCTACACGATTGTGATAATCACGCACAACGTGAACCTCGCCATCGAATACTGCCAGAGAGCAATAATAATGGTAGACGGGAAAATAATAGCCGACGGACCGACACAGAAAGTCCTAGCAGATGAGCCGCTCCTCAAAAAGGCGAGGCTGAAACCAACAAGCATAACTAGGCTGATGAAGGCGCTAAACCTACCACCACTAGCCATAACAAGCCAAGACCTTCAAACACTACTCATAAAAAGTTAAATAGACGCCCAAACAACCCACTAACGGAGGACCTGAGAGAAATGGGGAAAAACGGCTTTAGACTGTCTACGCTAGACGTGGTCCTCATGGGGCTTGGCGCCGCCATGTACGCCGTCTTCGCAGCCGTAACCTACTTCATCCCGATAGCAGGTATGAGCCTGAGGCCAGCCATCGCCATAGTAACCTTCTTCGGGGCAGCCTTCGGGCCTCACGTAGGCTTCGTCGCCGGCGCCATCGGCAACCTCCTCTGCGACTTCACTTGGGGTGAGTTCTGGTGGGAGTGGGACGTCGGCGTCGGCATAATAGGCCTGATTTCTGGACTTTGGTGGCTGAAGAACAAGGGCAACTACGAGAAAGGCATAGACTACGCTATGGCAGCGATTCTATCCGTCATCGGAAGCTTCGTTGGCTGCTTCTTCGCAGGCTTCGTGGACGTGGCGATGGGAGTCCCCTTCGAGGTCGCAATCTACGCTTGGGCCTTCCCGGGAGCTGCTTCAGACGCAATCTTCGGCCTGATACTGACGCCGGCGCTCCTAAAGGCCTATCAGGCCTTTAAGCTCAGGTAAGGGGCTGAGAGCTTGCTAGTCTCCTTCAAATACATACACGGGGACTCACTCATACACAGGTTAGATGTAAGAACCAAACTTTTCATGGTCTTCGCCTACCTAGTTATGGCCCTCTCACTCCTAGACATGCGTGTCCTCGCTATACTCTTCGTCTCCTCAGCCATGCTCTGGCCCTTGGCGAAGACCCCGATGAAAGAGGTAGGAAAACTCCTAATCCCCATGCTCATATTCATCGCCTTCTTCTCCTTCGCAACCAACGCCTTCTACCCGGGAATAGCTGGAAAACCCTACCACATCGTCTATCAGTGGGGCTGGATAAAAATCAGCCTAGAAGCCCTAATCTACAGCGCTACTGTAGCCCTCAGATACTTAGCGATATTCCCAGCGGCTACGGTCTTCATCATGACGACGCACCCAACGAAAATGAGTGTGGCTCTAGCTAAGCTGAAAATCCCGTATAAGTTAGCCTATGTGATGAACATCGCCCTAAGATACTTGCCGACGCTAGCCCTCGACTACGAAATCATAAAGAATGCGCAGAGGGCGAGGGGCTTCGAGATGGACAGGCCCCAAGGAGGCCTAGTAGGTAGACTTAAGGCAGCCCTACCAGTCATGATTCCGATGGTCATGGACAGCATAAACAGGGCAGAACTCATAGCAGACGCAATGGACCTGAGATGCTTCGGAGTCTACAAAGACAGAACGTGGTACCACGACCTAAAATTCACAAAAACGGACTACATAGTCTGCACCATACTCCTAATAGGCGTAATAACGTGCATACTGCTCAGGCTATTCGTCCTTAAGAGGCTTTGGGTCCCCGTGTAGTTTAGAGAGGGAGGCTGGTTTGAATGGCTGTTGAGGAGTTGAAGACTTTTCTGCTTCAGATTGGCGCCGTCTTAGTCGTCTTCGGCATCTATTTGCTGCTGGTGCCCGTCATTATAGGCGGTGGGAAGGCTGCTGAGGTCATTGGGCCGAACACTTGGTATTTGGAGTCTACCATACCCGGCTTGGTCGTTCTGGTGGCTGGCCTGCTGGCTCTGAAAAAGGGGAAGAAGTGAGAAAGGCGGCGCCGAGCTCTTCCCCTTCCAACATCCCATCCCTTTTCTTTACTCCTGTTAGAGTTCCTCGTAGAAGACTAGGTGGCAGTTCTTGCAGACGTGCACAACAACCCTTAACCCCCTAGTTTTCCCCACCTTAATCACAGGGTTCCCTAAAACCACGCCTTCTCCTCCGCATCTGGGGCAGATTCCCCTCTTCTCGCTCATCAAGCCTTCACCACACAGCCACTTACCATCGCATGATTATTACTTTTGAGAGTTGTAAGCTTTACCTAATCTTCAGCAATTTTTAATTTACCCATCACCCCTGATTTTTTTTGGGAGAACCTGCATGAACCTAGATTCTCCGGAGGAAATCGGAAGGGCTGACAACCGCTCGATGCTTCAAACATGCCTAAATTTTCCGAATCAGCTCGAAGACGCAGTAAAATTAACAGAAAATCTTGTTTTTCCCGAGGAAGTCAGACTTAAAGATAGGACTGTGCATTTTGAGAAGCCGAGCCGCATTGTTGTTGCGGGGATGGGTGGTTCGGCGATAAGTGGAGAGACCTTAAGGGGTTGGCTCATTGGGAGGACGGGAATCCCCGTAGAGGTTTGCATGGATTACCGTCTACCGAGCTATGTGGAGGGGGAGGGCTGCCTCGTCGTGGCTGTGAGTTATTCTGGAAACACGGAGGAAACGCTCTCCTCCTTCGTTGATGCCCTGAGGAGGGGATGCATGGTCGTTTCCGTCTCCTCTGGCGGCCTCCTCATGAACTTCTCCAAGAGGCTCGGCACACCCCACATAGAGGTTCCTAGGGGGCTTCTTCCGAGGCTCGCCTTCCCCTACCTGTTCATACCGCTCGTCAGAACCCTTCAAGCCCTAGAGGTAGACGTAGACGTATCAATTGAGGACGAACTCCAAGACGCCGTTAAGACCCTCAAAGACATAAAACAGACGCTTATTCCAGAGTCTCCGGTAGACAGTAATCCAAGCAAGCAGCTCGCACTGAAGCTCGACGGCTTTATTCCAGCCATCTACGGGTTTAGATGGATGAAGCCCGTAGCTGAGAGAATGAAGGGGCAGTTTAACGAAAATAGCAAAATCCCCTGTTTCTGCAACTACTTCCCATCGCTGAACCATAACGAGATGGCTGGATGGATAAATGCGGACTCCTCCAAGCTTTTTAAATTAATCATGCTGAGAGACCCGCAGGAGGAGCCGAAAGAAATCACAAACAGGATAGAGCTGACGAGGGAGCTTCTCGAGCAGCGGTTAGGGGGCGTAATAGAGCTGTGGAGCAGGGGGAGAACACGCCTAGCGAGGATTCTGTCGCTCATCTACATCGGGGATGTAGCCAGCATATACTTGGCCTTCCTCAGGGGGGTAGACCCCTACAGCCTGCCCTCCGTTGCGTGGGTGAAATCGCAGATGGCGAAACGCCTAGACACGCCAAAAAGGCTAGAAGAGGTGGTAGACGCCCTAGCAGACGAATAGCCATTGCTCCAGAACTTTCAGAAACCTTATTACCCAAACCCAAAAATTCTTAGTGGGTTTAAGAGAGTTGAGGGCCGTAATTGCGTATCACGAGAAGTTTAAGCAGTATGATTTGGGGCCCGGACACCCCTATCGTGGGGACAGGTTCGTAAATGCGATGAGGCTCTTCCGTGAGAAGGGCCTCTTCGAGAGGCCTGGAGTGATGCTCGTCGAGCCTAAGCCAGCGACAAAAGAGGACCTGCTCACCGTTCACGACGAGGACTACGTCAAGCTGATTTTCAGGCTTTCTGAGCGTGGAATCCCCTACGACTGGGAGACCCCCTGCTCTCCCAGCATACTTGAGGCCGCCTTGCTTATCATTGGTGGTTCGCTCACGGCCTGCGAACTCATACATGCGGGAGAGGCTGAGCGTGGGGTAGCCGTAGGCGGGGGCTTCCACCACGCAGGTAGAAACTACGGCGGGGGCTTCTGCCTCTTCAACGACGTAGCCATACTGGTCGAACGCCTACGCAGGCACGGAGCAAAGCGGGTCATGGTGATAGACCACGATGTGCACGCTGGAAACGGAACAAGCGACATATACTACAGAGACCCAAACGTCCTCTACGTCGGCTTCCACCAAGACCCAGCCACGCTATACCCGGGCGTGGGCTTCATACCGGAGATAGGGGACGGCGAGGGGGAAGGCTACAACGTGAACGTGCCCCTGCCACCCGGAACCGACGACGACTCCTACCTCTACGCCCTAAGCGAGGTCGTGCCTCCCCTCGCTGAGGAGTTTAAGCCCGACTTCATAGTCTCGAACGGCGGAAGCGACCCACACTTTGCGGATGCTCTGGGCAGTCTACAAATCACGGCCAGGGGCTTCCACAAGATTACACGCCTAATCGCACAAACAGCGGAGAGGGTTTGTCATGGACGCTACATACTCCTGCCGGGGAGCGGATACAACCCAGACGTTCTCCCCATAAGCTGGTATGCGCTTATCGCTGGGGCCTTAGGTCTGAGCGACGTGGATATTAAGGATTCCCTCCCCCCGCCTCCAACTAGGCCGGACGTGAGGAAGCGTGTTAAAGCCGTTGTGGACGAGGTGAAGAGGACGCTGAAGCCCTACTGGAGGTGCTTCCAGTAAGCAGAGGGGAGGCATCCCGATAATGCATCATCTTTAATAGTGCAGAGGCGGATTTGCCTTTGGTGTCGGAATTGCCTTCTAACGTCTACTTCATAGACATGCGTGCCAAGCGTGTTGAGGACGCCATCAAACGTAGACTGGCCAAGCTCATAGACGAGTCAGGAGTCATGGACGTGGTTAGCCCGGGAGACCTAGTGGCTGTGAAAACGCACTTCGGGACGCCGGGAAACGACAGGCACCTCAGGCCACAGCACCTAAGAGTCGTCGTTGAGAAGGTGAAGGAGGCTGGGGGGATACCCTTCGTTACCGAGACCACTGGCTTGGGGCTGGCGAGCGCCCGTGGGAACGCTGTGAAGGCTTACTGGACGGCTGTGCATCACGGCTTCACCTCCGAGACTCTCGGGGCGCCGGTGATTATTGCGGATGGGCTGAAGGGGCTGAGCGGGGTTGTTGTGGAGGTAGACGGGGCTAGGCTTAAGCGTGTGGAGCTGGCGCAGGCAATTGCGGAGGCTGACGCCCTCATCTCGGTTGCGCACGCTAAGGGCCACCCGAGGTCGGGTTTTGGCGGGGCGCTCAAGAACATAAGCGTCGGATGCCTGACGAAGCGTGGGAAGGCTGAGATACACATGGCTAAAAAACCGTCGATAGACCCTGAAAAGTGCACAAACTGCGGAAAGTGCATAAAATTCTGCCCTGTAGGTGCAATAATAGTGGATGCACGGACGCAAAAGCCCAAGATTGTCGAGGAGAAGTGCATTAAGGGCTGTGGCTGCTGGGATGTCTGCCCAGCAGGCGCAATAACCCCCTGGCCGGAGCTCCACCACCCAACGAATGCCGAGCTGGGCGTCCGCATAGCCGACGCAGCCCTCGCAGTCATAAGGCACCTACGTGGGAAGGTCTCCTTCCTCAACCTAGCCTACGAGATAACGCCGCACTGCGACTGCTTCGAATACGGAGACGTGCCCATGGTCCCAGACATAGGAATACTCGCATCCAGAGACCCAGTCGCCATAGACAAAGCCTCCATAGACCTGATAAATCAGGCCAGAGGAATCCCGGGGACTGCGGCAGAGGAGGTAGACGCATTGGAGCCGGGCGTGGACAAGTTTTACGCTTTGAAGAACTGGAAGCCCTTCAGGCGGTTTTTGCCTCAGGGCGGCCCCCAGTGGAGGCCCATGCTCGAGGCGGCTGTCAGGCTCGGCATCGGGAGGATGGAGTATCGGCTTATAAGAGTTTAGCATCCCCTTTTTACCCCGTTGTTGGCCTGACGATTACGGCTGTTCCGTAGACGGAGAAGAGGGTGGCTGTTCCACCTATTATGTCGCTGGTTTCGAAGTCCGCCGAGATGACGGCGTTAGCTCCAAGCCTCCTTGCATTTTCCTTCATCCTGTTGAGGGCTTCCTCCCTCGCCTTAACGCACTCCTCCGTGTAGGCGGTTATCTCCCCTCCAAAAACACCCTCCACAGCGGCTATCAGCTTACCCCAAAACCCCTATCCTCACAGTCAAGCCGTAGACGAGCCCAAGAACTCTCACAACCTCATATCCGGGGACATAGGGCGTGGTAACGACGATTACGTCCCGTAGCATTCTTTCAGCCTCCCCGACAACGCCTAATATTAAAAGAGAGGGGGTGGTTTAGTCCTCAAAGGAGACCTCATATAGGAGTTTCAGCAGTATTTTGAAGCCTCTGTTCCAGATCGTGCAGAAGAACGCTATGAGTACGAACACCAACAGTAGCCCCCCGCCAGCGGTTACGAGCTTCAGTCCAGTCGGCAGGGCTAGAAACTGGGAGAGGCTTATGCCGACGAACTGCTGTATGACGAAGATTAGGGCACCGATAATCATTATTATGATTGATATGAGCATCCCAGCCACCAGCAGCTTTGCGACTATGACTTCACCCTTAGTTATTCCCCTCGATTCCAGCTCGCTACTCATTTGCGGCACCATGTTTTTTCATATGCAGGGGCACTAATATTATTTTAGTTTTTGAAGGATGTTTTATTGATTTTGGATGATGTGGTGAGGTTGGCTGTTCGGCGGTGGCTAGGCCTTGGTCGTGGTTGTGGAGGAGCCCTATCCAACTCCTAAGGCTTGCGCTCTCCTCTTGGCCGTCGTGTTCGCCTTAGAGGTTTCTTTAGGGGCTGTGGCTTCGCTCCTGCCCTTCATAGTCAGCGTATACCTGATGGAGTGGCTTCTAACCTTCCTCCCTCCCCTACTCCTTCTCCTGAAACATCGGGTAGACGTTAAAGAGGCTTTAGGCCTGCGTGTTGCAGGCTTCTACCCGCTTCTAGGGGTCGCCGCTGGAATCGGCGTAGAATTCATCAGCCTAGAAATATTTAGCTACATGGAGCAGCTTCTCGGGCCTTCGCCCACCGCAGAGTTCCTTGAATCAATCTTCCCCTCCACGTGGCAGGAGCTGCTCCTATGGATACTGGGCATAGGGGTTTCAGCCGGGATATGCGAAGAAGTGCTCTTCAGGGGCTTCGTCCACAAAGCCCTAGAAAGGTATTGGAGTCTACCTAAGGCCCTTCTAGCTTCGTCCCTCATATTTGCAGCCTTCCACGTAGACCCTTGGATATTCCCCGTAGCCTTTCTTGTCGGCCTCCTATCGGGCTATATGCTGTCGAGAACAGGCTCACTTTACGTTTCTATTGCAGTCCACTCGACGGCAAATATAACGAATTTGCTGATGAACTTCCTAGAAATAAATATAGAAGAGCCTTTATGGTGGCTCGTCTTAGCGGTTTCAGGCGTGGTTGTTCTGGCCTCAGTCTACGTTGCTGGCAGAGCCTCCTCCACCTACACTATTCACGGCTGAGGAGCCTGTCAAGCTCCTGCAAAGCCCTCAGGCGTTTCACGACGTTCGGGTGCGTCGAGAAGAGCTCCACGAACTCGTCGAAGAGCGTCAGCCTCCTAGATATTAGCCTCCTCACTAGGGCGTCGTCTCCGTAGCCCTTCCTCCAAACCTCTAGGGAGATTCTGTCCCTGCTGGCGCACTCAGGGTC
>Ga0164310_10002616_pt1 | contig 10387 bp, 7 predicted proteins | sample GuaBasSedimGuay1_FD_121795 | JGI IMG/M metagenome (GOLD analysis project Ga0164310, IMG submission 121795) | Subseafloor sediment microbial communities from Guaymas Basin, Gulf of California, Mexico - Guay1, Core 4569-9, 0-3 cm | ecosystem: Environmental > Aquatic > Marine > Hydrothermal vents >... | reverse complement strand
GTGATGATTGATGGTATCATCGCCGGTTACGTGGCAAATAAGTAAGTAGAACCGTTGCAGATGAGGCAATAGACATGGCAAAAAGAATATTCAATTTCAACGCGGGTCCCTCGACCCTTCCGCTGGATGTCCTGAAGATTGTCCAGAATGAACTCCTGGACTACAGGGGAACCGGCATGTCGGTCATGGAGATTTCGCACCGATCACCGGAATTCGATGAGATCAACGAAAGCGCCATGGCGCTCACACGCGAACTGATGGGTCTTGATGACAAGTATCATGTCATGTTCCTCACGGGAGGGGCGTCCACCCAGTTTGCCCTGATTCCGATCAATTTCGCTGCTGATGGCAAGAAGGGTGCCTACGTCGACACCGGGACCTGGTCCACAAAAGCGATCAAAGAGGCCAATATCCTTGGTGGGGCTCACCTTGCCGGTAGCTCCAAGGACAACGAATATCGGTATATCCCGAAGATTGCAGATTTGGATGTACCGTCGGATTCTGCTTTTTTGCATATCACGACCAACAACACCATCAAGGGTACCCAATGGCACGAGACGCCGGAGTTTGCAGGTGTACCGCTGATTGCCGATATGTCATCGGACATACTCTCGCGGCAGATTGATTTTGGCAAGTATGCGATGATCTACGGTGGCGCTCAGAAGAATCTGGGTCCTTCCGGTACCTGCCTGGTTGTGATGCATGACGACTTGCTCCAGAAGTGTAAGGACGGCAACCCATCCATGTGGGACTACCGCACTCATGCTGCCAAGAAATCGCTCTACAACACGCCGCCATCACTGACTATTTACATCGTCAAGCTGGTACTGGAGTGGATCAAAGGTCAGGGCGGTCTGGCCGCTGTGGAGAAAACCAATCAGTCCAAGAAAGACATCATCTACGGACTGATGGATCAGTACCCGGACTACTTCAAAGGCACAGCCAAGAAGGATAGTCGCAGTTGGATGAATATTACTATGCGGCTTCCGAACGAGGATCTGGAAAAGAAACTCATAGCCGACGCCAAGGCAGCCGGTTTTGGTGGTCTGAAGGGACACCGATCAGTAGGTGGCATCCGGGTGTCGCTATACAATGCCATGTCTCTGGAAGGTGCCCAGAAGGTTGCTGCGTTCATGGAAGAGTTTAAGAAGGTTAATAGTTGAAGCTGACTCTTGCCGGAATGTAACAGATACCAGAGGTTTGTCTAAGGAAATGTGATAGGATCCCAGGTAGTCTAATTGCTTGACAAACCTGCCCTTGGGACGTTGCTTAAGTGTTTGTCACAGAGGTACGAGTCATTTGAAGGAGCCCCGTTTGCAGGCTGAAGACAAAGCCCAAGTCACACTGACCGACTTGTTCGACAAGTGTGTAGCTTTCACTACTGCCGATGAGGTGCGAGAAGCAGGGATTTACCCGTTTTTCCGCCCCGTTCAGGGTCCCCCCGGCGACGAAGTAATCGTCGATGGCAAAAAGTGTGTGATGATCGGCTCCAACAACTACCTGGGACTCGTCAACCATCCCAAAGTCAAGGAAGCCGCTGCGGAAGCTGCGCGGACATTCGGATCGGGTTGCACCGGTTCACCGTTTCTAAACGGCACTCTGGACATGCACCTCGAATTGCAGGACCGGCTGGCTAAGTTCCTCGGGACAGAAGCCGCTCTCGTGTTCTCTACCGGTTTCCAGACCAACCTCGGTACAATCTCCAGTCTCGTCGGAAAGAACGATGTCGTTGTTATCGACCGACAGGACCATGCCTCCATCGTGGATGGATGTCGGCTCTCGTTTGGCAAGACGCTCAAGTTTGCTCACAACGACATGGCTGACCTGGATCGCGTGCTGACTAACGCGCGCAGTAACGGTCTGCGTGGCGGGATTTTGATTGTTGTCGATGGTGTGTTCTCCATGGAGGGTGATATTGTTGACCTGCCAGGCCTGGTCGATATAGCGGAACGCCACGGCGCGCACGTAATGGTGGATGACGCCCACGCAGTTGGTGTACTCGGTAAGACCGGAGCCGGAACGGCGGAGCATTTTGACCTGCGGGACCGTGTTGATCTCACTATGGGAACGTTCTCCAAGTCGTTTGCTGCACAGGGCGGTTATGTGGCCGGTAAGCGTAGTGTTATCGAGTATATCAAGCACTTCTCACGCGCCCTTATTTTCTCGGCATCGATTACACCTACCTCTGTCGCTGCCGTGCTGGCGGCACTGGACATCATCGAAACAGAACCGGAAAGGCGAGAGCACCTTTGGAATAATGCCAGACGTATGCACAAGGAGTTGCGGGCACTGGGGTTCAACATCGGGCAAACGGCAACTCCAATTGTTCCTATTGTGATTGGCGGGGACATGGAGTGTTTTCATTTCTGGAAAGCTCTATACGACAACGGCGTTTTCACAAATCCGGCAATATCCCCGGCAGTGCCGCCCGGACAGGCAATGATACGCACCTCCTACACGGCAACCCATACGAACGAACACCTTGACAGAGTACTCGAAGTTCTCGCCAAGGTGGGTCGCGAGAAGGGTCTTATTTCGTAATCCTATGTCCAATGTTGACGTTGTCGAAGTCGAAACCAAAGCGCAGCTTAAGCAGTTCATAACCTACCCTAACCGGCTTTACAAGGGTGACGCGAACTATGTGACTCCCCTGCTCATGGAGCGCAAGGAGTTCTTCGACACTCAAACCAATCCTTTTTTCCGCTCAGCAAAAACACACCTGTTCCTGGCAAAGCGCAACGGTGAGGTAGTGGGGCGTATCGCAACGTGTGTCAACTACCGCCACAACGAATTCCACATGGAAAAAACGGGGTTCTTTGGGTTCTTTGACACTCCTGATGACGAAAACATTTCTCAGGTGCTGCTGAAAGTTGCCATGATCACGCTCAAGAAAGCCGGTATGGACAAGATGCGCGGGCCGATGAACTTCTCGACCAATCATGAATGCGGCTTTCTCGTAAAGGGGTTCGATAGTCCACCAATGGTCATGATGACTTACAATTACCCGTACCAGGTAACGCTGGCAGAAAAATTCGGACTGAAAAAGGTCATGGACTTGTACGCCTATCGTGTGGATAGTGAGGCCGGTATCCCTGAACGACTTCAGAGGGTGGTGGACAGGCTCAAAAAGCGTTCCAAAGTGACCGTTCGACCGATCGATATGGGTGATTATGACAAAGAACTGGATCGTGTTAAACAGGTCTATGATTCCGGCTGGGAGCGGAACTGGGGATTCGTTCCTATGAACAAGGAAGAGTTCAATCACATGGCCGCGAATCTCAAGCAGATCCTTGATCCAAGCGTTGTCCTCCTGGCCGAATACGAAGGCAAGCCAATCGGTTTCTCTCTGGCGCTTCCGGATATCAACAAGGCGCTGATCCGCCTGAATGGCAGATTGTTTCCATTTGGACTCGCCAAGCTTCTGTGGCACACAAAAGTACGCAGCAAAATGAACTCGGTGCGGCTGGTTATCTTCGGAGTTGTTCCGGATTTCCAGAGGCGGGGTATCGACAGTATCCTGTTTATCGAAACGTTCAACCGTGGCACCGCGGCAGGCTACAAATGGGCTGAGCTATCCTGGATACTGGAAACCAATGAACTGATGCGCCGAGCTGCCGTGGAGATGGGTGGCGATCCATACAAGAAATACCGCGTTGTGGAGATGCCCATATGAAACGAATCCACGCTGTAGTTTCTGTTGTTGTCGTGCTGCTGTTCACCATGGCTGCTTGCACGAGTCGCTATCGACTTGATCTGTTTGTCGAACACGGAGAATTCAAGAAAAGAATCAAAGTCGAGAAAACCAAGTACATGAACGGCGGTGTGCTCAGTTCACCCTGGGCAGACAGAAAAATTGTCAATGGACCCGGCAACTGTGTGGTTCTTATTACGGGAGCCCGCGGCCACAGGATCAAGTCAGCTTCATACGATCTGATGGAGTACGACCGGTATATAAAGTATAAGATCTTCCTGCAAATGCCTTCCAGGCTCGCTCCGGGAGTACTGCCATTGAAGAACAACTCCTTTGTGCAACTGATGGGACAGTTCGAATTGGAGCCAGAGAAGAAGATGTTCATCGCTCAGGAAGGGACACTAACCATTGACTCTCTTGCAGGTAAGCGTCTCTTCGGGACTATCGATGGAATGTTCGCAAACAAACAGGGTGAGTCGGTCTTACTTGAGGGGCAGTTTAAGGTTAAATTCGCCAAGTAGAGAGAGGTTGCCCTAACGTCAGGTCACAATCCGCAAGAGCGGATCAAGACCTGACGCAACGAGTCAATGTGCCTGCGGCCTACCAGTTTGGCGTTCCATCGCAACTCCTCAAGTAGCGCGTCGGAGCGATAAATAGCGCATCAATCATCAACGATAAGTCGCCACCGTCAATAGCCAGCGGATCGATAACAGGTCGGACACTGGTGAAATCAACATCAGCCTCATCTAAACAAACACCAATCCAGCCACTCGTCGGATCAATAAACAACCCGTTGATCATAATCGACAAGTCAGCGCCATCATAATTGAAGCCTAAGTCACCACCACCCTGATCAAGGTCACCCACGGAGGGTGGGATGCAGCAGCCGTATGAAATCATCCTGACAACCGGGCCGTCTTTCGGTCCCTGAAGCCACTCATTGTAATCAAAGCGGATGAAACACATGTTTTCGATCAGAGTACCCTCTGGCAAGTCAGGCAGGGGGGAAATTGAGTACGTGAAGTAGCCTTCGCCCTCCGGCGGGTTATGATTCGGCGGAAGCATTATGCTGTCGCACATCCACGTGATCACGCCTGTGTATGGATCGAACTCCCAATCGCAGTCATCAGGATGGCTTTCCTTGCCCATTGCCAAAGTACCCCAATCGAGGTCGGGATCGAGCGTGTCTACTACGCGTACGTATATCGCCTCGGCAGTGGCCTCAGGTTTGTTCTCAAACTGGACCAGGTACGACAAACGCTGATTCGCAGCAATTGTCAAATCAGGACCTTTTCCAGCAGGTTGGGCACTCTTATCATTGGGATCTATCGAGCCTACTACTTCCTCTTCGCACACGAAATTATTGTTGTTGTAGGCAACTTCGTCTGTCGTAGTCGTAATCCATGATTTGCAGGTAAGCATACTTCCAATAGAAACCGTGTCGGGCACATGGCCTGCTATTGTCACCCATCCTCCGGGCCAAGCCGATGGCTCGATCATGTGCAACTCAAACATCATGGTATCTGCTACCGGTGGCAATTCCAAGAAAGAGCCGGTGCAGCCCATGCCATTATCACAGAAGTCGTCCATACGCACAAGCTCCAATTGTGGCGGTGGTAGAACTTTCAGAACGCAGTTCTCTGCATTGCTGGTGCCGAAATTTGTCCACAAAACCTCGTATAATACCTCGAAACCGGGGCGAGGTTCTCCACATGGACTGATTTCACTGGCCAGATCGCAATAAACGGTATCGACAAGGATGTAGCCCAATTCCAGCAGTGAATCTTCAAACATACCATCTGATACCCAGAGCTTAACATCATACAGTCCGGGTTCATCATACTGGTGCGTGGGATGCTGAAGAGTGCTTGTCGGGGATCCATCACCAAAATCCCACAACCAGTCGGTCGGAGTGCCGTCGCTTTCGTCAAGGAAATCGACAGACAAGGGGGCGATACCGGCCCTGGGAGTAGCACTGAACTGTGACTCCAGATCCTGAGCTACCACAAACTCTGTCTTTATAAGAGAGTCAACCTGTACGCACAGATCTAAGAGAAACAGTACTCTCAGCTTCACGTCAAAGCGTCCCTGTGTCTCATAGATGTGGATGGGGTTACGATCGTAGCTCGTGTGGCCATCGCCGAATTCCCAGTAGTAATTGTGTGCAACACCATCGAGAACCGGATCAAAAGCAACGGTCAGAGGTACCTTGCCGCTTGTGGGTGTGCCCATAAAGCCCGCAGAGACACTATCCTGAAGAACCACATAATCAGGCCTGACCAACGTGTCAAAATTACTGCCATCCGATATCTCCAGCATTACATCATAGGCCCCATTAGTTGTATACTCGTGCGAGGGATTCTGTTCGTCGCTCCAGTCACCGTCGCCAAACTCCCAATACCATTCAGTTATGGCAGTGGTTGGGACCGATTGATCAGTGAACGATACCGTCAGCGGCAACGCACCGCAGCGGGGTGTGCCGATGAAAAGGACCTCGCCGGGATCGCAAGCATCACCTTTTCCGTCCAAGTCAGTATCGGTTTGATTCTCATTGTAAATGTCAGGGCAATTATCATCAGGACAGGTGTTCGCGGCGAACCCCGGATTACCGAATCCGTCGCCATCTGTGTCGGTGCACTCATCGCATGCATCACCGATGCCGTCGCCGTCTGTGTCGGCCTGGGTGGGGTTGTAGTAGTCAGGGCAGTTGTCATCATCGCACGTGTTGACTGCGTAGCCGGGATTGCCGTAGCCATCGTTGTCGGTGTCGGTACAGACGTCGCAGCTATCACCAATCTCATCGCCGTCGGCATCTTCCTGGTTTACGTTGGCTACATCAATACAATTATCGCAACTGTCGCCAACGTTATCGATATCCACGTCCTCCTGATCCGGGTTGAAATCATCAGGGCAATTGTCATCACCATTGTAAACGCCATCCCCATCGGAGTCAGAAGCTTCTACAACGATGTCAACAGTACACTCCTGACTATTGGGACAGGGGTGGATTACATCTGAAGCGCACACGATTAACGTGAACAACTGTCCGATGTCTCCAAGTTCAGGTTGCCAACTCCATTCTCCGGTGTCAGGGTCAATCAATCCGGGACCCGATAGAATCTCGTACGTAATTGGATCGTCGTTGATATCCTCGGCATCGAAGTCGTAATCGATTTGATCAGGATATGTTGCAGTTAATACAACAGGACAATTTGTAAATACCGGGGGCAAGTTCGGAGTCTCAATGATCTCAAAACAGACCTGATCTCCCCAGTCCGGATAGATATCGTCACCGCCGCCAAGCGGCATCCACATCCAGGTGAAACCGGGTACAACTACTGTGTCAAAGCAAATATGCTTGCCTATATCTTCAACATTGGTCTGGAATTCAAGAGTTGCCCAATCGCCAGAGTATGTACCCGGCCAGCCTTGGTCAGCGTACATGTAAATGCCAGCAAATCCACACGCTACGGAGTCGCCTGGGCTGCCGGGTGCAGGGTCGGTCTCAGGGGGACCACCGGGTTCTCTAATCCACGCGGCCGATCCGTAGTCATAGTGGAAGTGATTGATGAAGTAATTGTTCCAGTCGAAAGAGAACCAGTCTGTAGTCCCGTGACCCTCCAGATAATTCCAACCGGCGCCGTCGGGGGACCACATTGAAAACCCCATCGCGACGTTGTAATTTATCTCATCAGGCGCGCAATCAGACTGTGCGTACATGGTGATTACATGGGTTTGACCGGCATAGAGCTTGGTAACACCAGCATCTTCCATTGAGTTTGACACATCGCTGATGCTGATTTCGCAGGCTTGTGTTGTTGCGGTTGCTGACCACAGCAAAGCCACCGACAGGATTGCTGATAACAGGACTTGCCTCATGATACTCTCCTCTTTCGACACGGGTTTCCGTGGACCGACGAGTTCAAATCATCTCAAGCAAATTGGCTATGCGGGTGCATAGATGTAAGACACCATTATTATAGTAAATCACACTGCGATTTGCAAGCAAATAGACCGGACCAGCAATGGTCGTCGAGCAATATCCTTTTTCCGGAAATGACTACCTGACATAGGACACAGTCCTGTAAGGCCGGATCAACCACTCCAAGAGCGCCTGCGATCCTGCCAATGCTGTGCTGATTACCGCTCAGCTACTCTCTGCAGGTAATTCAGTTTGGAGCGTTGGCGTTTGAACGTTACCTGTGGTATCAGCTCACGGTATTCGTTCACGAGTGAGGCTGATTTGCTCGCCTGACCGTGTTCCCCAAGCCAGTTGAGACACTGGCAAACATGAAAATCACACTCCACCAGGTTGTAGTAGTTGCCGGGGGACACAGCCAGCTTGCGGCGAATCTTTGAGTAGGTATCAAGAGCACTTCCGTAATCGGCCGTCAAGTACTGCGCCTGTGCCAGCGGCCAGAGAAACACTTTGCCACCCGGATATATGGCCGCGAACTCCGACGCAATCGCGATCGTGGAATCGTACTCTTTCCTGTCAAAGTAAATCCAGATGAGCGCCGTTCGGGCTGCTCCACGGTGGACCAGCGATGAGTCGGCGGCCAGGTTCAATTCCGCTATTCCCTTGTCCTTCTCGTTTTTGATAATACCGACCCAACTGAGCATTCCGGCCTTTGCAGATTTCCAGTAGTGAAACGAACCAAGCCCGGCGTACAGGTCGTACAGATTACTGTCCTGTTCAAGTCCGGTTTCATACTCATTGTCAACTGAGAGACCAAGTTTCAACGCCTTGATTGTCGACCCAAACCGTGATTCCCAGAGTGACCGGTAAGCTTTTGCATGACCGCGAATCAGGTACATCCATGCCGCAGTAGAGGGGGCGCACGTGTCCAGAACCGAACCACTCAGCATTTCCGCATTGTCAAGCAAGGTGTGAAACTGCTCAGAGTGCAATTCCTCTTCCAGGTCGGACATACGCGAGAATAATCCCGCAGCACGATACAGATACCCTATGGGGTCCTGCGAGTACATGGATATGAATTGAGAATAGGCAGAGTCAGCCTCTTCGAATCGATCATTGAACAGCAACGCCTGGGTATCATTGATGAACTCGATCTTGGCCGAATCCATGTACTGATCCGCGCCGACCGAGCCAACAGGCAGCATGACAATTAGAAGAATTGCGAAGAAGAAGACCGGTCTGTTGCACATGCCGGCTAAACAATCACGTGTAGCGGGAAGAGCAACAACAAACTAATGGCACGCACAGTCGCAGTAATTTCGCCCGTCATAACGCAGGTCTGACCGGGTGTATGGACAGACTTCAGCTACTCTTTCGCCTCTTCAGTCTTTTCCGGCTCCGGTTCTGTTTTGGCCTGGTCGCTCGCGGTCATGCCAAGTTCTACCTTAACCTTGGCCATGATCTCGTCGTAGATTTCCGGGTTTTCCTCAAGGAAAACCTTGGCATTTTCGCGCCCCTGCCCGAGACGGTTGCCCTGGTAGCTGAACCAAGAGCCGGATTTCTCGATAATCTCGGCCTCGACCGCCTTATCAAGAAGCTCACCGGTGACCGAGACACCCTTCCCATAGATGATGTCAAACTCAGCCTCTCTAAACGGCGGAGCCACCTTGTTCTTAACCACTCGCACCCGTGTCCGGTTGCCTATCACCTGCTGGTTGTCCTTGATAGCTGCAATACGCCTGATGTCAAGTCTCACTGTCGAATAAAACTTGAGCGCATTGCCGCCTGTGGTGGTCTCCGGATTCCCGAACATCACACCGATCTTCATTCTGATCTGGTTGATGAACACAATCGCCGTGTGTGACTTGGCCGTAATGGCGGTGAGTTTGCGAAGCGCCTGAGACATCAGCCGCGCCTGCAGACCCATGTGGGAGTCACCCATATCGCCTTCAATCTCAGCGCGTGGAGTCAGTGCGGCTACGGAGTCGACCACTACGATGTCAATGGCTCCGGAGCGGACCAGGGTTTCCGCAATGTCCAGTGCCTGCTCGCCGTTATCCGGCTGGGAGACGATCAGGTCGTCGATGTTAACACCCAGAGCCCGCGCATAGGTGGCGTCAAGTGCGTGCTCGGCGTCAATGAACGCTGCCACACCACCGGCTTTTTGCGCCTCGGCAATGATATGGAGCGCGAGCGTGGTCTTGCCGGACGCTTCCGGACCAAATACCTCGGTTACACGACCACGCGGAACGCCGCCAACGCCAAGCGCGTAATCCAGACACAGTGAGCCGGTGGAAATCGTCTCAATCTCAAGGACCGAACCGTTACCCAGTCGCATGATAGAGCCCTTGCCGAACGAGCGCTCAATCTGGCTGAGAGCAGCGTCGAGAGCTTTCTTGCGATCCAGCGTTGTTGTAGGGGAAGCCATAGGGGCCTTGCCTTTCTTCATCATAATCTTCTTTCGTTCCATCTGGCCAATGTATCCTGTGGTCAGACACGAGTATATCACATTCTGCCTGCCAACAAAATACTTTTGTCCCCTGACAGATGCTGTCAGTGAAAAGTGAGATTCTGTCACAAACTGCAGCCGCCTTCGGGGGGGGCAGGACCTGCCGGAACTCAAAAAAAGCGACTATGAATAGGTCGGATTCCTCAGTAGGGCAGGTTCCCATAGGCGCTAACTTTAGGTTGGGTGTGGTCTCAGATTAGGACAGTATGCGCGCTTGCGTTTTCTTGGTGTATCGCACAAGTGTCGTCCGAGACTCGCCACCCCAGCC
>Ga0164310_10002615_pt1 | contig 10390 bp, 11 predicted proteins | sample GuaBasSedimGuay1_FD_121795 | JGI IMG/M metagenome (GOLD analysis project Ga0164310, IMG submission 121795) | Subseafloor sediment microbial communities from Guaymas Basin, Gulf of California, Mexico - Guay1, Core 4569-9, 0-3 cm | ecosystem: Environmental > Aquatic > Marine > Hydrothermal vents... | reverse complement strand
CTTATCACACTATGCGTATCTCCTTTTTCAAACTGGTTCACCTATCGCCAAGATTTTTTATTTTCCTATTATAGGCACAAATTAAATAGTAAATTATCCATCCCTTGAACTTACCCCATCTTTCCGTAAATTTTCTAACCGTATTGCAGGATTGAAGTCTTCCGCCAAAATAGAAATGCGAAACCGCTTTTCTGGCTCCAAGGTCGTCGGGAACGCATAGATCTATTCTTCCCAACGTTGTTATCAGTATCAACTCGGCGCTCCACATACCAATCCCCCTAAATTTCATCAATTCTCTGATTGCCTCCTCATTATTCATCTCTCTGATCTTCTCCAAATCATATCCATTAGTGATTTTCAATGTAAGGTCTTTAATGTATCTAGATTTCTGAGATCAAATAAAACATCAGCCTAAGATTGCGGAATTGATTTGAAATAGATTAGAGAATAGTTGAGACGACTTAAGAATCCCCATATTATCAGAACTAGATCTGAGAAAGATTTACTAGAAATAAATCAAAGAGCAAAAATAAAGATTCTTGTTTTTATTTCACGACAAGTTAAACAGAGCCCTTTTGACGGTGACAGATAAATATGCTAAGCGATTCCTTCTTTTTCGGATGATATGTGGCGACGGCGTGAAGCCTAACCGTAGGTGATGATCTACGTTTGACACTGATCAACCTTTATATGATGCTTGCTTAAATCTTTCTCATGCATCTTTAAGGTGCGGAGACACTTGAAGCCTAAAGTTGTGACTTGAAACTTTAGATCTTGTTTCCTTATATGTCCCATTGACTTCAGAGACGAGGTATCTGATAGGTGAGATGGAGCTGAAGATGATGAAGAAAACCGCCTATCTAATAAATACTTCTAGAGGAGCCGTTTTGGATGAGGATACCCTATGTAGGGCTCTCCGGGAAGGATGAATAGCGGGCGCAAGGCTGGAGGAATCTACCGCTTTATAGCCCTATCCTCAAAATGAAGAATGTAGTCTTGACGACACATATGGCTACACATACGGTTGAAATGAGAGAGAAAAGATTTCGCGAAGGTAAGGGTTAAGGGATACGGAGAATAGATCCTATATGATGGGGGAGGTTGAGTGATAGATTTTAGTCTTCTAGTATCATGTGCTAGAAGAATGGAGAATGAGGCATGCTCCGAAGTCTGGTTTCTTCTAAGCGAAGCTGGAGATGAAAATCCATCTGTGGATAAGACAGATGTTTCAGGACTTATCGTCGCGAAGACCTCGCTGGATCCCTATCAGGCAATCCGGAAGCTCAGAGATTTGCTGATGAGAAGCCCTGGAGAATTCAGGTACGCGTTAAAGATAGTGCCGATCGAAGTGACTGTTCCAACAAGAGTTGAGAGGATAGAGGATGCCGTACGTATGCTCTCTAAGAAGATAGATGTCAATGAGACGTTTAGAATCACTGTTGAGAAGCGGCATTCACAGATATCTACGAGGGATATAATCGAGGCCGCCGCTAAGCATGTGAACCGTAAAGTAAACTTGGAGAAGCCGGACAAGATAGTTTTGATAGAGGTTATAGGTGGGATGACGGGGATATCCATTATTAAGCCTAACGATGTGTTATCAGTTGTTAAGGAAAAAGCTAAGCTTGAGTGACAAGTAGCGCTGTTCGTTCGATAAGGACGCTTGTTAAGGCTTCCCTCCTCGATTTACGTAGCGCAGCATCAAGTTCAGCATCTGAGATCTCAAACGCCTCCTTTAATGCTTCAAACTTCTCATCGGTGATCTTGACTACGTCATCACTCTTATCTCCTTCAACGATCTCTGAAAATCTGAGCATTGCTTGTAATGCATTATCCCTAATCTTAGATAGGACGACTACGAGTATCCGTGTTGATGACGGCTTCACCCCAAGCATCTCTATAGCTTTCCTGATCTGATGCTGGCCAGATGCGTAGAGGAGAATCTCAACAGCTAAATTTTCGGATATTCTTTTTCCTGAATTGAAGGCTCTCAAAGCGTTTAGTACAGAGAAGTATATGTGGTCGAAGCCAGCGATCATATCCGCATCGAATATTTGAATGTGAGCCGTGGAGGTTTCTCTAATCCTATCCAATAAAACCTTCGGATCTGAGACTTTAACGTTTCTGAAACCTGCGAAGATAACATGCCAGCCCATCATCTTCTTCTCTATCATCTCTTTTCCACGCAGAAAATCATCATCTCAAAGATAAAAAAATATTTCAAAAAAGAATGAAGGCTACATGAGCTCCTGTAGAGATCTCAGCCGCTTTATGATGTTCGGATGCGTCGAGAATAGCTCGGTTATCTGATCTACTAGTGTCAATCTACGCCTTGTATATCTCTCGATTAATTCTCTATCGCCTCTCCACATACTCGCTGCGTAGAGATCCTTCAAGTCTCTTTCTGAAGACTCAGGATCGCATATAAAGAGCATCCTAAACGAGCTTACGTTGTTAAGGCTTGTTAATCGCCTTCGCCTCTTTCCCGTCGACTCAACTATCTTTATTAGGCCAATAGACAATTTTCTCGCTCCATCTTCAACTACCGATGCGCTGTGTCTGTCTGCATAGTACTCTCTCAACCGGCTGAGATACAATGTAAAGAGCGTTAGGATCCAGTAAAGAGCAATGCTTAGGAAACCTACCAGCGCTAGCACTGATGCATTGCCCCTCTCATCACGTCTGCCAAAGGCTGAAGACCACATTAGCGAATATCCGATATAGTATAGAAGCGCTGGAAGAATCGAGACGAACATCATCACTTGGACGTCTCTGTGCTTTAGGTGTCCGAGCTCATGGCCTAAAACAGCTTCAACTTCATCCATATTCAGCGTGTTCAGAAGCCCCGTCGTCACGGCTACCCGGTTCCCCGTCAACGGAGAGCCGTAGGCGAAGGCGTTGGGTATAGGTAGCCTAGCGATCATGACTTGGGGAGGCTTGATTCCGCTTTTTCTGCTAAGCCTCTCCACAGCTTCGTAGAGCTCCGGAGCCTCGCTTCGAGATACCCTTCTAACACTATACATTGCATCGATCAGGTAGGGAGCGAGTAACCACTGGAGAACGTTGAAGAAAACTACGAATAACGCAAGTGAGTATATGTTAAGTGCATCTATCAACGAAAGGATTATTGTAAAGAATAGAGTTGAAAGGCCGATTATAGCAGCTAAGGTCGCAAACATCGTAGCTTTAAGTTTTAATCCGCTCATCATACCATCAATATATGAGAATTTTTCGAAAGAGTATATATTCTTTGCTGAAACATCTCTCAGTCTGTTTGAATAAGATTATAGGCGTCTCGTTCCTCCTCAAGACTTATTGAATCAAGAATCCTCTTGACTTCACTCTTCGATATCTGGACAATCCTCTCAGAGACTAAGCCGAGCGACATGGCCTTTTCAAGTTTCTCATATTCTATGGTCTTAATCTTTCCATCTGGCCAGATGCATATGTCAACCTCTAAATCTACATATCTGATCTCTGACGGATAAATCTCGATAGGTGTGTTTATGTTTACATATGTTCCTTTATAGGATGAGTATCTGGAGAAGTATCTCGTTCTGAAGCTTAAATCGCCTATTTTAAACTCGCTTACAGCGAAGTCTCCCTTATCCTTCGAGACCTGAAGTCCATCATAAATGCCTTTCTTAAAGAACCTTCGGAGCAGTATTAGTTTTCCATTTCTTCTCTGAAACCTCATAACCTCTGCTGGTCCGAGATTAAACTTTTGCCCCCATATCTTAATGTGACTGATGTTTATTCGCGATCCCTCTCTGGGAAGCATACTCCATACATTCTCTTGTAAAAGGCTCTCAACTTCACCTCGAGGGCATCCCTCACCTAGCATCTTCTCCGCTATATCAACAAGCAACGAGATTCTACCTCCGCATGCCTTGTAGTAATGATGCCTAGTAACCGTCGGTGTGACGGAGGCACGTATTTCATCAAGCCTCATCTTTGAGAGTCCTGGAAACTCAATATCTAGGCGATGAAGGAGGCCGCCTTCAATTCCTTTAAGGCTAAGAGGTCGAGTGCTATTTTCAAGTCTCATAGAACCCCAACTGTCCACCCACAAAGGTGTCTCTAAGAAATTTCTGAAAACCACATCATCTAAGCTCAACATTAAAACATGAATTACCTTCTCTAGCGAGGCTTCATCTCCGGAGATTATCACTCCCTGCCGGTCTATTCTGCTATGCACCTTTAAGCTCGGTTGAGTTTCAGTCTCTTCAGAATCTGGAAATCCAAACCTTCCCTTAATAACCTTTGAGGGCTGAACGATCTCGAAGCCGTGGTCAAGTAGTAACTTAGTGAGCGCTGTAGAGTATATCCCGCGGATACGTACACCCACCATTCCGCATCGGCTCTTTCTAAAATTATACTATTTCTTGCTAATCACTACAAGACCGTCGCGTTTTTTCACGCTGAAAGATACTCCAAGAATTTTCTCAGCGAGCCAGAGATTCGACTTCATATGATCCGTTAAGATCCTCGTTGAGTATGTGGATTCTCCATCCGCCAATGCTACGTATGGGATGAGCATATCAGCCAAGTGTATATCCGATGTTGGCTTAGCTGCGACTTCGTCGAGTAAGCCCCTTACAGCTTCTCGTGCAACGGTCTCACTTGTCTTGCGAATTTCACCTATAGCATCGCTTCCCAGAAGAACATTCATATCGGTCTCAGCCCATAGGACAAGCGAGCTTCCCTTCTGAATAGGGTTGGAGTAGTCGTTAACTACGCTTATTTTAGCGTTGAAGCCTCTAGATTTGAGGAGCCTCTTAGCTTCCGCAGCTTGTCTCAATGCTACTTTGCGGTCAGCTAGGAAAGTGCAGACTGATATGCCCTCCACCGCTTCGACCCCGCCGAACTTCTCAAGGATTAGGGGCTTAAGGCTTGGAGACGGTTGAGTTCTTAACGTGACCTCTCCGCCGCCCTTCGGGTAATAGCCATACTTGTGTATCTCTATTGAGGCCTTAACTTCCATTCTTCTCAGAATGCGGAGCAGAACGTACTTGAGATAGTTTATTGTCGGAGAATGCTTGACATCTGTTCCGCCTTTGGAGATATGTAATGCGACGGGATGCTCAGCGAAGATGCATATTGGCAGAACAGTCATTATCAGCATCGGTATGCTCCCAGCGGTTCCAATCTCAGCCTCAGCTCGGCCGCCTCTTATCTTTTCAGGATAGAACCATATCTCCTGTGACCCTAAAGATGCGCCCTTAATCTCCGCGTTACAGAGCTTAGCAGCCGTTAGAACTGCTTCTAGATGCTGAGGTCTAAGCCCAGGCTGGCTTCTCTTCTTCCTGATGTTATATATGTGTAGGGGTTCTCCTACTATGGCTGAGAGGGCGACTGATAATCTCAGAATAGTTCCGCTTCCACTCTTCTCTGCGCCGTTTATCTCAATCATCTATGATGATCACCATGAATTCGCTTGCTTCGATATTATAGACACTTTATATCTTCACGACGCTAAAAATAAGTGTCTCTCTATAGAAGAAAAATGAGAATGCCGCGATTTAAGTGAAGTCTATGCTTCTCTTCAAGATCTTTATTGCATTTGCTCTTCCCGTATCGACGAGATAGGGACCGAGTCTCGGACCAAACCTCGTACCCAGCAAGATCATGTACAGAGTCTCAAAGAATCTACGCGGCTTTATTCCATTTGCTCTTGCGATCTCGAAGATTGAGCTCTGAATAATCTCTGGATCTCCAATTAATTGAAGCCTATCTATGAGGCTTAGTATGGCTCTCTTCTCCTTCTCGCTTAGCTCGATCTTCACCTCAGCCGTCTCTTCAAAGTCTCTAACCCAGTTCATCGCGTACTCGATGCGTTTCTTCAAGTCCTCAGATGGAGAGCTTTTGAGGTATCCATATTTGCGGAGCTTCTCGGCTACAAACTGAATTTTCTTATTTTCAGGAGCCACCCTCACAAGTGAGACGAGCAGGTTGTATGGCACATGTATGCTCGGCTTCTTCGGAGGTTTCATGAACCAACAGTATTTGTATAGACCCGTAAGTTTAGCTCTTTCTTTAGATTCCTTAATCTTCTTTTTCCCGAAGTATACATCTTCAAGTTCATCGAGATCATCCATATAACGCGGAATATCCTCCACTGAGATGCTTCTAGTTCCGATGAAACGTTTCAGTGTCAGTAAAATCATAGATTGGGGAGACCCATATCTAAACCATACTTGAGGTGTGAATACATTACCCTTCGACTTTGATATTTTTCTTCCACCCTTATCGAGAAACATCTCGTATTGAACGTGCATTGGCGGCTCATAACCAAGCACCTCCCTGCTAATTCTGTCATTAACCCTGACGGAGTCAGCTATGTCCTTTCCGTATGCTTCGAATCTTATGCCAAGAGCCTTCCATCTAGCCGCGAACTCTCCAGCCTTCCATGCAAGCTTCCCCTCGCCTTTAGTATAATCAGCCTCACCCTCGTATCCACAACCCTTAAGCCACTTATGCTTTATCTCCATGCCTTCGCATCTATATAAAATCTTGTTTTCATCCGGCAGAAACTTGTAGGCCTTTGTCGTATATATTCTGCCGCATGACTCGCAGACAGGAAAGTATGGGAGAGCCTCTAGATACTTTTCCTGCCCCGTTTCTTCCTTAACTATCTGTCCTACGCGGCGGGCATTTTCAAGGATTAAGCGTATCTCTTCATTTAGCAATCCGCGCGTGTATGCATCGGATCCTTTTATCAGCTTGTATTCTACGCCGGCCTCATCTAGGGCTTCGAGAAGCAAGCTAATCATGTGGTCTGCATAGTTTTCATGGCAGCGATATGGGTCAGGTATATCCGTAACTGGGAAGCCTATGAACTTCTCCAGAGATTTTGGCATGCCGGCGGGGACGCTTCTAAGCCCATCCTTATTATCTGAGAAGAGTATGAATTCAGTCTTGTAGCCCTGCTCTCTCAGCGCTAGAGATACCGCATAGTTCCTAGTTACTTCACTGAAGCTTCCTATATGCGGTATGCCTGACGCTGCAACTCCACTCTCAATCCTTAAGAGATCTAAGCTCCTGCCGAGCTTATGTTCTTTCTTGATTATCTCAACTGCCACTTTGTCATACCATGTTCCGTGGCCAATTATTCTTTCAGTATCCTCCATAGGAGACTCCAGCATTCCGGTGAACAACTATGGTAAAATGTGGTTTTAAATAATAAAGATTTACTTATCAAGTTCATCATGAAAATTTATATAAAAAGGAACTTCATCAAAAAAGATTGAATCTCGCAAAGACGCGGTAGCAAGGTGAGGCTGCCGCAAAGATGCTAAGCTTGATCAGAGAAGCTATCAAGAGACAGATGGAGAAGATCCAGTACAATATATTCTTTACCGCTCTCTTCGGATCCTATAGAAGAGGAGATTATGATGTATTTAGCGATATCGATCTCCTCATAATCCATGAAGACGAGAGTGAAAGACCAACCATCCTGAACGATCTGAAGAGTTTAGAGCATATTCTTGGCAAGAGAATTCACGCAAACCTCTTCGAGATTCGGGAGTTCGAAAGGAGAGTAAGACTTCATGACTATCTGTTGACAAGCATGATTAGAGACTCTTCACTTATTTATGGAGAACGTGAAGTCTTCAATAAAGCGGAGAAGGCCATAGAAAAGCAGCCATCTGATGAGGCTTTAAAGTTTAATCGACAGATGGGTTTAGAGATGCTCAATCGAGCGTTGTCATTTCTGGATGAGGGAAAAATGGCAGATAGCTCTACGGAGAAGATGAGCTGGTTGATAAGAGGCTTAAATAATTACCGACTTGCCTTGGGATATCTACATGCAAGCGATTTAATGCGGAGATTGCGGGAAGGAATCTCCTATGCGGATTTAACCAAAACCACAGTTGGCTCAACATTAAAGGAAATAGCGAATATGGAAAGAGCCTTGAAAAGAGGTATGAAAATCGATCAAAGGATTCTGTATAGATTTATTGAAAGACAGAAAAGATCTGTGTAATTTAAACCATCGCTATTTATCAATAAGAAGCTTAGAAAGCTAGGTATTCATGACGTTGAGTTCCTTTAGTTCATGTTTATACTACTTTATCTTCACTTTCTCGCCTTCTATAGAGACTAATCCAAAGCGTTCCATCATCCTAAGCTTTTCGTCAATTGCCTTTTTTGAGTCAGCGTCACCACCCAAAGCGGCGTAGATCTCGCTCTTAGCAGCTGAGCCTCCTCGCTCCCTGAGAAAATCATAAATAGTATGCTCAAAAATCTCAGTCATTAATATTCACACAGGAAAAATATTCTTGGGTAACATTAAGCTTTTCGGTGTAAAGGCATCTCAGACACGCTTGGTTAAAAGATATTATCTGAAACTAGACCTCTTCAGGACCGACCGAGCCATAGCTCCACGGCTTTCCCTACTTCACTGACCTTCGGCGCTTCAGGAACCTCCCCCGGAACTAAACTGTTAATTAGCTTAATGCTTTCCTCAACTATTATTCTGCCGGCTGGTGGAATCAAGAAGATATGCATTCCCATCCTTACCTCGTATCCTCCGCCAGATGGACCCATAGCTTCTTCGAGTGCTTCCGTCGATGCTTCCTTTTCTAGGATGAGTCATCTGCCTTCCGTTTTTCATCCTAAATCTTCTATTGAAGGATACTGTGAATTCCTTTCCAATACCAACTGCGCATTTCGCATTAGTTTTGTGCTTGTCCGCCAGCATCACCGCTGAGGCTATCTTATACGAAAGGAAACGTAGATATTCCGGATCAGCCTCCGGGGCGGTTTTAAGTATCTTTCTAATAAGTTCTGGATTAGATGAATAGCGTATTATCCCCTTTTGATTGCTTGCCCATTCTACAGTTGGCCCTCCGCTATATGTATGTGTAGCAGCAACCATTATATGATCAGCAAGTATACCTGTCATCTCCTCTGCCAGTTCTCTTCCAAACTTTACTATGGAGGCCTTTATTGAAAGGGCGTCAACGCTTACTAAGGCTACGCGAGTCTCCTCACTCTCAAATACCGCAGCCTTCACATGAAGAGGATCATGAATATCATAGAAAAACCTCTTCGTGAAGTATCAGGAACCTCGGATCCTAAAGGCGGCGTAATATCAACAGTTGAGAATCCTACCCTTATCTCTCCTCTCAACTCTGGCTACTCAAAGTGTGGAACATCAAGCCACACCTCGCCTTTCATCGCCGCTTCATGAGCAATGATTCCCGGAATAGTCATATCGACGCCCTTTACTACGTCAATTGGAGGCTTCTCATCATTTACTATGGATTCTATGAAGTCTCTGACTAGATAATACTCGCTTGTTCCATGACCCCACTTTCTCACTTCCTCAGGAACTTCCGGATCGGAGATTAAACATTTAATTTTTCTAACCGCTTCATCCTCGCCTTCAACATACATGACTCCCCACTCCTCCCCCAAGCGGAATCCCGTATTCTCTATACAGCCTTCTGATCCATAAATCACAAAATAATGAAATGGCGGCTCCCTCGCAACAACTTGGCCTCTCAGAATCTTTATTGTGGCGCCCTTTTCGGTCTTAAAGAGTGCCACCTGCATATCTATGGCTCCAACCGTTTCGAGATCCGGCATTGTATATCTTCCCTTACCCGCTCCCGTTGCCTTAACAACGCGGTCGTCAAGCATCATCAGAAGTGGACCTAAGCTATGAGAAATGTAATGTATAGGTGGACGATGAGCTCTCCACTTCAGCTCACCCGTAACAGGATCCTTGATTAAGTCTCTAACTTGATGGATGTATTCGCCTTCGGCATAGTAAATTCTTCCAAGCCTTCCCTCATGAATTATCTTGGTCCATTCGCGGATGAAATGGAAGTAGCACATATTCTCCGCCATCATATACTTCACGTCTGTCTTCTTAACGGTGCGGACGAGTCTCTCGCAGTCTTCAATCTTGTCCGCCGCTGTAACCTCTGAGAGAACGTGAATCCCATTCTCCATAGCCTTAATCGCCTGCTCGGCGTGGAAAGGTATCGGCGTAGCTATAACAACTATTTCCAGATTCGTCTTTCTCAAGAATTCATCATAGTCTAGGAAACACTGAGACTTGCTTAGGCCTAGTGCAGTTCTCATATTATCTAAGGCCACAGGATTTATGTCGCATACGGCAACAACCTCGGTTCTAGGATGAATATTGAATAGATGCGGATATACTGATCTTCCTCCGACATGTCCGACTCTCAGCTTCCTCATATCTTTAACTCTCCACTCTCAGAGATTTAGCCCAAGTATTTATAAGTTAACTGGCTCCCCTTCTATGGCTTAGTGAGCCTTAAATTGTTTGGAATGGGGAAACAATGTTGATTTTCGGCTTTTTCGCGTGGTGCAGAAAAAAAATTCTTTATATAGATCTTAGCATATGATCAAT
>Ga0164310_10002613_pt1 | contig 10394 bp, 8 predicted proteins | sample GuaBasSedimGuay1_FD_121795 | JGI IMG/M metagenome (GOLD analysis project Ga0164310, IMG submission 121795) | Subseafloor sediment microbial communities from Guaymas Basin, Gulf of California, Mexico - Guay1, Core 4569-9, 0-3 cm | ecosystem: Environmental > Aquatic > Marine > Hydrothermal vents >... | reverse complement strand
GAGCCGGAGGCTTCCATATGCTGCGTTATTAAGGGCTCAGCATAGATGACTATAGCTTCGCCCTTAAGTGCCTTGCATATGAAAGCCTCCGACTCGTGCAAAATTCAGGTTTTAAGTTTTGGGATTTAAGTTTTAAGCCTCTGTTAAAACAGATAATATCATTAGCCTAGAACATAAAACTTAACACCTAAAACCTGATGAATTCGCTTTTTACGAATTCATCATTTATAAAGACGCTTAAGACCTTAAATATTTTCATAACAGCGTTAACAGGAGGGTTGAACCATGAAATGCCATAAAGTAGATTACAAGGTTATTGGTGACGATATACAAATCGTTGAGGTTGAGCTTGATCCGGGTGAAACCGTAATAGCCGAAGCCGGAGCAATGAATTACATGGATGATGGAATCACATTCGAGGCCAAAATGGGCGACGGGTCCAAACCGGATGGCGGCCTTTTTGGCAAGCTTATGGATGCAGGCAAACGGGCTATTACAGGCGAGTCGATCTTTTTAACACATTTTACAAATTCAGGCAGCGGGAAAAAGGCTGTCGCATTTGCCGCCCCCTATCCTGGTAAAATCATACCCATTGATATGGCCAAAGTGAATGGAGAACTCCTTTGCCAGAAAGATGCTTTTCTCTGTGCCGCCCTTGGCACTGAGGTAGGTATTGCTTTTACGAAGCGTCTTGGTGCGGGGTTTTTTGGTGGAGAGGGCTTCATTCTACAGCGCCTCAGGGGTGACGGCATGGCTTTTGTCCATGCAGGCGGAACGATAATAAAGAAAAAATTAAACAACGACACCATTCGTGTTGATACAGGTTGTATAGCTGCATTTACATCGGGTATCAATTACGATATTGAGCGCGCAGGCAGCCTTAAATCCATGTTTTTCGGCGGAGAAGGTCTGTTCCTTGCAACACTGAGCGGTACAGGAGTAGTGCTTTTACAAAGTCTTCCTTTTTCACGAATGGCGGACCGTATTTTGCAGCATGCGCCGTCTGCAGGTGGAAGTCGCAAAGGAGAAGGATCTATTTTAGGTGGTATAGGAGACCTTATAGGTGGCAAATAGGATTGATGGTCTCGTAAAAAGCAATAATATTCCGCTTCGCGGCACTGTAACCGAAAATATCTTGTCAATTATATCAAGCAGTTGTGTTTTGGTTATTTGAAAGATATTGTAAATACGAGATACAATTATTTGAATATCGAATATCGAACAAGGAATTTCGAATGACGAAGTGTGGAATCGCTACGCTCTACCAAAAAGCCGGCGGACAAGTCTATCTTTTAAATATTAATAATGGCAGACTACCTTACTTCGACATTCATTATTCCTTGTTCGATATTCTGCGGTTCAAAACACACTCATAAACTTGATTTTTATTAAAACAACTTATCTATTATATCAGACATATCAAGATTCTATCCATCCCATGCTTCGGTCTACTGCCTTTTGCCATCCTGCATACAGGGTTTGTCTTTTGGCCTCATCTATCAAAGGAAAGAATGATTTGTCGATTCTTCTGTTGCCGACAATCTGCTCTTTCTCCCAAAGCCCCACAGCCATACCGGCAAGGTAAGCTGCACCCAGGGCTGTTGACTCAATTACCTGGGGCCTTTCAACGGCTGTACCAATGATGTCGGCCTGGAACTGCATTAAAAAATCGTTAGCTGAAGCTCCGCCGTCAACTTGAAGTTTTTTAAGCTCAATGCCGGAGTCTTTTTGCATGGCATCCAGCACATCCCTTGTCTGAAATGCCAGAGATTCCAGGGTAGCTCTAACGATATGCTCTCTGCCTGTATCCCTGGTGAGACCAAAAATGGCACCCCTGGCGTACATGTCCCAGTAAGGAGCTCCCAGGCCAACAAAAGCAGGTACCACGTAAACGCCTTCCGCATCCCTGGCCCGTACGGCAAGCTCCTCTGACGAGGGTGCTGTTTTTATAATTTTCAGCCCGTCTCTCAGCCATTGTATGGCAGCGCCGGCAATAAACACGCTTCCCTCCAGTGCGTATTAGATGTGCGCATCCATTCCCCATGCGATAGTCGTTACCAGACCCGATTGACTGAGTACAGGTTTCTCTCCAGTATTCATCAAAAGAAAGCAACCCGTTCCATAAGTGTTTTTGGCCATGCCTTCTTCAAAGCAGGTCTGACCAAACAGGGCTGCCTGCTGGTCGCCTGCCACACCGGTTATGGGAATTTTTGCTCCCTTATATTCCAGCTCTCCAAAATTTCCTGAGGAATTTCGGACTTCAGGCAATATTTTGTCAGGAACGTCCAACGCTTCCAGGAGTTTTGAATCCCATTCCAGTTTCCGGATATTGTACAGCAAGGTTCGTGAGGCATTTGAATAATCCGTGGCATGCACTTTACCCTTGGTGAGTTTCCAGATCAGCCACGTGTCGATGGTGCCGAATAATAATTCGCCTTTTTCAGCTCTTTGACGAGCACCTTTGATATTATCCAATATCCATTTGATCTTGGTACCTGAGAAATAGGCGTCAATTACCAGGCCGGTATTTTGGCGTATATAATTTTCAAAACCCTTTGACCTTAACGATTCACAGATTGATGCGGTTCTCCTGTCCTGCCATACGATTGCGTTAAAAACGGGTTTCCCCGAATTCTTATCCCACACAACCGTTGTTTCTCTCTGGTTGGTAATGCCGATTGCCGCTATATCAGAAGGCTTGACCTTCTTTTCATTGACAAGCTGTTCAAACACTTCCCACTGCGATTTAAATATTTCCACAGGATCATGTTCAACCCAACCGGGTCGGGGAAAGTCCTGGGTGAATTCTTTTTGTGTAATACCCTCAATTTTACCCCGACTGTTGAACAGCACTGCCCTGGAACTGGTGGTTCCCTGGTCGAGTGCGATCACATATTTGCTTACCATTATATTTATACTCCATGGTTTTGCGTGGAAGGATGGCAAATCACGGCAGCAATTTACCAGCACTCTTTTTTTTCTTTAACAGTTTTTCCTGCTTGCAAAAAGACGGTTAGCCGACATCCTGTACACATTCCGTTTTTCCAGCGAAGCCACATCGGGACTCATACATACCTGTATAAACGGAATATCGTTCAGGGCTCTAATTGTTTCAAAATGATGCCGGTCAATCGAGCCATCGGTCAGCTTTACTTCCACCAAAAGCCACGGCACACCATCTCTAAGGATAAGAAAGTCAGTTTCCTGCTTTTGCTTATTGCGGATATAGAACAGAGAAAAATCCTCACCAGATGAATCTCCCCAAAGCATAATCAGCGTCTTTAATTCGCAAGCCACATAATTTTCAAACCGTAAGCCTCTGTTTTTAATCCTGGACCAATCGTAAAGGTAATATTTGGCTGCCTTGAGCAGAGATCGTTTTATGTTCTTTGAATAAGGTTTTATGGAAAATGTAAGGTAAAAATCCTCCAGCCGACGAAGATAGTTTTTAACAGTAGTCGGGCTGATCTGAAGGTGTGAAGCAAGGGAAGATTGTGACAAAGGACTGCCCACCATTTCAGGCAGCAGGTTGTAAAGATCAAAGATATATTCTCTGTCAACAATTCTGGTCAATGCACCGATATCTTCCAGTACTACCGTCTCAATATAGTTATGAGCCCATTTATTGTGAAATACGCGTGATTGTTCTAAAAAAGGCTCGGGGAAACCACTGTATATCAGTAGTTGCTCAAGGGCTTCCTGGGGAACCGGCGCTGAATCAATTACAATATCAACGAAGTCACGAGCAGATTCTGGAATCGTATTTTGTATTGAGGAACTGGAATAGACCTCATCCAATGTAAGGGGCAGCAAGTGAAATGTAAAGTAGCGCCCGGCAAGACTGTCCCCAGCACGTCTGACAATATTGAGCTTGGCTGACCCTGTGATAATGAATTGGTACCGGTCTGAAGTCTCATCAAAAACAGCTTTCAGGATATTCTTCCACTTCGGCATTTTATGGATTTCGTCAAAACATATCCAAAGCTTCCGCTCAGTATTCAACGCATCTTCGGTAAAAAAGAGTTCGTGCTTTTTAAACTTTTGCCGAACACTGCGAAGATCCCAGAGATAATATAATGTTTCAGACTTCTCATAATGGAGCTTTTGCCTTGCAAGTGTTGTTTTTCCTACCTGCCTGGGACCGGTGATAAACCGCATCTGGCGACCCCACTGTGAGGAGAAAGCGATATTATACAGTTTTCTCTTAATCATAAATGACTATTTGCCATAAACATATAAAATAGTCAAACTATTTTATATAAACATGCAAAAAAGTCATTTCCTCTTTTTTACTCCTTTGTCGCCTGCTGCTGGGGATCAGTTTGTTTAAAGAGAATTTCCTTCAGCCAGTTAACACCAAATTTTAGCAATTCGATTTCGTCATTTTTAATTTTTTTCAGGGTCTTTTCATCTGTATCAAAGCGCTGAAGGAATGAACTTTCAAAAACAAACTCTCTGAATTTATCGATGTTGTAGCTAACCATGAAAAACATCTGCTTGGCCTGGTCCGTAAGCTTGATATTCGGAGGAAAGGAGCGTTTTCTTACGACAAGGTCAGTCCACTGCGCATTGATGTCATCGTGGATATCAACACTCTGGTCTTTTCGCCATTTTTTAACCGTCCATTCTTTATCCTCTTCAAATCCAAGGCAGTGGGGCTCATTAACAAAAAAGTAGAATCCATCACCATCTGAACCTTCCTTATGGCTTAAGGTCGCCACTCCCAAGGGATAATAACGGCACGTGGTGGGCCTGTCCTCATATATAATACATCCATCTTCTCTTACAAAGGGGCAGGCTTTTTTGTCTGAACCAGATGTTTCGTCATCAATAAGCTTAAGTGTTACAATGGGAAGATCGGTCTTTTCTAAAATATGCGGCTCGGTATATATTGCTAAAAATTCTTCAGAGGAAAGGTCGAGACGGTTTTTAAGCCTGATAATGTCATAGGGAGTCAGGGTAATACTGATTCCTTTGCAGCATTTTGTAAAACATTTTACATCTTTATGGCATTTAAACTTAAATTTGCTGTCAAGACTCAGTCGTACAGGCTCTATGCCGGCTTTTTTACCTGGTATATCCATATTATTCCTTTCTTTTTTGAAATTATTTACTGCACTTTTCTTAACCAAGTACCATTACATTGTCAAACGGTTAAGAGAAAACAAAGAGATTAAAAAAGTATTAACGCATTGAATACATCAAAATGTTATGTTACTAAAACACTATATATTTTAAAACTTACTGCCATTTATGGGAATTAAATTGGAAACACAGGTACTTATTATCGGCGGGGGAATAACCGGCGCAGGGATTGCACGCGACCTTGCCCTTCGTGGTATTAAATGTATTCTTGCGGAAAAGCATGATATCAACGCAGGGGCATCCGGTGCCAACCACGGTCTTTTGCACAGCGGGGCACGTTATGTTGCAGGCGATTTAATAAATGCAGAAGAATGTCGGGAAGAGGGAAATATTTTAAAGAAACTCGCCCCGCACTGCATTGAGGATACAGGCGGTCTGTTTATTGCAGTTGAAGGCGATGATGAAAAGTATATAGCGGATTTCCCGGGTTTATGTTCAGAATGCGGTATTCCCGTCCGGGCTTTAGACATAAAAGAAGTGCTTGAAATGGAACCTGTACTTTCCAAAAAAATGATAGGCGCATACCAGGTGCCGGATGCTGCAGTTGATCCCTTTAAACTATCCATGGACAATATATATCAGGCTTTGGACCTTGGCTGCAAATTGCTTCGCCATTCAAAAGTTACAGGATTTACAATCAAAGGGAACCGTATTTTGGCCGCAAAGCTTCAAAATATGCTGACAGGTGAAGAATTTACGGTTGAAGCGTTGCAGGTGGTAAATGCCGCCGGGGCATGGGCAAAAGAAGTGGCGGCACTTGCCGGGTGTGCCATCAATCTTCTATATTCAAAAGGGAGTCTTCTGGTTACGCACAACAGGATAACCCGGCGGGTTATAAACCGCCTACGTCCTTCATCCAACGCTGATATTCTGGTTCCAGGAGGAACGGTTTCCATTCTTGGCACGACATCAATTACAATAGACACATTAGACAAAATTTTCCCCACAGTTAAGGAAACTGATTTTATAGTAAGCGAAGCTGCAGAAATGATTCCACAATTGGAAAGTACGCGGTTCATTCGAGCATATGCTGGTGTCAGGCCCCTTTTAGGAACGCAATCCGATTCCGATGGACGCAGTATCAGTCGTGGATTTGCACTACTGGATCACGAAGAAGACGGGCTGGAAAACTTTTCTTCAATTACGGGCGGCAAACTTACCACATACAGGTTAATGGCTGAAAAAACTGCAAACCTTATCTGTAATCGACTCGGTGTGACCAACCCCTGCCTGACCAGAACAGATCCGCTTCCGCCGGCCGGAGCAGCCAGGTGGACAAAACCAGGATTAGCTCCAAAGGTCTGGATTAAAGAGCATGATCCGGAAGATATTATGCTGTGTGAATGCGAAATGGTGCCCAAAAGTGTAGTGGACAGCATCGTAAAATCTATACATGAGCAAAACGGAAAACCTGACCTTAAGGCCATCGGGCTTCGCAGCAGAATCGGTAAGGGTGCCTGCCAGGGCACTTTCTGCGGTCTGAGAATTTGTGCTTACCTTTACGATATAGATGAACTGCGTGGCAATGAGGGATTAACAAGTTTAAAAGAATTTGTTACTGAACGATGGCGCGGAGTACGTCCTCTGCTCTGGGATACGTCGCTTATGCAGGCAGAGTTGCAGGAAGCCCTTTACTGCGGTTTGATGAGTCTTGAATTATAATAGACAGAAGCAAAACAAATAATGGAGCAAAGCAAGCGGTATCCATATTGAAGCTTAAGAGTTTGATGTTCAAATTGCTGCCACTTGCAATCATTTAAAAACAAACTTGTCTGCATGCTTTGCATCTTCAGTGAAATAATATTTTAATGAAATACAGACTCATCGATCATACTTCCGATTTAGGTATACATGTTTTTGGATCAGATTTAAAGGATCTTTTTATCAACGCAGCTGATGCCATGTTTGATCAAATTACGATTGTCAAAGACCTGCTGCCTGAAAAAGAGTTAAAAATACATGTTTCCGGGTCCGACTGGCCTGATCTGATGGTTAACTGGCTGAGAGAACTTCTATACTTATGGACGGGCAAAGAGCTTCTTGTCAAACAGATTGATATTAAAATTCTTTCGGAATATAATCTGACTGCAACCTTGAAAATTGACTCCTTTAGGCCTGATAAACATATAATAAAAAATGACATAAAAGCGGTTACGTATCATCAGATTCGGGTTGATCAGGTGACAGATGGATGGGAGTCAAAAATAATATTTGATCTATAGGCAATTGAAGTGTTTTTGTTCAGTTAAGGTGTGGGATTTGGAAAAATGACTGTTGAATTGAGAAAAATCGACAAATACCGTTGGGAAGTTCCCAAAACCGGCGAAATGCGTGTGCCCGGCATTATCTATGCCAGCAGTCAGATGCTAAAGGGTGAAAAACAAAATGAGCCCTTAAAGCAGGTAGCAAATGTTGCAACACTTCCCGGAATTTTAAAGGCATCTATGGCCATGCCGGATATGCACTGGGGATACGGCTTTCCCATTGGTGGTGTTGCCGCCTTTGACTGGGAAACCGGCATCATATCACCAGGAGGTGTCGGGTACGATATAAACTGCGGCGTCCGTCTGGCAACAACAGCTCTTGTTGAAAAAGAAGTGAGGCCGAAGTTGAAGGACCTTGTAACCGCCCTTTATCAGAACATTCCTTCAGGTGTCGGTTCCACAGGATCGATAAAACTTTCCGTAAAAGAAGAAAAAAAGGTACTCAAACTGGGAAGTCGGTGGGCTGTGGGTCAGGGCTTTGGCAATGATCTGGATATTGAACACACTGAAGACAACGGATGCATGCCAAATGCTGATCCTGCTGCAATAAGCGACAGAGTCCTTGAAAGAGGACGAAAGCAGCTCGGAACATTGGGGGCAGGAAATCATTTTATCGAAGTTGGTGTGGTGGAAGCTGTCTATGATAAACAGGCAGCCCGGGTCTTTGGTATTGCTGAAGGTCAGGTTACATTGATGCTTCACACAAGCTCCCGTGGCCTGGGCTATCAGATTTGTGACGATTTTCTTGCGTTTATGAACAAACACGTAAATAAACTCGGCTTTAACCTGCCGGATCGTCAACTCTCCTGTGCCATGATTCAATCTGATGCGGGAATGCGTTACTACAATGCAATGGCCTGCGGGGCCAACTATGCATGGGCCAACAGGCAGATTCTGCTGCACCGCTCCCGGGATGTGTTTTCAAAAGTTTTCAAAATAGGCCCCCGTGACCTTCAAATGAATCTGGTTTATGACGTGTGCCATAACATTGCGAAAAAAGAGGAGCATGTAATAGATGGAAAAAAACGCTTTGTCTGCGTGCACAGAAAAGGTGCAACCCGCTCTTTTCCTCCAGGACATCCTGCTGTTTGTAATGATTATCGTGACGTAGGACAACCCATACTTATTCCGGGTGATATGGGTACGGCATCATATGTTCTTGCGGGAACACAAAAAGCCATGAATGAGACATTTGGTTCAACATGTCACGGTGCAGGGCGGATGTTGAGCAGAAAGGCTGCGAAGAAGGCAAGCAAAGGAAGAGCCATACAGCGTGAACTGGAAGACAAGGGTATCCTTGTCAGGTGGACCGGAAGATCAACCCTTGCCGAAGAAATGCCTGATGCCTACAAGGATATTTCCCAGGTGGTAGAAGTTGTTCACGGTGCCGGCATTTCAAAAAAAGTGGCAAAGTTAAAACCGATTGCAGTGGTAAAAGGTTGACGGTTTCCTTTCTTAGTTGAGAGAAATGGTGATCAATTATCCGGATAAACAGAATAATATCCGGCAAGAAAGATGTTGACGTGTTTTTTATGAAATGTTAAAAATACTATTTTTCAAAGGAGGGATGGCTGAGTGGTCGAAAGCGGCGGTCTTGAAAACCGTTGAGTGTCACAGCTCCGTGGGTTCGAATCCTACTCCCTCCGCCAAAAAAATCAATGAAATTGATTTTCACCTGTAGCTAATAGCTTGTAGAATCCTTAACATAAACAGAAATAGTGAAAACATAGCTCACTCATTGGTAAAGCAATCAGCATAATTCAGGAATAAACTAAAATCATAATGCTATCGGCTAAAAGTTAATGACCAATAGTATTCTGATTTGTCAGAATCAAGGAGAGATGGCCGAGCTGGCTGAAGGCGCTCGCCTGCTAAGCGAGTGTGGGGTGAAAACTCCACCGAGGGTTCGAATCCCTCTCTCTCCGCCATTAAAATTACAAAAGCACGGAATTAATTTTTCGTGCTTTTATGATTTATGATTTTTAAAAAAACTCCACGGATTCCTGGAAGCAAATCCTGCAGCCGAAACCACAATCTATGTATACTTTCACCCTTTTTTAAACACAGAATATGCCTTGACAAGCATCTTGATCCTTACTACATACTGTCTCTTAAGAAAAATAACAAACAGCTGTTTTAGTAAACTAACCTTGGATAATTAACCCAATAAACCATTGAATGAAAGGAGACTTGTACAGATGGCAAATTTAATTCCACCTCATGGAGGGAAAGGCTTAACCTGCTGCCTGCTGGAAGGCGCGGAACTGGAAGCGGAAAAGAAAAAGGCTGAGGGCCTTAAAAGAATTTTGATATCTCCACGTATAAAGGGCGACCTGATCATGATGGGAATAGGCGGATTCAGCCCTCTCACAGGGTTCATGACAAAGGCGGACTGGAAGGGCGTTTGTAATGACTTCCTCCTTGCCGATGGAACTTTCTGGCCTATTCCGGTAACTCTTGATGTTTCCGGTGAAGATGCAGGTGCTATCAGCGAAGGGGATGAAATAGCTCTTTATGATCCCGAACAAGATGAAATGATGGCAACCATGAAAGTTACCGAAAAATATGAAATGACCGAAGAAGACAAAAAATTTGAGTGTGAAAAGGTCTTTATGGGTGAAGGAACCCCAACCGCTGAAGAGTTCTGGAAAATTGCAAAAGACGATCATCCGGGTGTTCAGATGGTCATGGACCAGAAAGCCTTCAACCTGGCCGGCCCCGTAAAAGTACTGAGCGAAGCCGAATACCCCACCAAGTACGCCGATGTTTACGCCCGCCCCGCAGAATCCCGCAAGATGTTCGAGGATAGGGGCTGGAGCGACGTGGCTGCCCTGCAGCTGAGAAACCCCATGCATCGTTCCCATGAATATCTGTGCAAAATCGCCGTGGAAGTATGTGACGGTGTTTACATTCACTCCCTGGTGGGCAACCTGAAGCCGGGCGACATTCCTGCAGATGTCCGTGTAAAATGCATTGACTCACTGG
>Ga0164310_10002611_pt1 | contig 10395 bp, 8 predicted proteins | sample GuaBasSedimGuay1_FD_121795 | JGI IMG/M metagenome (GOLD analysis project Ga0164310, IMG submission 121795) | Subseafloor sediment microbial communities from Guaymas Basin, Gulf of California, Mexico - Guay1, Core 4569-9, 0-3 cm | ecosystem: Environmental > Aquatic > Marine > Hydrothermal vents >... | reverse complement strand
CGATGAAATACAATCCCAAGATCAACGAGGAACTGGCACGGCTCAGCGGATTTCTGAATATCCATCCGCTACAACCTGAGGCCAGCGTACAGGGCGCCCTCCGGCTCATGAAGGAGCTTGAGGAACTCCTCAAAGAGATCTCGGGCTTCGACGCCGTTTCCCTCCAGCCAGCCGCGGGAGCCCACGGCGAGCTGACGGGCATGATGCTCGTCAGGAAGTATCACGAGATGAGGGGCAACCCCAGGAAATACGTCCTTATCCCCGATTCTGCCCACGGCACAAACCCCGCCTCGGTCACCCTCTCGGGATATTCCACGAAGACGATAAAGTCCAACGATCAGGGCCTCGTCGATCCCGAAGTTCTGAGACAGAATCTCAGCGAGGATGTGGCTGCGTTCATGGTCACCAATCCCAACACCCTGGGGCTTTTTGAGAGCGAAATCATCAAGATCTCAGAGATGGTTCACGATGTCGGGGCTCTCATGTATATGGACGGAGCGAATCTGAACGCCCTGCTCGGCATAGTGAGGCCCGGAGATGTGGGTTTCGACATAATGCACTTCAACCTCCACAAGACTTTTTCCACTCCTCACGGCGGAGGCGGACCCGGCTCGGGTCCTGTCGGCGTCAAGAAGGAGATAGAACCCTATCTGCCGGTGCCCCGCATCGTGGAAGACGAAGGCCTGCTGAAGTTGTCCTATGACTTTCCCGATTCGATAGGGAAGGTTCACGCTTTCTTCGGCAACTTCAACGTGATGGTCAAGGCTTATGTTTACATCAGGATGATGGGCCCCGACGGCCTGAGAAAGGTTGCTGAAGGCGCGGTTATAAACGCCAATTACCTCAGGGTATTGCTTCAGGAGCACTACGACCTTCCCTATAAGAGGACCTGCATGCACGAGTTCGTGCTCTCGGGCAGAAAACTGAAGAAACACGGCGTCAGGACCCTCGACGTGGCGAAGAGGCTTCTCGATTACGGTTTTCATGCGCCCACGGTGTATTTCCCTTTGATAGTGCCCGAGGCCCTGATGATAGAGCCTACCGAGACCGAGACAAAGGAAACCCTTGATGCCTTCGCCGAGGCCATGATAAAGATCAAGAAGGAGGCCGAAGAAAACCCCGACCTGTTGCACGAAGCTCCCCACGTCACACCGGTGAGACGCCTCGATGAGGCGAGAGCCGCGAGGGAGCTCAACGTGAGGTGGCGCAAAGAGGATTAGGAGGGCTTTTTCCCGACAGGCATTACCAGCATGGGCAGTTCCTCCTCATCGAAGCCCAGGAGAGCTGATAGTTTCTCGTCGTCAAAGGCGCCGATTGCCACAGTTCCGAGCCCCATGCTGGTGGCCGCGAGATAGAGATTTTCCCCCGCAAAACCGGCATCGAGATGGATATATCTGTAGGCCCTGATCCCGTATTTCCAGCTGGAACGGGGGTAAACGGCCGTGAAAAGGATCGCCATGGGAGCCCGTGCCAGAAATTCCTGTCCCAGACAGGCGTCCACAAGGGGCTCGGACAGGTCACCCTCGATGAGGAACTCGAGGACATGTTTGAGGGCGTTATAGTGATATAGCCCCCTTTCTTCCAGCCCTTCCGGAGGGTTGAAAAAGATCGGATACAGCTCTATGGGGGCAAGGGCCCCTGCCGAGGGAGCGGCCCTGAGAGGAAAGTTCTCAATGCCGTATGCCTCGGTCACCGCTGTCACTCCGATGGTTAGATAAAGCAGATCCGAGATCTCCTGGAGCGTGAGGGGCTCCGGTGAGAACTCTCTGCACGACCGCCTTTTCACTATGACCCTTCTGAGTTCTTCGGCACCACCCAGGGTTTCTCTGGGAAGCTCTACCCTCGGAGCCTGTGGGTATTCCTTAAAAAAGGAGGGTTCGATGGGTCTCCTCCCGTGCGCCCCACTTCCCGGGAACGTGGATCTATGGAAGATCAAAGCCCTGTCGATTTTCATAGCTTGACGAGCTTTGCATATTCCAGGACCAGGGTTTTTACTCCGACAGAGCGGAATCGGACCTTTGCCTTGCCGTCATAGACTTTCAGGACCTCTCCTTTGCCGAAAATCTGGTGAAAGACCAGATCTCCCCTCTTTATCTCATCATCCTGTGGAACTTTTTCTTCAGGTTTGCCGGCCATCCACTCCACGGCTTCCTGGGGAAGCTCCTTCAGGAACCTCGACGGCCTAAGATCCCTTTCCCTCCGCATAAACCTTCTCCTCGTGAAAGTCATGTAGACCTTCTCCTTAGCCCTCGTTATGGCCACGTGGAGGAGTCTCCTCTCCTCTTCTATCTCCTCGTGGGAGCCGAGAGAGTTGAAGTGGGGAAAGACGGTTTCCTCGAGACCGGTTATTATCACCACGGGAAATTCAAGCCCCTTGGCATTGTGGACCGTCATCAGCGTGACCGCTCCGCCCGGATTCCAGTCGTCGATCTCCGTCTTCAGGGAGACGGAGTTTAAATAGGCCGCCAGGCTGCCGTCCTCGTTCTCCGAGACGAATTCAGCGACTGAACCGAGCAATTCCTGAATGTTCTCGAGCCTGGATTCGACCTCCCAACGCTGGCCAGTCGACGAGATGTAGTCCATATAGTCCGTGCGGTTGATCACCTCCGACAGTATCTCGTAAGCATCCAGCTCTCCCAGTTTCTCCCTGAATTCGTCGATCAGAGCGAGGAATTCCTCAAGATTCGATCTGGTTGTCCTCCTGAGCCCGGGGATCTCCGCGCTATACCTGAAGGCCTCGTAAAGGCTCAGGCCGTTTCTGGAGGCCAGTTCCTGAAATCTCTCCAGCGACGTCTTTCCTATTCCTCTCGGCGGCACGTTTATGATCCTGGTGAGGGACACGTCGTCTCTGGGATTCAGTATGACCCTCAGGTAGGCGAGAAGGTCCTTGATCTCCTTTCTCTCGTAGAATTTTATTCCGCCGACTAAAGTGTAAGGTATTCCGTATTTGCGGAGCGCTTCCTCGAGGGCTCTGCTCTGAGCGTTGGTCCTGTAAAGGACGAGAAAATCTGAGGGAGGCTTTGAACTGGAATAAATGAGGTCAGCCACCCTTTCGGCCTCCTCCCGCTCGTCCCACGTCTCATAGATGGGGATTTTTTCTCCCTCGGGGTTATCGGTCCAGAGCGTCTTGCCTTTCCTGTGGATGTTATGTGAAATCAGGGTCGAAGCGGCCTGCAGGATCTTTCTCGTCGAACGGTAGTTTTTCTCGAGCCTTATCACGGTAGCGCCGGGGAAATCCCGCTCGAATTCGAGGATGTTCCTTATGTCCGCGCCGCGGAAGGCATAGATGGACTGATCGTCATCTCCCACTACAAAAAGATTCCGGTGATGTGATGCCAGGTGTCTCAGAAGCATGTACTGGATCCTGTTGGTATCCTGATACTCGTCCACGTGAATGTACTTGAAGCGCTCGGCATAGAAATCCCTTACCTCTCTGTGGGACTCGAAGAGCTCCAGGACCTTCAGCAGGAGGTCGTCGAAATCCATGGCATCACACCTTTTTAGCTCCTGCTGATATCTTTCGTATATGCGCAGGATCCGTTCGTCCAGTTCCTGGCTCAGGCCGGTTTTCATCCTGCTTATGCGGTTGACGAGAGAACCCGGTCTCTCAGCGAGGTCCCTGAAGTCACGGGCTATTTGCTTGACGAGGCTCTCCTGATCTCCCCGGTCGTAGATCACGAAATTTCTCGAATAGCCGATTTTGTCGGCATGTTTTCTCAGAATTCTGACGCAGATCGAGTGAAAGGTCCCCATCCAGAGATCTCTGGGCTCTTCGGAGAGGAGACTTATGATTCTTTCTTTCATCTCGTTCGCAGCCTTGTTGGTGAAGGTGACCGCCAGTATTCTCGCCGGGAAGACCCCCTTAACTCCGATGAGATATGCTATCCTGTGGGTGAGCACCCTCGTTTTCCCTGAGCCGGCCCCGGCAATAACGAGCACGGGCCCCTCGGTGGTCGTCACGGCTTTTCTCTGTTCATCGTTGAGCCCTGAGAGAATCCTCTCTTCGGAGATCCTGAAAGGCAGGCCGTTCATTTCGATCAGTACTCCCACATCAGGGTATCTGCCATTTTCAGATATTCCTCGGGGATTTCCTTCCTGTTGTTGACGACCTCTTCGAGCGAAACTAAGTTATAGTTATCGCACTGTTTGGCCACCATCACCCCCGACTTTCCCGACAGGAAGGTATGGACAGCCCTGTAACCGAACCTGCTGGCTATTATCCTGTCGTAAAAGGTGGGCGAGCCTCCCCTCTGGAGGTGGCCCAGAACCGTTACCCTGAGCTCGTAATCGACGCCGAGCTCGTTGAGTGTTTTCAGGACGTGGAACCCCCTGGCGGCACCCTCCGATACGATAACTATGGAATTCGTGAGGCCCTCTCTGTAGCGCTTATTCAGCCTTTTGGCAAGGGCCCTGTAATCGAATTCTTTCTCGGGAATGATCGCCGCCTCGGCGCCCGTCGCTATGGCAGACAGAAGCGCGAGATAGCCCGAATTGTGGCCCATCACCTCTATTATAAAAGCCCTTCCGTGAGAGGAGGCGGTGTCTTTGATCGTGTCCACAGCCCTGACTATCGTGTTGAGTGCTGTGTCGACGCCTATGGAATCGTCAGTGCCGTAAATGTCGTTGTCGATGCTCGCGGGAATGCCTATGACCGGCACTCCTTTCCTCGATAGGGCATAGGCTCCGTGCATTGAGCCTTCCCCTCCTATTATTATCAGGGATTCCAGCTCCAGATCTTCTATCACGTCCACTGCCTGGTTCTGAACCTCTTCCCTTTCGAACTCCCTGAACCTCGCTGTCTGAAGAAAAGTCCCGCCTTTCTGCAGGATTCCGCCGACGTCCTCGAAGTCCAGTTCGCGGAAAATGCCGTTCACGAGCCCTCGGTAGCCCATCTGGAAGCCGAAGATCTTGAGCCCTTCCTCGAGGGCCGTCCTCACAACAGCCCTCACGGCGGCGTTCATGCCGGGCGAATCCCCTCCAGATGTCAAAACTCCTATTTTTCTTACCCTTCTCGGCATGGGAAAATTATAATTCCTTTACCCCCTCTTAACAAGAAACGGACTTAAATTCGCCGCCCGCCCCGGATCGAGCCCCGGCCCGAGACAGGCAGAGTTATCATTTTCTCTCGATCTTTTTCACGGTGTAGCCCGACGAGAGAATCGATTCCTTTATCTTTTCCTCATCCACATCTCCTTCGATGCCGACGATCTTCCTGTCCAGGTCCACCCTCACCTCCCGAACGCCCTCAACCTCAGAGAGCGCCTTCTTTATGGTTATAACACAATGCTGACAGTTCATATCGGGGACTTCGACGAGCAATCCCATATCTACTTCCTCCCTTTCGGGTTTTTTCAAAAGAGCCTTGAACAGAACAATGGCCAGGAGAGCTGAAGAACTGATCTGCAGCCAGAGAGGTAGATTCCTTCCCGCCCCGGTGATCAGAGAGGGGTCCCCGCCGAGGAACCTGTAAAGGAGGTCGAAAACGAGGCCAGCGCCCAGAGCCATCAATATGATCGAAACGAGATATGTGACGAGAGACTTCTTACCCAGCATCTTCCCGACCACAGTGATGGTGACGGTGTTGGTCGCCGGTCCCGCTATCAGAAAGGCGAGAGCAGCCCCGGGGTTCAGCCCCTTCGCTATGAGGGCAGCTGCGATGGGAATGGATCCCGTGGCGCAGACGTAGAGCGGGACGGCCACTACGATCATCAACGGAAAAGAGATCAAGGGATTTCCGAGATATCGGGCGAAGAGATTCTGGGGAATCACGGCAGAAAGGAAACCCCCGGCAAGTACCCCTACGATAACCCACTTGCCTATATCCCCCGGGAGCTCTATGAAAGCGTATTCAGCCATCTCCTTTATACTACGGGCAACAGAAGTCTGACCATTGGGCCTTTTCGGGGCGGGTGCTTCGGCTTCGTGGCCGGCGGTTAAGAGAGTTATTCCTCCAAGGCTTATGCCCATGAGCAAAGCCGCGATCGGCCTGAAAACGGCGAAGAGAGGGCCCATGAGGGAATAGGTGGCGAGTATTGAATCAACGCCAGTGGTGGGTGTGGAGACAAGAAAGGACAGGACTGATGCCCTTGATGCCCCTTCTTTTCTCAGCGAGGCGGCCACCGGTATTACCCCGCAGGAACAAAGAGGAAGCGGGACACCAAAAAGCGCTGCTTTTATTACCGGCATCATTCCCTTCCCGCCCAGGTGCTTTACCACGGTATCCCCGGGAAGCAGGACGTGCAGTATCCCGGCCACAAGGAAGCCCAGCAGAAGATAGGGCGCAAGAGAATTAAAAAGCGCCAGGCTCTCCCGAAAGAAATCGGTCAAAAAACTTGCCAGAACGTTTAATTCCATCGCTCCTCCCTGAAATTGAACTCAAAACACAGCTGTTATGAGTCCAATTGTAATGGGGGAAGGATGGCCTGTAAACACCCCCTCTATTTCACTATGCCCTTTTCCTTCAGGCTCGAATAGCTGCCCAGGCCCACGATTATGTGGTCGAGGAGGTCTATGTTCATTATCTTACTGGCTTTTACGAGGTTCTGGGTGGCCTCTATGTCTTCCTTCGAGGGCGAGGGATCCCCGGAGGGATGGTTATGTGCCAGTATTATACCGACAGCCCCGACTTCAACGGCGGGCCTGAATACTTCCCTGGGATGTATGAGGCTGGACGTCAATGTGCCTATCGCTATGATCTCGTCCCTGATCACTCTGTTTCTCGCGTCGAGATAAAGCCCCCTCAGGTGTTCTTTTTTGAGGAAACTCATGTTCTTCAGGTACTCGTAGGCCTCGCCGGGAGATCGTATGAAGACCCATTTGTCTCTCGAATAAAACCTCCTGCCGAGTTCGAAGACGGCGAGAATTTTTATGGCATTGGTCTCCGACAGGCCGAAGACATCCATGATCTCCTCCAGATCGGCGTTGTCGAGAACGGCCAGACATCTATGGTGTTCTATGATGCGTTGAGATAGCTCTGAGACATCTTCCTTTCTGCTTTTCCCCAGGATCAGGGAGAGGAGCTCGTGGTTTTTGAGGCCGTAAATCCCCTTCTCTCTTATAAGGCGCCGTGGATCTCTGGAAGAGGCGGACCGATAAGGATCTTTCATGAAAACCCCTCCTCATGTTTGAAGGGCTTTCCCCCATCCAACTCAAGCGGCCCCAGGGGGATTCGAACCCCCGCCGCCGCCTTGAAAGAGCGGTGTCCTAGCCATTAGACGATGGGGCCAGAAGCGGCTATTAATTTAACTCAAACAGAGTTTCATGTCAAGGGGAGTCCTGAGACAAAAGGAAGATTCTTCTCTGTCTCTCAACGGATTGCAGGGATGAGTCATTTGACATCGGATGCAGATCGGTGCTATACTTTGGAACGTGGAAAGAAGCCACATGGGGAACAAAAACAAAGTCATTCTCTTTCTACTGGCTGCTACCCTCTGGGGCGTCACAGAGCTCTTCGTGGGAATGATCAGATTCCACGCCAGATCTGTAGTTTTGTCTACTGCAGGGCTCCTGCTCCTGTTTTCGATAAGAAGTCTCGGATTCCGTTTCCCTTTCTATCTGGTCGCATCTTTAATCGCTGTTGCCTATAAGTCTATAGGAGGTGGTTTTTTTCCATGCGAATTCGGAGCCGTTTTCTCCCTGGGACTTGGGGCCGAGATCGGCTTCGGGTTGATGGGAAAGAGGAAGATAGAAGGGCTTGCCCTCTCATCGATAGCGGGAGTCATTCTCTCAGTTATCGCCATCTCTTTCCTGAAACCCTCTCACTGGAACCTGAGCAGCTCACTGTACTACCTTCTCTTCAGAGGAGGGCCCATTCTCATTCTCACGTTCCTGATGGGTGTTTTCTTCGAGAGGGGGATAAGATTGCCTGAGAGGGCACCGGTTCTCGCCTTATATGGCTCCTATCTCTTGATTCCCCTTCTCTGGGGTGTCACCGTTCTCCGTTATCTCACCAGGTGAGCTTCTCGCGAGGGCGAGGTAGAACCCCGCGACCATCATCAGCAACCCTGCTATGTAAATAGCCCAGGGAAAGCTTCCAGGCTCTTCGGGTATCTTTTCGCTGCCGCCCTGAGCGATCCCGATGTAAATGAAACTCAGAAAATCCAGAAAGCCGCCCGCTAAGGCGAGAAAAAGGTACCTGAAGTCTATGGGCGGATCGCGCAACATGACATAAAGGGAAGATGCCGAGAAAAAAAGGGCAATGAAAACCGGGGCTATGAAGGGAGCTATCCACGGCAAGGGAATGAGGAAGAGAAGGTCGTATTCGCCCCAGTATAGCGGCCAGCCTACCAGGATTTTAAGCCATATGTAGTAGAAAATGTCCCATAGCCCGAAGGTGTAGAAAAAAGCCGCAGCCCTGCCCTTCAAGGATCGGAATGAGATAAAGCCGACGGAAAGGAGCATCAAAAGGGTCGATGCCTCCCTACCCATCTCTATCAAAAGAAGCTGCCCCTTGAAAGGCCGGAGGGGAAAAAGGGGCACTTTACCTCCCCCGTAGAGGATTTCTCTCAGATAGATCACCACGGAGGCCTCCACATAGGCCATGGAAACTGCGAAAAGAGATAACAGCAGGACCTTATGTATGGGGTTCAAACCCTTATCCCGGCGTCCTCCTTCCATCGGAGAAATAGATAACCTTTCCCCTCATTCCTGTCAATGCTTGACCTTCTGAAGAGGACTGCTTTATTTTTTAATCTCAAGATAGGGGGTAGAAATGACCATTTTGGCAACGAACAAGGGGAAAAACCTTCTGGCGAGCCTGCTCGCCCACGCCGTGAAAAACGACCTCCTGAACCCTCTTATATTGAACGCCATAAAAAGGCGCTTTGATAAAGAAGAGAACGTCGCCTATCTGCGGCCCTCTCAGCCACCGGGTTGCGTGCGAGACCGCTTCGCCCTCGGAAGGTCCCTCATAAATTCACTGAACAGGGCACTGATCGATCCCCGAACACCAGCCAGCGTGAGGAAAGCCCTGTTTCTTTTTCTCTTCGAAACTCTCCTTCCGAACGCCAGGGTGAGAAAGGCACGTGAGGAATTCAAGATGAAATACGGCGCGGACCTTCCCGGATTCCTTGTCATCTCTCCCGGCAAGGCCTGTAACCTGAATTGCAAGGGATGTTATGCGGCTTCGGGACCCTCGAGGGAGAAATTGAGATGGGAGGTTTTCGATTGGCTTGTAACTGAGATGGAAAATCGGTGGGGATCGAGGTTCGTGGTGATAAGCGGTGGGGAGCCTTTTTTATATAGGTCCAAGGGTAAGGGAATCCTGGAGATGGCACAGAAGCATCGCGGTTCCTACTTTATGGTATATACAAACGGGACTTTGATCGACGAGAAAATGGCACGAAAACTCGCCGAACTGGGGAACTTGACCCCTGCCATCTCGGTCGAAGGATTTGAGGAGACCACCGACGACAGGAGAGGCAAAGGCGTGTACGCCAGGATAATCGGAGCCATGCGTAACCTCAAGGACGCCGGCGTACCCTTCGGAATCTCGGTTACAGCTACCCGTCAGAATCTGCATGAAATCGCTTCAAAAGAATTCGCCGATTTTTATTTCGGTGAGATGGGAGCTACCTACGGATGGATCTTCCAGTATATGCCCATAGGCAGAGCCTATACCCTCGACTATATGCTCAAGGCCGAGGAGAGGCTCTATCTGTGGAGGAAGACCTGGGAGATGATCCTCGAGAAGGGCATTTTCATCTCCGATTTCTGGAACCACGGACCGGCCGTGCTGGGCTGCATCGCGGCCGGAAGAGGCGGTGGCTATTTGTACGTGAACTGGAACGGTGACGTCACGCCCTGCGTTTTCGTCCCCTATTCTCCCGTTAACGTGAATGAGATTTACGACAGGGGTGGTACCATAAATGACATCTGGGACCAGCCTTTCTTCGCCGAGATAAGAAACTGGCAGAGAAACTATGGCTACGACAAGCCGGCGGAAGAGGTTGGCAACTGGCTCGCCCCCTGCCTGATAAGGGACCACCACCTGGAATTCAGGGATTTTTTAAGGAAACATTCACCGAAGCCCATAGATGAGAGCGCCGAAAAGGCACTTCATGACGATGAGTATGTGCGCGGAATGGCGGAGTTCGACAGGGTATATGAGGCTCTGAGCGGCGAGATATGGGACAAATACTACAGAAAACCCGCGCCCTTTGAACTCATCTTCGAAGAGTTCAGAGAAGAAATCCGGGCGCGGGCGGAATAATCAATCTGCCGGCAGATAGTAACAGCGCCTGGGTGGAACCACGCGGCCTTCCTTTTTGAGCAGTTTGAGTGCCTTTGTTATTTCTTTCTTATCGAGGCCTGTCGATTTCGCGATTTCCCCGGATTTAAGGGGTCTTCCCGCCTTCCTCGTTGTCAGCCATGGGACTGCCTCTTCAGAATTTCTTG
>Ga0164310_10002609_pt1 | contig 10398 bp, 13 predicted proteins | sample GuaBasSedimGuay1_FD_121795 | JGI IMG/M metagenome (GOLD analysis project Ga0164310, IMG submission 121795) | Subseafloor sediment microbial communities from Guaymas Basin, Gulf of California, Mexico - Guay1, Core 4569-9, 0-3 cm | ecosystem: Environmental > Aquatic > Marine > Hydrothermal vents... | reverse complement strand
GGTATTTGCAAAGGAGGAGCAATAGAAAAGTTTAAAAATCTCCTCTTTTTACGAAACTTTGATTTTTAATGGCTTAAATCACAAAAAATTTGGGAGGTCTAAGAAATGGCCTACGATAGGCAAAAATTCGTGGAAGCGGTGAAGGAGGCTAAAGCCCGGGCCAAGCCGCGTAACTTCACACAGACCGTCGAAATGGCAGTGAACCTCAAGGATATTGATTTAAAAAAACCTGAGAACAGGTTTAAGCTTGAGGTTTTGCTGCCTCACGGGAGAGGTAAAGAAGTTAATATCGCGGTCATAGCTGATGGAGCCGTTGCCGAGGCGGCTAAGAAGCTCGGGCTAGACGTGATTAGTGGTGAGGAATTGGAGAAGCTTAAGGAAAGCCCAAGGGAAGCCAGAAAGGTAGCTAGGAAGTACGACTTCTTCATAGCAGCAGCGCCATTGATGCCAAAGATTGGTAGATATCTCGGTAGGTTCTTGGGTCCCAGAAACAAGATGCCCCAAGTTGTTCCACCAACAATGACAAACTTGGAACCCATAGTTAACAGACTCAAAAAGACTGTCAGGCTTCAGCTGAAGAACAACCCGGTTCTGCATGCTCCAATAGGTATTGAGAACATGGAAGACGAGAAAATAGCGGAAAATGCCGAGGCACTGCTGAATGCAGTGATCAACAAGCTCGAGAGAGGAGAGCACCAGGTTAGATCAGTGTACGTCAAAACAACCATGGGCCCCGCTGTAAAGGTGGAGAGGTGATGTAGATGGCCCACGTAGCCGAATGGAAAAAGAAAGAAGTTGAAGAGCTTGCAACACTCATCAAAGAATACCCAGTAATTGCCCTAATAAACGTTGCAGACGTTCCAGCATATCCGTTATCGAAGATGAGGGATACCATTAGAGAGCAGGGTGTTCTCAGAGTTTCAAGAAACACTTTAATTGAGCTGGCAATAAAGAAGGCTGCTCAGGAAGGTGTTGAGGGGATAGAAGAGCTTGCAAAGTACATTCAGGGTGGGGCTGCAATTTTGGCTACAAGCATGAACCCGTTCAAGCTCTATAAATTCCTTCAGGAGAGCAAGAAACCTGCTCCAGCCAAACCCGGTGCGGTGGTAAACAAGGACGTCATCATACCTGCAGGACCGACATCATTGGCTCCAGGCCCAGTTGTTGGTGAGATGCAGGCTATGGGCATACCAGCGAGGATTGATAAGGGTAAGGTTAGCATTCAAAAGGACACCGTTGTTTTGAAAGCTGGAGAGACAATCACTCCCCAACTTGCCAACATATTGAACAAGCTTGGGATAGAGCCCCTTGAAGTGGGTCTCGAACTGCTGGCTGCTTATGAGGAGGGATTGGTCTACAAACCCGATGTGCTGGCAGTGGATGAGGAGCAATATATCCAAATGCTTCAACAAGCCTATATGCATGCATTCAACTTGGCAGTTAACGTAGCTTACCCAACAAAGCAGACGATAGAGGCACTTATTCAGAAGGCATTTATGGGCGCAAAGAACGTTGCGGTGGAGGCAAACTATCTCACGAAGGACACAGCTGGCGACATACTTGGCAGGGCATTCAGGGTTGCTTTGCTCATAGCTCAAGAATTGCCGGAGGACTTGCTTGACGAGAAGACCAAAGAGCTTTTAAACCAACAGGCACAAATAGCCGTTGCCGCTCAACCTCAACCACAGGAAGAAAAGGTTGAGGAAGCTGAAGAAGAGGAAGAAGAAGAGGAAGCCTCTGAGGAGGAAGCCCTCGCAGGATTGGGGGCGTTGTTTGGTTGATTCCCTTTCAATTTCCCTCGTATCCTAAATAAGTGAAAAATGAAGATGATTGGAGGTGCAAGAAATGGAGTATGTATATGCTGCATTGTTATTACATGCCGCTGGCAAGGAGATAAATGAGGAGAACATCAAAAGCATCTTGAGCGCTGCTGGTGTTGAAGTTGATGATGCTAGGGTTAAAGCTTTAGTTGCAGCCCTTGAGGGCGTCAACATCGAGGAGGCAATCGAAAAGGCCGCTATGCCAGTTGCAGTTGCCGCCGCTCCGGCTGCCGCTCCGGCTGCAGCTGAAGAAGCACCGGCAGAGGAAGAAGAGGAGGAAGAAGAGGAAGAGGAGAAGGAAGAAGAGGCTCTCGCTGGACTTGGAGCCCTCTTCGGTTGAAGTTTCCTTTCCTCTCTCTATTTCAACTTTTCTGAGCATTTAATCGCAAAGCTTATTATGATGTGCCTGTATTTTCTTATGTGAGAGCTATGGATGAGGTTCTACCACCTGATCTTAAAAAGAGGAAAGGAAGGGGAATTGATGAATACCTCTCGGAAAGTTTGGATATTATACTCTCAAATCCAAAGCTTCTCATACCATTTGTACCAGCCCTTCTGGCGATCTTAATTTACAGTATTTATATTCTCATACCCCTTATTAAAGGAGGTTCTCTTTTCCATCCTCGCCTGGACTTCTTCACCTCAAAAAATTTCATAATTCTATCGATAGCCGTTACGTTAATAATGCTCCTCTTTTCGTTGATTGGCATGATAGGTGTCTCATATTTCATTCTGAAGAAAAGTGCTCCAGAGGAGGCAATTCGCTTCGGGGTCAAAAGACTTCCCTTAGCCTTAATATCCTACACAGTTTTACTCGCGCTTTTAATGATCCCCTATGCTCCGATAGTGGTTGTACGCAATGTTCCCTTTATCATAGTATATACTGTGATCATCTCGATGCTCATAGTATCTCCTCTCTTCATGCTTTCTCCACTCATTGTAGAGAAGAGCTTTCCGATAACAGAATCTTTTAGGGTTTACACTGCCAACTTCAAGAAAGGCGTGATCCTAGCTATACTTTACTCTCTGGCTTCATCTGCCGTGAGCTCCCTAATACCCTTCATAGGCTCCTTCCTCAATATCCTTATAGTTATCCCGATGTTTACAGCTGCCTATACTCTGCTGTATGAGGAGTGGAAAATAAGCAAAGAATCCCTTTTCATGATATTTCATGAGGAGGACGTGGTGAAATGAAGGGCTTGCAGCAAATGGAACTCATGCAATGGCGAGTTATCACATAAAATTTTCGCATTTATTCCAACGGTTCGGCAGTGCTTATAGCGACGAATTATGGTATTTATTCTTACAATGGGAACATTAACAAAATCTCCCCAATGAATGCCCATTTTCTCAAATGGGGTGGGTATTGGATGATTGCTACGGGCAGGAGGACTCTTCACATGATGGAAAAAACATCACAAAGATTGCTGATTCCAGCATGAACATTGTTCATATTAATAATTTCTGGCTGATTGCGGGTACGCACGGGCGGCTCTTAAAGTATAATGGTACATTTGAGGACCTGACAGGCGAACTTTCAAATCCAAAGCCGTGGCCAATTCCGGGATTAAATGACTTCACTCCCCTCAACTCCACAGAACCTCAGGGAAGAAAAGGGATATGCGGGCCCGGTGTGTTAATGCTCCTTTCTCTGTTCCCGCTCATGAAGATGAGAACTTAACGTTTCCTCCTTTTGGACAGAGCTAAATGCTGACTTCCCTGGTAGCTTCCCCTGTATGGTCTGCTTGAGGGGCTTTCCAAACGGTGAAAAGCTATCTGGACAAACCTCTCCCCGTACTCAAGGACAACCTCCTCTTCGGAGGAGTTGAAGAGCGCCAGCGTCAGATTCCCATCCCATCCCGGGTCAACCCACGCGAAGCTCCCGAGAATTCCCTCCCTCGCAAACGTACTCCTCAGCCTCATATCCCCCATTACATCGTCGGGTAGCTTAATTCGCTCAAGTGTTAAAATTAGCGCATGCCCTTTTGGAGGTATGACCACTTTTCCCGTCTCCTCAACGTTGATGAACTCTCCATTGACCATCGCTTCTCTTCCTACTCTCAAATCATAGCCTGCCGATTGAAGTGAGCGCTCATTGAAGGGTTCGATTAGGATTTCCTTCACTATTTTAGTATCGGGCAGCATCATTTTATCACCGCAACTTTTATGTATGCGGGGATTATAACCTTTTTGAGGGGCCCGTGGCTCAGGGGATACGGCACCGGCCTTCGGAGCCGGGTTTCCCGGGTTCGAATCCCGGCGGGCCCGCCATAGATTTCTCCTTCTATTGCCTTCTGTTTCCATGTATCCACATACCTCCTACATGACATCATTAACATCTGAAGAACTCATCTTCCATCTCATGAACTGCTCTTTTTTCGACAATTGTTTAAAGGTATGTTCAATCTGAATTCTAAAATTTAAGCCTATACCCAGATAAAGCCTTGGATTAGTGGGAATGTTTTCCAGCGTCGATGTACCCTGCAGATTGCTATCGAAAATTTTTAGATTGCCTGCATATATTTGTTAAACCCTTCATACGCCTAAAATTACCCTGAAAATGCTCTTTTAACCAAAAAGCTTATATACCTCTAATTCGAAAAAGAATAGTGAAAATGCTTTGTATGGAGGTGTTGAAAGATGGAGTTGCCAATTGCACCAATTGACAGGTTGATTAGGAAGGCTGGTGCTGAGAGAGTTAGTGAAGATGCCGCTAAGGTATTGGCCGAGTACTTGGAGGACTATGCTATCGAGCTTGCTAAGAAGTCAAGCGACTTCGCAAGGCACGCCGGTAGAAAGACAGTAAAAGCTGAGGACATTAAGCTCGCTATTAAAGCCTGAAGCCTCTTTTATTTTTGTTTTTACAGTAAACCTTTTAAAAGCCTCTTCTTGGAGTTTTTATCATGTATGAGATAGCCGTTAGAATAACAAAAAGGAACCACAATGCTTTCGTTCATCTCCTGGGTGCACTGGAGGCTCAGGGCTTTGATGTGGGGGAAATCCTGATTACCAAGGACTTTGAGAGAATATTAGAATCGAGACCCAGAGCTGTGCTTTACTCATTCTACACTGAAGAGCTCTGGGAAATTGAGAGGGAGATTGAGATACTTAAGGAGAAAACAAATGCCCTTCTGATAGCAGGGGGATACCACGCCACAGCAATGCCCAAGCACACCCTTAGATACTTTGACATTGCTATCATAGGGGAGGGGGAGGAGGTTCTTTATCAACTTCTAACATTCCTTAAAAGAAATAGTTTTAAGCTGACGAAGGAGTTGATGAAAATTCGTGGGCTCGCATTTTATCTCAACGGTGATTTCATATTCACGGGCTTTGCAAAGGTGGATGATTTCACAAAATTCCCTCCCTATGCTGAAGGCCTCCGGTACATAGCTCCCATAGAGATAAGCCGTGGCTGCCCCTTTGCATGCTACTACTGCCAGACTCCCTACATGAAGGGCTTTAAAATGAGGCATCGTCCCATACCTCAGATAGTTAAATATTCCCGGAGGATGAAGGATATACGTTACATAACTCCAAATGCCTTTGCTTACGGCTCTCCAGGTGCTCTTTTAAAAATCGATAAGCTTGAAGCACTTTTAAAGGCACTTCAGCCCCTCAGGAAAGAGGGAAGGAAGCTTTTCTACGGCACATTCCCAAGCGAAGTGAGGCCCGAGTTTGTGAAACCTGAGACCTTGGAGCTCATCATGAAGTATGCTGACAACAGGAGGCTCGCAATAGGTGCACAGACGGGAGATGAGATGATGCTCAAAAGGATACACAGGCTCCACACGATCACTCACGTAAAGGAAGCAGTGGAATATATGCTCGAATATGGCATAAAGCCTGTGGTTGACTTTATAGTGGGCCTCCCTGGGGAAAGTGAGGAGAGTCAGAGGAGGAGCATGGAGTTCATGAAGTGGGTCATGCGCAAGGGAGGAAAGGTCAGAGCACACTATTTCATGCCCCTGCCGGGAACTCCCTTTGCGAGATGCAAACCCTCACCAGTTAGCGATGAAATGAAGCGCTTTTTAGGGCAGATGGCTGCAAAGGGAAAAGTCGAAGGGTCCTGGACAAATCAGATGGAGCTCTCAAAGAAGCTTCAACGCCTTATAGAGGAGTTTTATGAAGAACCAATGAGCTATAACGGACAGGTTAGGAGTGTGTGTTAGATAATGTTTTAAATTCAAGACATTATCTCTTTTGGAGGTGGGCGAGATGGTTGTTAAGGAGTGTCCCGAATGTCACGGGAGCGGTAAAGTAAAGGTAGGCGAGAAAGAATGTGAAGTTTGCAATGGATGGGGTTATGTTCCAGCGGATTTCAAGCTCGACAAGCAGCTTAGGGGTTATAAAAACCTCGATTATTTTGGAGTTGATGAGGAAGTTGATGAGATTCCATGTCCCGAATGCCATGGGAAGGGCACCGTCCCGGTTTACGGAGACTGCCCGATGTGCGGCGGCACGGGAAGAGTTCTGGCATGCGATATATGCGGAAAAGTTAAAGGTTCATGGGAGCCCGGGATGGAGAGCACATGGATATGCCCCGAGTGCGAGAGGAAGTTCAAGATAGTCTATATTCTTGACAACACGTGTGACTACGAGGATGTTGAGGTGGGCAACGCATATAAGGGAAGTGTTGAGAGAGTGGAACGTTTTGGGGTATTTGTGAGACTTAACAAGCACGTTGTAGGACTCATAAAAAGAAAGGACCTCCTTAAAAAGGATTATTCTGTGGGAGACGAAATAGTGGTGCAGGTTCTGGATGTTAGACCCGATAGAAACGAAGTTGATTTGATTGAATCCGCCTTAAAGAAATACCGCGAGGTGCTGGTTAGGAAGGAGATACCTCTAAGTGATATAGGGGCCTTAACCAAGGAAATGGCAGGTAAAACCGTGAGATTCAGGGGGAAGGTCACCCAAATTCAGGTCACCGGGGGTCCAACGGTTTTCACGGTGAGTGATGGAACGGGTATAACATGGGCTGCAGCATTTGAAGCTCCGGGCGTTAGGGCTTATCCCAAAATCGAAGTTGGGGATGTTGTGGAAGTAATTGGAAAGGTTTCCTTCCATGCGGGGGAGATCCAAATAGAAGTAAGTGATATGGCGAGGCTTTGGGGCCCCGATGCGGCTCAGGTGAAGACCAAAATAGAGGAGGAGCTCAATAGAAAGGCACAGCCCGAAGATGTGGGCTTTTTAATTGACAGTGAAATTCTGGAGAAGCTCAAGCCCAAGATAATGGAGGCTGCATTTATAATTAGAAAGGCTATTTACGAGGGGAGACCGATCCTCCTGAGGCATCATGCGGATACGGACGGTTATGTCTCCGGTTTGGCATTGGAAAGCGCAATAATTCCTCTCTTGAAGGAAGTTTCACCCGATCCTGATGCCGAGTGGCACCTCTTTAAGCGTAGACCGAGCAGGGCTCCTTTCTACGAGCTTGAGGATGTCCTCAAGGACATAATCTTTGCCGTTGAGGATTCGAGGAAGTTTGGGGAGGAGCTTCCCCTTATAGTTATAGTGGATAATGGAGGTACGAGTGAGGACATACCTGCTTACAGACGCCTGAAGGCATATGGTGTTCCCATAGTTGTTGTTGATCACCACGACCCGAGGGAGTTTGTAAGTGAGAACAGAGCCCTCGTAGATGAGTACGTGGACGTTCATGTTAACCCTCATCTCGTAAAGCGCGGCTATTATGAACTAACCGCCGGAATGCTAGCCACAGAACTTGCACGCTTTATATACCCACCTGTGGAAGAAAAGATCAAACACCTCCCTGCGATAGCGGGAACAGGCGATAGGAGCAATGCACCTGAGTTTGAGCAGTACAAGAGGATAGCAAAGCAGATGAAGGGATTAACAGAGGAGGATTTAAAGAAAATAGCAGAGGTTGTTGACCACGAAGCCTACTTCTGGAAGTTCATGGACGGGAAGGGCATAATAGAGGAACTCCTCCTTTTGAGCGGCAACCTAAAGAGGCACCGCCTCTTGGTGGATTCAATCTATCCCGAGGTGGAGGAGAAGCAGGAAAAGGCCTTGAGAGCATCGTTACCTCATGTGAAGAGCGTGGTTCTTCCAAACGGCATAAGATTTAACACAATAGACATAGAACTCTTTGCTCCCAAATTCTCGTATCCAAGCCCTGGCAAGCTGGGTGGGCTGATACACGATCATTTCAAGGAGAAATACGGAGAAAATAGCCCAATTTTAACATTGGCATACGGTCCAGATTTTGCCGTTATCAGAGCGAGCGATGGAATGGGCGAGTATAACTTTGACCTGAACATGATAATACCCAAACTTCAAGAGCTTCTTCCCGCGGCGGGAATAGAAGGAGGGGGACACAGCTTTGCCGGTTCCATAAAGTTCTTTGAAGGCATGCGCAAGGAGGTTCTTGAAGAGTTTGCAAAGCAGGTCGTTAAGCTTAGGAAAGCTTAACCTTACCTCAACTTTTCCGCATTTGATGAACAAACTTTTATATTCCAAGGGCTATACTTCTTTGGTGGTAGCCATGTACATGGCGGAGTTCAAGCTCAGATTCGGTTCTTTAAAATGGTACGTTAGGAGAATTGTTGAAGCGAAGTCTTTTGAGGAAGCTAAAGAGCTAGCAGAGCGTTATGCAAAAGCCATGAACAAAGGGGAGGTTTCCTGGGAACTTGCTGATATCTATGAGTCGGATAAACCATTAACTTTAACTGAGGAACTTGTTGAAAAGCTTGAGAAGGTTTAATCTTTGAGGGAGGTCAATCCTCCCCCACAAAGCTCATCAAGACCATAGCCACAGCACTCATGAAGGCAGCGTACAGGAAAGCGTACTCTAAAGAGTAATTCTGCCATAGAAATCCTGCTATCACAGATGCAGGGAAGACGAACAAACCAAACACGGTGTGATATGCCCCTATTACCATACCTTTTTCGAATTCCTTGGCAAGATCCGCCATATACGCCCGCGGTATTGTATCCTCTATAGCCAGATATATTCCATAGAGCACGAATCCCAGGATCAGGGTTGGAAGGGTATTTGCAAGGGCGAATGTAAGTGCGGCGAGGGTTGCAACTCCAAAGCCGAGTGTTATAACCCTCTTTTTTCCAACCTTGTCCGAACGAACCCCTATGGGGTATGCGGACAGGGCGTATATCACGTTGAAGAGAGCATAAAAGGCAAGGCTTTGAACGACGCTGTATCCAAGCTCCTCTGCCTTCCACATGATAAAGGCATAGCTGTATCTGCCAAGGGCTCCTATGGCGACCACAATTAAAAAGAGCCTTAAATTTTTGCTCTTCAAAGCCGAAATTCCAGTTATCTTCTTTTTAACTTCCTTTCCAGTATCCTTCACAAGGAAGAGCACTATGAGTACGCCGATTATTCCAGGAACTGCGGAGAGAAGAAAAACGTATCTGTAGGCTTCCACCTTGGCATAGTTTCTCAAGAGCGCCAGAATCCCAATTGCAACGAGAGGCCCAGCAACGGCGCCCATTGTGTCCATCATGCGGTGGAAGCCAAAGGATTTTCCGCTCTTCCCTTTTTCACTCGATTCTGCTATTAGAGCATCTCTTGGAGCCGTTCTTATTCCTTTTCCGACCCTGTCAAGCACTCTAAGGCTCAAAAAGTCCCACCATGCATGTGTGAATGCGAGCGCTCCCTTTGCCACGGTTGAGAAGAGGTATCCAAAGGCAACGAAGAGTTTTCTTTCTCTGAATCTGTCGCTTATATATCCAAAGGCAACCTTGAAGAGGGAGCTCAGACTTTCTATTAGCCCCATAAGGGAACCACTTAGCGCCTTATTTATCCTCAGGATGTCCGTGAGGTAAGAGGGAACTATGGGGGCAATCATTTCGCTGCTCATGTCATTTAAAAAGCTCACGATTCCGAGGAGAAACACGTTCCAGCTTATTCCAATGATTTTCTTCTTTTCTGTCATCTTAATCACCTAAAATTTCTTGTGAGAGCTCTCTAACCTTCTTCCTTCCTTCTTCAAGGAATTCCATCCCCTTAGATGTTATTCTGTAAAGCTTTACCCTTCTGCCATTTTTAACATCCCATCTACCCGTTAGAAGATCCATATCCTCCATTTTATGGAGGAGGGGATAAATTGTCCCGGGGCTTACCTTGTATCCATGTCTCCTGAGCTCTTCCATTATAAAAACCCCGCTTATATCTTCTTTGCTTGCATGGTAAAGTATATGGAGCTCCATGAAGCCGAGGAGGATGCGTCTCATCATATCGAACACCGATATCGATCTCCGATATCAAGGTATAAAAATGTTGTGTTTTCTCTTGGAGTTAGCGTTGGGATAGGAGCCTCCTGAGTATGAAAATTAAAAGTAAAAGTCAATCTTTTCTGGCTAATTCTAGCATTTTTTTGTGTTCTTCTGTTGTTAATCTTCTTTTCAAGAATAATCTGGTGCTGAAGTATCTAGCTGCATAGTCGGGTAGTATTGTAACTATCTTATCTCCTTCATCAAACGAATATTTTTCTGCAAGTTTTATTGCTGCTGCTACGTTTGCTCCTGAGGAGATGCCCACTCCTAAAGCTTCTTTCCTAGCTATTTTTCGAGCCATTTTAATGGCCTCATC
>Ga0164310_10002608_pt1 | contig 10398 bp, 5 predicted proteins | sample GuaBasSedimGuay1_FD_121795 | JGI IMG/M metagenome (GOLD analysis project Ga0164310, IMG submission 121795) | Subseafloor sediment microbial communities from Guaymas Basin, Gulf of California, Mexico - Guay1, Core 4569-9, 0-3 cm | ecosystem: Environmental > Aquatic > Marine > Hydrothermal vents >... | reverse complement strand
GTTGGAGGCTGGGTAGTTGATGGAGGTGGAGTGGTTGATGGAGGCTGAGATGTAGGCGGTGGGAACTGTGGTGGCTGGGTGCCTGGAGGGGGGCTTGGAGGCTTGTAGCGTGGAATGTTCGATGCTTGGTTTGAGAAGTCTATACCTGGAACTATGTTTCCGGGGTCTACTATTAGGCTCATAGGCTTTGAGTCTAGGGATAGGTAGTACTCGACTTGGGAGCCGTTTACCCAGACCTTGTACTTTTCCTCCCTGGAAGTGGTTTCGACTTCTATGATTACTGGATTTTCAATGTTCGGGTCTGTCTGGCTTATTTTGAAGTGGAGTACGTAGCCGTTCAACTCGTAGTAGTAGACGTCGCTTACCGAGTAGGAGGTTCTGGCTGGGTAGTTTATCCAGTCTTGGAAGAACCATTCTAAGTTTACGCCTGAGACCTCCTCCGCTACTTGTTTGAAGTCTTTGATCCTTGTTATCTTGAACATCCTACTCTCAGCGTATTCCTTTAGGATGTTGAAGAATAAGTCATCTCCGAGTATCTCTCTCAGCATGTGGAGGACTATGGCTCCCTTGCTGTAGATTATCCTGTAGTACTCCGTCCCTGATTTGAAGGCCTCCACGGTGCTGTTCAGCAGGTATTCCCTGCCTCCCTGCTGGGCGTAGCCCTCGTAGTCCGACTTTATGTCGGCGTATACGTTGTAGGCCTTGTCCCAGCCATACACCCACTCATAGTAGAGTACCTCGGAGTATTCAGCGAAGGCTTCGTCAAGCCATGGCTCATCGTGCTCATCGTTCGCAATTGTAACGTACCACCATTGGTGCGCCGTCTCATGCGCAACAACGATCTCAAATATCTCTCCCTGGTAAGTGTATAGGTATGATGCAATCATCACTAGGCCTGGATACTCCATCCCGCCAAACCATTCAAATGGGGTTTCAACCACTCGAAAGTCTTTATATGGGTACTTGGCGAAGTGCCTGTTGAACTGTTTAATCGCGTTCACGGCTACGGTTAAAGCTTTCATTCCTGCGGTTTCGTGGCCTTGAAGGTAGTACGAGTACACGTGTATGCCATCCGCCATTCTCTCCGCTACCCTGAAGTTCTTCCCAGCCACGAACACGAACTCTCTCACTGGGTCTGTCTCCCAACGCCAGGTTTTCGTGCCGTCACCGTTGTCCACTGTTTCGATAAGCCTCCCGGTGGCTGCCACTATGTAGCCTGACTCAACTCTTATGTCAACCTGATAGTAGGCAAACTCGCTGTAGAAGGACTCGCCATATGGGAAGTATGGGTCGTTATTCCAGCCTTGTTCGTCGTACACTGACACTATCGGCAGCGCGTTTCCAAGGCAGTAGACATCTCTACTGTACCCGAACCTGTCGCCTACGTTCGGTATCTTCACATGGAAGCTCATCTTCACCGTGACACTTCCACCCGGCGGCAGGGGCTCAGCAAGGTCAACTTTTAGCACCGTGTTGTCTACGCCTTCCACTCTATGGCTAAGGCTTCTGTCTTTGCCGTCTTTAACCCAGTTTATCTTGACAGCCCTCGTCAGTAAGGCGTTAGGGTAGATATGGAAGTAGATGCTTTCATGGGTTACTTCTGCACGGTTGTGATATTCAAGGTTCATCTGACCATAGAGGATATGCTCATCTGTATCAAGTCTGAGGCTGAAGGTATAACTGTCATAGCTTTCACCATTAACCCCTATAATAGGATTTAAAGATGAAATCAGGATTAGAACAGCTATAAAGCCTGCAGATCTCATATTTCAGAATAGTATTGTTAATGATTTAAAGTTATCCCAGTGTTAAGGGTATTTTAGCATCTTTTAGGCGTGGGTTTGCGCTGTCATCCTACTATGGCTTCAAAATGGTCTTTGTAAGGATGCGTCTTGTAGGACATGTTTTCAGGGGTATTCAGCCGTGTGGTAGAATCCCAGGTCTGTGGGGGTTAAGAGGCAGTTGCAGTGCTAAAACCTCCGACAGCCACAACACAGCGTAGATATCCAAGTTGCCATTTATGTTTTGTAAACTAAGGATGTTCTAAGCATGATATGAGTTTACCCCATCACAGTCTTAGAGGCTACATGGAAATGACGGTTACACCTCACATGGATTTTGAATCAATATATTTATTTCTGGATTTTATCGTAGTGATATGGTTTTATAATTCAACATTGAAGATGTTACTTGTAAATAAAATTTATATCTCCGTAGTAGATTTAGATAGTGGAGTGTGAAGTTGAGTAGGTTTAGGAATTTAACTGCCTTGAGCCCTGTCATGGCCTCTATAATAATAGTTGCTGTTACACTATCGGTGGCGATTGCAATTGCAATCTACCTTGAGGGTCTAACGGCTTTTACAAGGCTGGAGAAGCTTGACATTTCAACACACTACGTTAAAAGTGACGGTTCCGTGGTAATACCTATCAGAAACACCGGCTCAACGAAAGCGACCATACCTAAAGGAGGGGTTATGATAAACGGAATCCCCTACAACCAATTTGACCCCAGCGCCACAGTACTGGTGAACGGCACCGACCTATCTGTCCAGAGCGTCACTATCGACGTCGGAAAATACTACGAAGTTGAGGTTAGATCCAGCAAGTTCAAGCCTGGAGTAACCTATGAGGTGAAGATATGCACTGCAAGCGGTAAAGAGTATCCCAGGGCCATCTACTATGGAGGTGTGGCTGCAACACCTGCACCCACGACGACCCCACCTCCAACAACGACGCCTCCACCCACTACGACTTCGCCTCCCTGTTTCATAGCTACCGCATGTGCTGGCTCGGGTTCTTCGTGGGTTCTTAGCACACTGAGAGCCTTTAGAGACAGAGTTCTAAACTCTAACCCTGTTACGCGTGCATTGGTTGAAGTTTACTACTGCTGCAGCCCACCCATGGCAAATGTTCTCAGCTCACATAAGACTCTTGCACTGGCTGTAAGGATTCTACTCGTCTATCCTGCTGGGCTTTTCGCAAGCCTTGCCATGGAACCATATGCCTTTGCCGTGGGGTTATCGATATCTGTGTTACTACTATGGGAGGGCAAGCTCACCGACGAATTTTTGTCAGCTCTGCTTAGCATGGGCTTATTATGCATGGCTGCCCTTATTAGCGGCTACTGTGGATACTACCTCAGGTTTCCAGCTCTTTTAGGGGCTTGTACTCTACCATTCGTGGTTCCAGCGGGTATCGCAAGCATGGTATCAGTATTCGCCCTAAAACGTAAAAGATAGGCTCTGTTTTCACTCATCTTCCCTATTTTTGTCCCAGTAGGAATACTTGGCCTTATATATGGCAGAGGAAGCCCGCATTGTTTGGTAAACCTGCTAGGGGATTGTTACATACGAAGGTTTAACTATGTATCACTTATCGCCAGTCTTTATTAAGTAATTCTACTAGTAAGCTTTAAGAAGCCCGGCCTACATTAGGCTATATAGGTGTTTAAACAATAGTGGAGACCTGTCCAGTTTGTGGTGGTTCTAACCTGGCCTACGAGCCGGAGATTGGGGAAGTCGTCTGTCATGACTGCGGTGTCATTGTTTCCGAGAGGATGGTTGACGCCGGAAGGGATTGGCGTGGCTTCGACTCCGAAGAGTTCAGGTCTAGGGCTAGGACTGGAGCTGCCATAAGGCCTGACAGTGCAAACTATAATCTTACCTCAGACATCCAAGCAACAAGGGAGAGCAGTGCTATTGCCAAAAGGCTTGCTAAGACGCAGAAGATGATAAGAAGCGTCTCAAGGGAGAAAGCCTTGAGGAATGCCTTAAGGATGCTCCAGCAGGCGTCTGCAAAGCTTAACCTGCCGAGGGTAGCAAGCCAGGACGCTGCAATACTGTATAGAAAGGCCTCATCAGCTGGGCTTGTGAAGGGTAGGAGTGTGAAGTCCATGCTCGCAGCTGTCGTATATGCCGCCTGTAGGAGAACTCATACTCCAAGAAGTATGGGGGAAGTTGCTGAGTATTTTAAGATTAGCGAAAAGGAGCTTGGAAAATCCCTTAGACTCCTGTTCAAAAGGATGGGGGTGAATATCCCTCCTCCTAGCCCATCCGACTACATCCCAGTAATAGCCTCAAAGCTTGGGCTTCCGGACAAGCTCGTTGCTAGAAGCTTGCAGATAGTTAAGGCGGCCAGGGAGAAGGGTATTACTACCGGGAAGGAGCCGTGGGGCGTCTCGGCAGCAGCGATCTACCTTGCCTGCCAGGAAGCTGGAATACACCGCACTCAGAGGGAGATATCGCTTGCAGCCGGGGTAACGGAGGTAACGATTAGAAACAGGTCTAGAGAGCTTCTAGAGAAAGTTTTCACAGCCATGTAGATCCAGCGCATTCTTAGGCATGAATACCTGTTAAGCCTAGGCATGTAGGGGAGTCTCAACTGCTACTTAAATTGCAACTTGATCGCTGTAACGCCCACATTAGAGTTTAATGGTGATGTTTAAGAGTTATATAGAGTAGATATGTTGGAGCTGGGCTATGATCAGTAAACATTCATTATTCTTATTAATACTGTTTCCCATCGTTACTCTTAGCCTCCGGCCGTGGCGTCAGGTGTTCATGAATGACTGGGGTTTAGATGGAAGGATTGCAGCCTACTGGATTGACTATGGAAGGGAAAACATTGAGGAGATGATAAGGCAGGCTCTCATGGATAATGTAAACGTTATTTTAACCTGGCCACCTGGTGAAGGGATAACTTTAACTGATAGGGACGTTGAGCATCTCAGTACGGTTGCGAGGCTTGCACATCGGGAGGGACTCAGAGTCCTAGTTTACCGGGCGCCTCTCGAACACGTAACCCTGGATGTGGACATGGATTCTAACGGGGTTGTTGACCCCGGGAAGAGCAGCCTATACACAGAGCATCCCGAGTGGCTCCAGGTCGGGATCTCAGGCGACAAGGCTGTCTTCTATGGGAATGTTGCCTTCTGGGTTCCGGAACATGCTGAGGATGTCTGGCTCTGCCCAAATGACCCTGAGTACAGGGAGATAGTCCTTGAAGATATGAGGAGGCTGGCCTCCACCGGGGTGGACGGGGTTTGGATCGACGTTCCAAAGCTGCAGTGCGACTTCGCCGACTGGGAGGATGAATGGGCGTGCCACTGCGAAGACTGTAAAGCACTTTTCAAGGCTGAGACGGGCTACGACATCCCGGGCGTCATTAACTGGGAAAGCCGTGTTTGGAAGACATGGATACTGTGGAGGCAGAAAAAGATAGCCAGCTTCATCAAAGACATAATGGAAGCCGTAAGAGATGTTAACCCTAACTTCAAGGTTGTTGTTGAGCATTGGAGAGGCATAGACGCTGAAACCGTCCGGGAGGCCTGGAGCCCTCTAGTAATGAGGGACAGCGTCGACTGGTTCTCCCACGAGTACCATTCAGCCACATGCATGCCCGAGTACGCCTGCAAATACCTGTTCCTGAGGGACCTTGCTACCTACAGGTACTATAGGGCTTTAGACTGTGACAGGCCCTCCTGGGCTATGTCCTACTCCACAAGTTCTGAGGGGCAGAGAATGCTCGCAGCAGGCATTGTATTCTCTGACTGCAACTACTACGACGCTAAGCTTCCATACATGACAGGGTCTGCAAGCTATGATGGTCGTAACAGGATCTTCAGCTGGATAGACATGTACGACGAGTACTACTATGGCGTATCCGACTACTCAGACATCGCAGTCTACTATTCCGAGGACACTCTAAGGTTTGGCGGGTCGAACGGGGACTGGGAGGGGGAATACTACATGGAGTTCATGGGGGTGTCAATGATGCTGTTGGACATGGGCATTCCCTATAAGGTGGTCGCAAGCATAACAAGACTCGTTCAGGCTGAAAGAGAAGGGTATAAGGTTCCAAGCCTGCTAATCCTACCAGATGTAAAGTGTATCTCGTCCATGGAGTACCAGATGCTTAACGAGTATCTGGAAAGGGGAGGCAGTGTCCTGCTCACAGGTCCAGAGCTTTTAAGTCTTAACCAATATGGAGACCCTGAAGAGAGGAGCCTCAGCGACGGGAGAGTATACCGTGAGAGTAGGCTTTTAGGGGTTGAATACTACCTCGAATCAGACAGCGTCATCTACACCGGTGATGGCAACCCTGACGCTCCGCTCTCCGAGTTTAGAAGTCTCCTGGAGGGGATGAGGGTATACACCATGGCTAGGATTATAGAAGGTGAGGATATAGTGCTGAAGCTGGACGCTAAGGGCGACAGTATCCTATTGAAAGTTTTGAACCTTAAAGGCGTGGCACCTGGCGTACTAAAACCGGAGAGCCAATTGTTTAAGTTGGAAGTTGACGTTAGCCCGCTTGAAGTAGCAAGCATACGTAAGTTAGACTTTCTTGGAGGCTACGAGGAACTTTCATACATAGGAGACGGGCCTATAACAATCGAAGCTGAAGTGTTGGATCACTGCACCATAATCATTAATCTTAAACTGCTTGTTGTGACAAATGACATTGACTATCAATCAGCCCTCACGCTTAAGAATAGCTTAAAGCAGGCCGGCATACTTAACGTGAAGCTGGTAAGCCCAGACACCCCCATGATAACTATGTGCACGAGACTTGTAATAGTAGGTGGGCATAGAGCACCAGGGACAGGGATTCTTGCAGCTCAAGTTCTAAACAAGGATGAGAAGGACATACTGGAAGTAGAAAACACAACCATAATCGTGTACAGGAGGGACGTTTGGAGGAACACACAGGCCGTACTCCTGATAGCCGGGACAACCAGAAACGAGACCAGGAGAGCCTGCACCCAGTACAGCCTTGAAGCAGCCGAATACATCGCACTAAGGGGGAAATGCTAAGTATACCCTAAGATGGTTAGATCCACACTCTTTATATGGAAGAGCGATTGTAATCATTAGAATTGTAATCACCAGAATGTCCCAACAGCTTCATAGCTGGGGAAGGCGGGGCTTGACAGCCCCACAGGCGAGATCAGTAAGGCAGGTGCTAGAAGGCTTAGAAAGGCAGCCGAGGTTTCTAGGAGAGCTAGAGAAATACTCTCCATTGGCGGGCCGCTCACAGAGGAGGGCCTAAAGGAATTGTTGAGGGTTCGAAGGGAGTTCAGGTCTCAGGGAGGCATCACGAACCCCGGGGCAGCAGCAGACCTCACGGCATCCTCGCTTATGATAGCAATCCTCTCAGGTCCCAAGCCTTAAGCTCAGAGAAAATGTCTCAACGGCTAGTGAAAGCTTAGCAGACGTGTAGAATCCTAAATCTTAAAAGGATTGGCGGGATTTCAATATCCAGCTGTGAGGGCTTGAAGGTGTTATGATGGGGGAGGATTTCCTGGACGCCTTGCTATCAATCCCCAAGATTTACAGGCCTCTTATCTCGAAGGATTCAAAGCATGTCGTCTATGCATGGCTAAATGTACACCCCAATATAGATGTTTTTGCGGTGCCAACAGACGGTTCTAAGAAGCCGTTTGCAATCACGGAAACACCTGAGGCAACCTTCCCGGTTAGCTTCTCTCCCGACTCCAAGTCTGTAATTGTAGGGCAGGATAAGGGTGGAAATGAAAGGGTTAGGCTCTACGAGGTTTTCCTAGACAGGCCGGGCCATATGATACCCCTAACAGAGGACGATCCACCATACTTCCTGCGTGGAGGAATGCTTCACCCCAACAGGAGATGGCTTGTCTACGGCGCGAACTTCGACGCAGACAGGAAGAAGGAGATTGAACCTACATGGATCTACAGGCAAGACCTTAAGACAGGTGAGAAAGTCGTCCTTGCAAAGCCCAGGAAGCCGGCGTGGACAGTGCCGGTGCTTAACAGCTGGGGAGACTACATCCTGTATAATAGGAAGGACCTCCACCCTAGGGGAGACCAGTACTGGCTCGTGGACATAGAGGGCAGGGGGGACAGGGAGATACTTAACTTCGGGGCTAAGGCGAGGGTTGACGCTGTCTGGCTCCCGGATGGGTGTAGAATCGCATTCATGTCAGAGTCTAAGGGTGGGAAGCTTCAGAAATACTACTCTGTCGGAATATACCATGTTGAAACCGGGGAAACAGAATGGGTAATCGACGATCCAAAGCGTAACGTTGAGAGGATCCTAAGCCCTTGGAATGGAAACCACCTAGTGGTAATAGAGTACTGGAAGTCTAAGCCTAGGGCTTCGATCATAGAGCTTAATTCAATGGAGGAGATAAAGCTCCCGGAGATGAGGGGCGCATTAATACCTATAGGCCCCGCAGTGGAGGGCTGGGCGGGCCTCTACTACTCCTCCACCCAGCCGGACGAGATCGTCATATTCAACCCTGAGGACGCCAGTCCCTCAAAGTTCAAGCCACTTACCCACGTCTGGGACTATACGAGTGTCAGGCCTGAAGACCTTGTTCCAGCTGAGAGCTTCGAATGGAAGTCTAGAGATGGGCTTACAATCCACGGCTGGCTCTACCGCTCCATGAAGCCGTCCAGAAAGGCGGTGATATACGTCCATGGCGGCCCGACAGCCCACGTCGAGGACGAGATAATTCCCCTGATCCAGTATCTCGCACATGAGGGATTTAACGTCCTAGCCCCGAACTACAGGGGGTCGACAGGCTACGGCTTAGAATTCGAGGATCTGATCAGGATCCATGGCTGGGGGAGCGAGGAGCAGGAGGACATCTGGGCGGGGGCTGAAGCGCTCGTTGAACGTGGGATAGCTGAAAAAGGTATGATAGGGATTACGGGAGCAAGCTACGGAGGATACTCCTCATGGTACGCCATAACCAAAGCGCCGGACATCTTCAAGGCGGCCGTACCCATATGCGGCATGACAGACCTTGTAGTAGACTATGAAACAACCAGGCCTGATCTCAGGCCGTACTCGGAGCAGATGCTTGGAGGAAGCCCCGAGGAAGTGCCCGAAATATACTATGAGAGATCACCCATAAACTATATACACCGGATAAAGGGCAGACTACTAATCGTTCAGGGCGCTAACGACCCGAACGTAACCCCCAGGAATGCTGAGGAAGTGGTTAAAAGGCTTGACAGGGCTGGGATAGAGTATGAGCTGCTGGTGTTCGAGGATGAGGGACACGGAATACTGAAAAAGAAGAACAAGAAAATACTCTACAGGAGGATGGCTGAGTTCTTCCATAAAACACTCCAGTAACAGGAGCAGAGGAGGGATGCCGATGGGCTGCAGAATGTTAATAGGTATTGGTATGCTTCCCATTAAAGAGCTGCTTGACGGTTTCCTACTCATGGCGCAGAACAGAAATGAGGAGCACGAGTATTCCAGCTGGGACAAATTTAACCACGGAGATGGATGGGGATACGTCGTAAGAAGGAAAGGTGAGCTTAAGAGTTACAGGCAGGTGGCTCCTTGCTGGGAGGACCCTGAGTATCTTAGCCTCTACCACACCAGCTTCGACCTCATCCTTCTTCACGCCAGAAAAGCATCGCCCATGCTACCAGTAGACCTTGATTCAACCCACCCCTTCCAAATGGATGGCTGGTATTTCTGCCATAATGGAACAATATATGACCCAGATTTCAGAAACGGGAGCGACTCTAAGAAGCTTTTCTACAAAATCCTCGAGAGCATCGCCCTACTTGGAGACGTGGTTGAGGCGATCAGAAAAACGGTAGGTGAGGTGAAAAACTACACTGCACTCAACTTCATACTTCTAGGCGGGAAGAAAGCTTACGTGCTAAACCATTACAGCCCAGAAGAGCAGCATAATCATCCAAAATACTACACGATAAAATGTCTAGAGACGGACGACTACATAATAGTATCTTCAGAACAGCTGAAGTCATTAGGTGAAGGCTGGAAGCAGGTAGAAAATCAAACTCTCATTCAGATCGACACACAAACACTTACGCTGAAATATATAAGTCCCAAATCCCATTATGGGAAGGCACAAAGATGAGACGTTAAGCTTTTATATAAAAGTGGGAATTTACCCATGATAAAAAATGAGACCATCCCAAACTATATGGGTAGGCGTAGCCCTACTCATAATCCTAACACTCCCCCTAGCAGCTCAGCCACCAGAAGAGAAGAAAGAAGACAAGGGAATAATACCGTTCTCAGTAAATCCGCCAAGTGAAATATGGATAAATGACGACCCAGACGGCTACATGTATAGCTCCTATAGGGGTATAGCTATAGGAGACGTAAACAATGATGGGGTGCCGGACGTAGTCTCAGCGCAGGGAGGCGGGTCCGAAAAGGTTTATGTTACCGACGGCTCGACGGGAGAAACTATATGGTCTTACGATCCCTCAGACCTAACCCACTATGACTGCCTAACGGTCGGCGTCGGGGAGGTAGATGCTGGCTTGGATGTCATAGTGTACTGGGAGCCATTAGACATAATCTTCGTGTTTGACGGAGCCACAGGAGATTCCCTATACAACATCTCACTCGACGGAGCCGAGAT
>Ga0164310_10002606_pt1 | contig 10400 bp, 6 predicted proteins | sample GuaBasSedimGuay1_FD_121795 | JGI IMG/M metagenome (GOLD analysis project Ga0164310, IMG submission 121795) | Subseafloor sediment microbial communities from Guaymas Basin, Gulf of California, Mexico - Guay1, Core 4569-9, 0-3 cm | ecosystem: Environmental > Aquatic > Marine > Hydrothermal vents >... | reverse complement strand
GGGGGATTTCCTATTACTGGTTTGGCGTACCGGATCAAAGGACCGGATAAGAAGACTGACGAAGGACTGCTCTCGGGGAATATTAAGAAGACTGGCGTCACCGAGGGAGATCATGAGATAGAACTCTGTGGTATTCTCGACGCCCAGTGGTCGGTCAAGGAAGCCAAGGTCGGGGACAAAGTCAAGATTACGGCCAAAACTACCGGAATCAAGTCAGGAGAGTCGGTCGCGATCCAGGTTTTCGTCAAGGACGCTAATTTCGCTGACCGGCTGTTTGACAGTCTGGAAGCTAAAGTACAGTCGAACAAGATCGAGATCGACTGGGAACTGAAAGTTGACGAAAAGCTTGAAGAGCATGCTGACTATAAAGAGGGTCTGGGACGTTACTCAGTGCCATTCTATTTCTTTGTGGTGCACGTGTCCGACTTGCGCCAGACGTCCGGTCTGCTGAAATACCAGGACTGGATGGAACTCGAGTTAACCGACGAGGACGGTGAGGCGATTGGTGGTACACAGTACACCCTTTATCTTCCAAGCGGAGAGACGAGGACCGGCAAGCTCGACTCTGACGGATATGCCAAGGTGGAACAGATACCGCCGGGCAAGGTAAATGTGACCTACGATACGCGTTCAGCCGATGAATAAACCAGCCAGCCGGGTGGCCTCACTCTAAATATGAGTCTGTTCAAGAAACATTCCGTATCGACCAATCGAAAGACCCTGTTCTCCAGGAAACGGAGTGCGGTTGAAATCGTCAGAATCGGCAAGGACTTCTTTCTCCCTAACAGTTCGATCCTGATGCCCGCCGGACCGGGTACAAACAATACCGCCGACGAAATCAAGAAAGCGGCCGAAAAAAAAGAGGGCATTCTCTCGCTGGCGGCCGTTTTTAATCAACTTTGGCAGGACCCACGTAATCGATTGGTGATCGCCGGGTTTGCCGATGACTCCGACAACGACTGCGATATACCCAAACGTTTCGCACTGGGCCAGAAGCGTGCGAATAGTGTCCTGGACCTGTTACAAGGCCGAAAGGAGATTTGGGGCAGGGACTCGGCCAGTGGGCACAGAATCGAAGACTACAAACGAATTCTGAGGCATATCCATCTCTCGCTGGGTTGGAATTGTGATCCCGGGGCGGTCGATAATTCCTGGAATGACGCCACCCATACCGCCACCAAGAATTTCGTTCTCAAGTACAAAGCGTTGCATGTTGATCCCGATAAGGGCATCAAGGCGTCTTATCCTGAAAATCTTTCGCGTAGTTTGTACGATCAGATAAAGGATGATTCAGACCACAAGTGGACCAAGCCGATGTGGCGCGCCGTGTATGATCTGTATTATGTCGAACTGGGGCGGGTTCTGCAACGCACGCCCAAACAGATTAAGGACCGGCGACTGATTCCCACCTGGTTCATAAGTAGCCATGAAAAAACTGTGGGTTGCGGACCGTCATTCCCCCTGGAGAAGGCCGGGTCCAAAGAGAAAAAAAAGAACAAGTACAAGGCTGATCCTTTTCGGGGTGTCGAGGTCCTTTTGTTCAAGCAGGACGAGCTTCCTGGAAAGAAGGAAGCCGGGAAGATGCGCCTAAAGTGCCCGGCCAAGACCGATGCCCCGCATAAGGCCAAGCAATGCCCCATATACTATGGCTACCATTTCACGGCCAGCTATCTGGATCTTGCCCATGTGGCGGCCATTCCATATCACTTGAAATTTACATACTACGACCGGGTTCATAAGAAGGTCAAGGAAGTGCCGAACGGAGTCGTCTTTGAGGTTCATGACGTAGTCAAAAAAGGCTCCACGGTCACAAAGAACAAGGTGGATACCGTTTCCACTTATCACGCCGGGGTGCACACGCTTAAGATACCGGATAATCCGGATCGAACCAGTGTCAGCTTTCGGTTCAAAGCGATCGATACCTCTGATGCTACCAAGCAGCTCTGGGTGTATTCCAAAGACAAGGACACGGCCCCCAAGATTGTCTCCAAGAAAAAATCAGAAGTAGACGCACTGGCGTACAAGGATCGAATCAAATACTACGATCTCCCCAAAGAATGGTCTTCGGAAAATTACTGGACCCGGTACAAGGAAGGTAACACCGCCAAGGGGGAGAGATTTGAAAAGACGATTAAAGACAAGCTGAAGCTCAAACCGTTCGCTGGCAAAAAAGACTCCAAGGCTGATAATCCACTCACCTTTTCGCTCGATGATGTCGTTCTGGTCGATGAAAACGGCAAGCAGAATATAAATGACAATGCCAACACCGGTCATCCCAAGGATCAGGATAAGGATGGCAACCCGGTGGCTTTGTCTGACAATTCCCGGATCACCATCTTCCATATAAATGACAGCAACCTGGTAGTTTATAAACCCGAAACAGATGACCCGTATTTCTCCCAGAACAAGTTCAAAGCGAATCTGATTGCCGATTGTCCGACTGAAGCGCGTATGGTTGTCTTCTGTGGCGATTTTTACGGCATAACCGACAAGCGAGCCGGTCAGACACCGGCAACATTCAAACCTGCAAAAAAACAGATCAAAGGTTGCCGGGCGGCTTATGTCAAGGATGCCACCTCTCATTTGACCATGAGCATATCCAGTTCCGGTGCGGTCGCGCCGTATCTCTATTTTGCCAAAAGCACCGGTCATTTCGATCTGATTTATGTTCACAACGGCTGCGTGGTCGATGAGCCGGACAATATCAAAGTGCGTTCATACCTTATTATTTACTGGAACGGCCGATTCGTGAAATCAGGAGCCGGTGTCACCGACGATGAAGTCAAGACGTTTGCCAAAGAAGGCTTGATAAACTCCAAAACCCGCTGGGAAAGCAAGGGCTACACGATCGAGCCGCAAACACTCGACGCGCAGTCAAAAGGAAAGGTCCAGATCAAGCCGGTTTTTCATTTCGAGGCCAAGAAACCCAATGCCGGTGGTGAGACCAAGTGTGACGTGGAAATAACCGGTGATTCCACCGATGGCGAGATGGGTTACGATGAGTCAAAGATGTTCAAGGGTAATTACGAACCAGTAGACGAATACGGCCGGGGCACTCAAACTGACTACGACGGCAAAGACTACGAAGATCTTGTCCTGGCGCATGAACTGGGTCACGCCACCGGCAAGGATGACGAGTATGAGTATACTGGCGGCGAAGTGTATACCGCGCAGGATAACTATTTCGGTCAGTACTATCCGGGCATGCCATACCACTTTGACCAGGGTTCAATGATGAACAAGACCGAGGCGCCTCGCATGAAGCAGCTATGGTTCATGGTCAATCGCCTCAATGACGCCACCAAACTGGACGCTGAGCTGAAACCTCTACTGAACGAAACTCAGTACCGCTTGGTTCACCGGTTTACCAAGGCAGCAACCAACAGAGTATTCAAGTATTTCCTCGCCGCTTCTCCCAACGATTATCGGGACATTCACACGCCGTTCAAGACAGGGAACAGCGCTTATACCAGGTACAAGCCGGCTGTGCCGGACAAACCGGTTACGGCAACCCATGCGTTGATACCAGGCCAACCGGCCGTATCCAGCAAAGGAAACTTCTCTCTCAATCTCTATAAATTGGGAGAGGATGAACTGTCGTGGGACATTCAGATCGGCGGGGCACATCAGAATTTCGCCTTCGATGGTATTCTCGCGGTGTATATCAAACTGGCTTTCAGGTTCTCGGATTACAAGTACCGCACTGCGCCGTCGCCGGGGCATCCTCTGGGCGAGGTCAAGGAGAAGAAATGGACCGATGCTGGCGCTCCTGACAAGGACACTCTGATGAACGCCGTGAAGGCGAAAATCAAGACGCTCAACGGACGATTTTACCTGGAGAATGATGGCACGGCTACCGATTTCAGGCGCACCTATATATTCTTTTTCCCGGTCGCTCTTGATCTCGAAGCAGTGGCAGCGAAAGCTATTGCCGATGACCCAGCATCGGCTGCCGCGGATTTCGCCAGAGCGCACTACACGATTGACGTTATTTACAGTAACAATGCCTTGGTCCCCAAGCCCACCAGCTATAACTCAATCGAAATCGGTAACTCAGTCAGTCCCGAGTGGATTGCCCGGTACATATTCGGTCAGGATTCATCCTGGATTGGAGCCGCTGTGAACTACAAGGGCAAAGATGCTACGCTGGCAGGTACCAACAAGAAAGTCAGAACTATCGCGTCCGGCACCGCTATCGCCTATCAAAACTCTGATCTTGATTTCCTGAAGGAATGGATCAGGAGCGAACTGGGGGATGAGACCTTTGAATTGAGAGGATCAGCACCCTGATAGAGATTAAGGATATAGTTATTGAGTATGAGACATGAGTTGTCGTGCCACAAAGCGGACCAGGCTGAGTGTTCTGCTCACACTGGTTCTGACGTTGGTATCCGTTGGCACGGCGGTGTCAGACGATACGACAGAAGTGAAGGATGAGAAGATGATTTTTGAAATCACAAAGATTGATTACCCTGTCAGATTTGCCAATTACCAGCGAAACTCCCTTGTTCCGTCCGATGTCAGGACTCGCTGGGAACCAATCTGGCAAAGGGCGTTCGCCGATGTGGATTCGCAATTTGTTATGTCACCCCGGGCAGTATTGATCGCGGGAGGACTGGTTGGCGTACAGGGAGCGGCTGAACTTCTGGTTTACGATTCTGCCGGTGAGTTCAAATTCTCCGAGAAAACAGCCAATCCCTCGCCGCTTGTTTTTGGTACCGGAGGGATGGCCTTCGTTCATCCGTCAACACAACTCATATATCAGGACTATTCTCAGAATAGACTTGGCCGGACCGATCCGGCCCCCCGACTGGATGAACGGGCGTACGCATTGCTTTTCAGGCCATCGCTTGATGAGATTCTCGCTGTAATCCAGTTCACGGGTGTACCAAAAAAGCAGGAGAAGAAACATTTCGTTTATCAGTTCGTGCGCGAAACACTTACCTTCAAGTGGAAACATGAATTCCCAGGCAAAGCCAATCACGCCCTTCTCGCCAATGACGCTGCCATCCTGTTTGTGATTTCTGGCGAGCAGGTTCAGACTTTCAGAGTGGATGACGGCAAACCGGGCGAGCCGTTCAGCACCGGGCTGATCCGGCCGATCAGCGCATCGCTAAATTCAGTCGATCAACTGGTGATTTTGGGGCGAGCGGAAGACAACAGTAAATCTCCAATCGCGCTTTCGGCCTTTTCAATATCCGGCGAAAAGTTGTGGTCTATTCCCACCCATAAGCCTCAACGATCCCAACCACCAGCGAGTGGAACAGATGGAAGAATTTATCTGGTCGATGGCATGCAACTGAGATGTGTCAAGGACGGTTCGATCATGTGGTCGGGTCTGCTCAAATCAGAGGCCGACTCATGGGTGACTGTTACCAGGAATAATTTTGCACTTGTGATTAACGGTCAGATGCTGCTACTGTACGATGCGGATGGACGACTTGTATTTGAGAGTCTTATCACCAGAGAAAACGAGTTTTTCAGGACTCCCCCGGCCATTGACGCAAGCGGCAGGATTTACGTAACCGGCAACAGGCATCTGTACTGTTTTGATTAGGCTAATGGAGTAAATGAATATGAAAACATTTCCGCGATTTGGCCTTGATCTACCCAAAGACTGGCAGGACCAGACTGTTTACTACTTTGTGGGACCGGAAGTCAAGGGTGTGCCGCACCTGCTGACAGTCATGCTTGATCGTAAACCAACCGAGAAGGATCTCGAGAGTTTCGCCCGAAAACGTATTGAAATCCAGATCGAAGCGACCAGCGGGGCGGAAGTACTGAAAGACGAAGCGCTTACCCTCCCCAGCGGGAAGGAAGCTCATGAACTGGTCTGTCGATGGATTCCGTCTGATGACAACATCATTTTCAAGAAAACCGTTTACCTGATTCATGAGGGAATCGGTTACACGTTCGCGATCGATTTCTCCAAACAAAGTCTCAAGACGATTGGTCTGGAAGTGATGGCGATTATTGACAGCTTAACATCGCTGGATTCATAAGGTGATGGTGGGGTTCTCCGATGGAACTTAAGTTTACAAAAGGAACTGATTCAGAACACAAGATCAAGCTGGATTCAATCTTGATTGCCGCCAGTTGGCGCTCCGGATTAGCTTATGCTGGACAATCGGTTGAATTTGAAGTGAGAACAGCCCTGGTTGGCGAAGGTGCACCGGTTAAGATCACCGGGAAGAGCGAAAAAGGGAAAAAGCTGGGTAAGGTTGAAGGCCAGATGCGAGGGAATGCTTTCATCGGACAGTTTGATATTCCCGCCGACACCGAAATTGGGGACGAAGTATTTTTTGAAGTAAAGCTGTCCAAGAACTCTCTCAACGGCGAGTCCGGGAGAATTCCGGTGCGCCCGGCTGTGGCCGTTTCGGGATTGAAGTGGAGTGACAAAGAAGCCCGGCGGGGTGATGTGCTTACGCTCACCGCCGATGTAGCTGGGGTGGCGCCGGAAACCGAAGCTAAGATCACCATTTATGAGTACGATCAGGATAGCGCGCATGATCGCATTGTTGAACTGCCCGCCAAGGTAATCGGAGGAAAAATCGAGCTGGAATGGGCCTACGAATACCACGAAGACACCGATGAGATTCCCATTGAGGAGCAACTTCAGACGCATGGTCGCAAGTACAATCATCCAGAGTACTTCTTCACTGTCAAATTCGAGCGAACGGAGTTTGGACTGGATCAGGAATCGGGACTGTTAGAATTCAAGGACTGGATGGAGATCGCGTTTTTCGACCGAGGGGGACAACCTCGTGAAGGTGAGAAATACCAGGTGAAATTAGCTGATGGGACAACTCGCGATGGAAAGCTGAATGCGGATGGATTTGTTAGAATCGAAGATGTGCCACCGGGACCAGTCCGGGTCGAATTTCCTGATTCACCAGGTATGCAGCAAGATGAAGGTGCTTAAACGTGTGTGATGATACAAGGACCAGTTCGGGCGCGCGAACCACTTTTGTGCCTTATGAAACTCGCAGAATAGTTTACGCCGAAGGGGCCCAGGGACATGACTCGGATTACCGGGAGAGGGAATCCTGGCGGACCAGCCAAATAAGTGCGTTGGAAACTAATCCCGAGTCTTTCCGCAACGACCAAAGATGTATGATGGTGTACAACCAACTTTCTCTCTCAACCCGCGGTATGACTGATGCCGAGGCAGGAGCCGAAATCAGAAGTACATTGATGGGGTGGGGAACAGTATCATCCCACATTGACTTCTTACAGGAGAATCTCAGGACCAACTTTCAATTGGCTGATGATCGAAGAAGTGCCCGATACGCCAATCCTCAACAACAGGTAACTTACGAAATTGAGTTCGTTGATAGAAAATCCCAATTCAAGACCGCTTTGGAAACCGAGGGAATAATTGTCATTTATGTAGGTCATTCCCGTTACGGTCGAGGTGCCTGCTTTGATCAGTATTCGGGAAGTTATACCGCACACGGTGACTTATGGGAGGACGGTACCACGGTCGATAACGGTCTGTTCAGATTAGGTTACCCATATATTCCAGTAGAATTATCTGACATGGAGCACCACCATTATCACTTTGAGCCAATTGCGGTCGAAACGCCTAAGCCAAGCAGAAGCGAATGGAGAAGACACCCCAAAAGTATGCACCCGGAAGGTCGGCGTCGACTCACTTCTATCTTGTTACCTGAAAACCTGCGGCAATATGTAAAGCCCCGGTTTGCGTCCCCATCGCATCGCTACTGGGGATTAATTCGACGTGGTGTAACCAGTATAATATTGATCGGTGGCTGGAATGGTACGGTGGCGGCGCCGGCCGATCTTGGCTCGGTAGAAATGAGGTGCCGCACGATATGCCATTTTGGCTGCAGCTCAAGGAAGCATTTCTGGGATATCGTGCGGCGGCCTGAGTACAAGGGGTACCAAAGACCCAGGCCACCCACAGAGAGATTAGCCTATTTTACTACGGCACCCACAAATTCCAAAGGCATATACTGGTTATACTTTTTGCTATCGTATAATAGGGCTAACGGCCCGACTCATTGGTGGGACAGCCATGAATTCGCCAAGAGGATGGCTAACAGGCGTCTTAGACGAGAGAGGTTGCCGTTCCGGATATACTAATAATCAGGTGTTATGCGAAATGATAACTATGGCACGCCGACATCCTAAAAAGCGATCCAACACCACGTGCAGAACGGATACGCGCTATCTGGCACTAGTGATAACTCTGATCTATTGTGTGGTTTTGAGCTCATGCACATCTAAATCAGGCGGAGGTGACAAAGAGATGTATCAAAGAATCGAAATAACTGTCCGTGATATGGATCCGGACAACCCGGAGCAATTGACTGAGGTGTGCCAACTGGTCCGAGATCGTGGCTTCAGAGAGACGACGGAAATTGTCAAGATGATTCACGAGGGGAACCGGAAAGAAGCCGAAAACGCCAGAGCGGTAGTGGTGGAGATAGGTGATTTGGCCATTGCGCCAATGTTGGACCATTTGAGTTTTAACAAACCCGAGGAACTGGTGTGGGATATGCAGGCAATAGTCTCCTTCCACCTTGAGAATCGCGGCCGAATAGTCAAGTGGCTGGATGATATGCTCTTGGACAAGACAATGCTCCCACCGCCTATGATTTCGTTAGACGTAGAGGAGATGCCGCCTGAAATAAGGTTGTGTGACCAGGCCTATTTGTTGATGCGACAGTTGTTTGCCCTGGAAGACGAAGAAACAGAATTGATCAATAAAGATCTGTATTTGGACCTCACCGACGACCAGAGGGATCAGGAGATTGCCCGAGCAAGAGAGACCGAAAAATGGGTATCCCTCTCAGAGTTTGAATAGAGAAAGACAAGAGTGGGCAGGAGCAATGCGTATGCGTCGCGGTATTAGTCCGGTCAAGAGTGGTGATGTTTCCCTGTGTGAACCCGTTGCAGATCAACGGTTATCAGCCCAAATGGGATACATACAACTTGACTTAAGTATTTGAACTGGTTAGAATTTACGTGCCTAATTTAGGCCGTTCCGAGTAAGAAAAACAGGATACTTCCACAAGGAGTGATGTTACCTTATTATGGATATAGCCAATTATTCCTCTGATTCGCGAGCCGTAATAAAGATAGCTCGGGAAATAGCTTCCGAATTCCGTCACCCTGAAATCGATATCGAGCACCTGTTCCTGGCCGTTGTGCGCCAGGAGGGTACCGAAGTCGAGTCTATCCTCAACCAGTTGGGCAAAAGTCCCAAGTTCGTGGAATCTGTTATTGAGCAATACCTCAAGGATCAGTCCAGTCAATCAACCGCTCGTGAAAATCTGGCTATTGGTCCTGCCGTACAGGATGTTTTGATGCAGGCCATCGAGGAGAAGAGCAAGCTCTACGACGCGCTGGTTGAACCCGAACATGTTTTTATTGCCATTCTGGACCCCAAGACAAAACTGAGCGGATACGTTCGGGAAAAGATTGGGCTGGTCAAGGAAGATGTCTATAAAGCCATTGCCGAGGCCAAATCGGTGCAGGAAATCACTACCGCTTCGTCCGCCGGTGGGAAGACGGAGGCCGTTGCTTCAAAAGATGTGGCAGGGACTCTTCGTTACTGTGTGGATATGACCAATTCAGCCGCGGCCGGTGACTTTGATCCGATGATCGGCCGTGAAGATGAGTTGCAACAGGTCATTCAGGTCCTGTTGAGGCGGCGCAAGAACTCGCCGGTATTGGTTGGTGGTGCCGGAGTGGGCAAGTCCGCCATCATTGAAGGGTTGGCTCAAGCAGTAATTGATGAAAAGGTGCCCAAGGCGTTGCATGGGGTCAAGGTCATGGAAGTGGACATGGGTTCCATGGTGGCTGGAGCTAAATACAAAGGAGAATTCGAAGAGAGATTCAAATCGCTGGTCAGTGAGGTGATAAAAACTGCTGGCAGGATAGTCCTCTTTATCGATGAAGTACACACCATCACCGGGGCCGGGTCTGGTTCCGGGGGCATGGACGCGGCCAATCTGCTCAAACCGGCTCTGGCACGAGGGCAGATTCGGCTGATCGGCGCTACGACCGAAGAGGAATACACGAAATACCTCGAAAAAGACAAAGCCCTGGCCCGCCGGTTTGAAAAGGTTCGCATTGAACAACCGGTGTATGATGACGCTTTGCGAATTGTCAGTGGAGTTGTTTCCAAATACGCTGACCACCACAAGATCACTTATACTGAAGCCGCCATCGTAGGCTCAATCAAATACTCCCAGCGCTATCTGAGTGAACGCAACTTGCCGGATATAGCGCTTGATGTCATCGATGAAGCTGGTTCAGAGTACGCTGTCAAAGAAGAGTACGCCAGGGAAGCATTGCCCAAACTCAACGAGCAGCTCACGGAGGTGAAAAAGCTCCTGTCAAAATGCGAAGGCAAAGACCCGGATAAGGAT
>Ga0164310_10002604_pt1 | contig 10402 bp, 10 predicted proteins | sample GuaBasSedimGuay1_FD_121795 | JGI IMG/M metagenome (GOLD analysis project Ga0164310, IMG submission 121795) | Subseafloor sediment microbial communities from Guaymas Basin, Gulf of California, Mexico - Guay1, Core 4569-9, 0-3 cm | ecosystem: Environmental > Aquatic > Marine > Hydrothermal vents... | reverse complement strand
TCCCCTGTGGCAATACGCGGACCGGCCCCGCTCTACCTGCTCATCAGACTTGTTGCGGAATCCCCACATCAAACTGGTTTGACGCGATTGCCGGAATGTGATAAACTTAACGCTCGTCAGCGCTTTGATTGTGTTCTCAAGTTGCCTTCGGCGCTCACGGTCAATCTTCGGGGGACTACATTGCAGGATCAATTTGCTCTCACCGGCGTCTTTCCGATCGTCGCGCTTGTTCTCGGTATCACCTCAATTGCCGCCGCTTTCTCTGTGCATCCTCTCGGGCACCCTCTGGTCTCCTTTCGCACCGGGAACGGGGCAATGAATGGGGAGGAAAATGACTGTTGAGCAAGTGGTCTTTATCCTTTTCAGTGCAATCACGCTGGGAGCAGCCTTGCTGGTAGTGACGTGGCGTAGCCTGTTTCACGCCGCACTCTTTTTGATTCTCTCGTTCTTCGGCACCGCTGGACTCTGCGTGCTGCTGAGAGCGCCCCTCCTGGCCGCTGTCCAATTCGTCTATGTCGGCGCCATCGCCGTCCTCATCATCCTCACCACAGTATACACGTGGGAACCGGCGAGCCGCCAGCAGCCTCAGGTCACCCACCAGTGGTGGGCAGCGGTCGTCGTTGCGGCTCTCCTTTGCGTCGTCCTGGGCTGGATCATTCTGAGCCACGATTGGGGCGGTGACCGTCGCGCAGGAGCAACGACGGCGGTGCCTCTGACCTGGTACCTCATCGTCAGCGCGACGCTCTTCTGCCTGGGCCTCTACGGTGTCCTGGCGCGACGCAACGGTATCGCCATCCTGATGGGCGTGGAACTGATGCTCAACGCTGCCAACGTCAACCTGGTTGCCTTCTGGCGCTATCTGGAGCCGGGGACCGCGACCGGGCGGGCTTTCGCGCTGTTCGTCTATGCCATCGCTGCGGCCGAGACGATCGTGGGGCTGGCGCTCATCATCGCTCTGTGGCGCACCCACGGCACTGTCGCACCAGAGGACGCCGACTTGCTCAAAGGTTGATTCGCCGATTCGCCCACTCGCTGACTCGCTGACTCGCCGACTCGTTGATTCGCTGATTCGATTATGCATCTGACCTGGCTGATCCCACTCTTCCCCTTCCTGGCTTTCGTGGCCATCACGCTGGGGGCTCACCGGGATAAGATGACCAGCCGCCGTCTGGCTGTCGGCGCTATCGTCGTCTCCTTCGTCCTGGCGCAGGTCATCTTCTGGAAAGCGGTGCTGCCGCCGGTGAGCGGAGGAGACGCAGTCTTCGAAAGCGTCGTTGGCTGGTTCCTCATCGGCACCGCCGTCTTCCGGGCCAGCGTGTGGGTTGATCCACTGACGGCGGTGATGCTCTTCACGGTGCCGCTGGTCTGCCTGCTGGCCTTCGTCTACGGCGCAGGCTATATGCGGGAGGACCCGCGCTACGGTCATTTCTTCGCCCATCTCTCCCTCCTCGCCGCCGGCACACTGGGGCTGATCGTCTCCGGTAACCTGCTGATGCTCTTCCTTTGCTGGGAAACGCTGGGGCTGTGCTCCTACCTGCTTATCGGCCTGCGGTTTGACGATGAGGCGGTCTACCGCGCCGGGCTGAGGGCTTTCCTGGTGACCAAAGTGGGCGATGTGTTTCTGCTGTTGGGACTGTGTCTGCTCTATGCGGCAACCGGCTCGCTGGCCTATGACGACGTCTTTAGCGCCGGGACGCTGGCACGCCTGGCACGCACCTCATTTCCCCTCATCGGTGGCCTCTCCCTGCCGGCGCTGCCGACTATCGCGTTGCTGATCTTCGGCGCAGTGGTGAGCCAGGCGGCCCAGTTCCCGCTGCATGTCTGGCTGCTCGACGCGGTGGAAGGCCCCACTCCCGCCTCGGCTATCATCCAGGCCGTGGCGACGGCTCCGGCAGGCGTCTACCTGATGGCGCGTTGCTCTCCCCTATACACAGCAGTCGGGGGCGAGGTGCAGACGGTGATGATGGCCTTCGGTGTCTTCACGGCCCTCTTCGGTGCGCTCACCGCCATCGCTCAGGACGACGTCAGGCGCGTGCTGGCCTGCTCCACCATCAGTCAGTTGGGCTACGCGGTGGCCGCGCTAAGCGCTGGGGCCTACGTGGCCGGGGTGTTCCATCTCGTCACTCATGCCTTCTCCAAGTCCCTGCTCATCCTGGGGAAGGGTTCCGTCACCCATGGGATGAAACACAGCCTCCTCTCGCAGGGGGAGGGGGTACTCTTCGAGCCCCACGATGTGAAGAATATGGGCGGGCTGGCGCGGTGGCAGCCGGTCACCTGTTTGGCTTTCGTCGCCGGTACACTATCGCTCTCTGGCTTCCCGCTTTTCACGACGGGGTTCTGGTCTCAAGAGAGGATCCTGGAGGCGGCCTACGAGACGCACCACCCGGCCATTTTCTGGGCGCTGGCGGTCGCGGCTGGCCTGACCGCCTTCTATGCGGCGCGGCTGCTGTGCCTGGTCTTCCTGGGCCGGCCGCGTAGTGAGGTCGCCGCCAGTGTCCAGGAGAGCGAACGAAGTATGACAGCCCCGCTTGTCGTCCTAGCAGTCCTTGCCGTCTGTCTGGGCTGGGGAGGAGTACTTCCCGATTGGTTCTACCGTTTCGTCGGGGACGGCTATGCAGCCGGGGCGGTATACTTCACCTGGCAGCCGCTGACTATCTCAACGGTCTCCGCGCTGGGAGGGTTGCTGGTGGGGTATCTGGCCTACGGTCGGAGGCCCCTGCGTGCCGGGCAGATGGAACGCCTGGAGGCAGGGATGCGCCGGATACGGCTGGGCCGGCTTTACGATGCGCTGCGTCACTGCTTCTACTTGGACAGGTTCTACCAGGCGACCTTCGTCCGTGGTACCGTGGCCCTGGCGCATACCTGCGCTGATTTCGACCGCAGGGTGCCGGACGGAGCGATTGGATTCGTCGCTGGAGCGGGGCATGCAGCGGCGCAGGCCGCCAGCCGCTTCGGTGAGGCTGCGATAGACAGAGCGGTCAGCCTCGTTGCGCGGGCGGGGCGAGCGGCGGTGCGGGCCGTGGATCGTTTCGACGAGGCCGTGGCGAAGGGAGCGGTCAACCTCACCTCAAGGGTCGGGCAGGCAGCAGCGCAGGCCGCGGTGCGCTTCGACGAGACAGCGGTGGATGGAGCAGCCAACTTCATCGCAAGGATGGGCCAGGTGACCTCGCAAGCCGCCGACCGTTTTGACGCACTGGTGATAGATAGAGCGGTCAGCCTGACGGGGCGGGCGCTCTGGGTGCTCTCGGAACTCAGCGCCCTCCTCGATCCGCGTGTTCTCACCCCTCTGGCAAATGTGGTCGGCTACGCGGCACGCACTCTCTCCAGCGCGAGCGGCCTTTTCGACACGCGCGTCGTGGATGGTGCTGTGGAGGGAGTGGGCAGCGCGGTCAGGGCAGGCGGCCGCTTCATCCGCCCCATTCAGACCGGTCGGGTACAGAACTATATCCTGATCGCCTTCATCTCCATCCTGGTGTTGGTGGCGATGTATTTTACCATGGTGTACTTTGCCTGGTGGTAACAACACAGTAGGATAATATGGCATCTTATCCTACATTTGAAGTGAGGTGTCCGAAGCATTTTTCGCTACTCTCAAAGGAGGACACAAATGATATATTACCCAATTCTGAGCGCGATTATCTTCACCCCACTGGTGGGCGCGTTGTTGATCCTCGTTATCCCCCGCGAGAGTGTGAAGACAATCCGGCGGGTGGGGACTGCCTTTGCCTGCGTGACACTCATCCTGGCGGTTATCATCTGGGTGGAGGTGACCCGCATAGGAGCGGGTGAGACACAGTTCGAAGAACTATATCCCTGGATCCCCACCTTCGGTGTCTCTTTCCACGTTGGGGTGGATGGCCTCAGCGCACCTTTGATCCTCCTGACGGCGCTCTTGACGACGCTGGGCCTCTTCTATTCGGCCCGCACTATCAAGGAGCGGGTCAAGGAGTATTATCTGCTGTTCCTTCTGTTGGAGATGGGGCTGTGCGGCGTCTTCCTCTCTCTCAACCTGGTGCAGTTCTACGTCTTCTGGGGCCTGGGGATGGTGCCGATGTTCCTGATTATCGGTGTGTGGGGTGGGGAGCGACGGGAACACGCGGCCATCAAGTACTTCATCTACACGTTGTTGGGCAGCATGGCAATGCTGCTGGCGATCCTGGGGGTCTACGTGCAGACGGGCACTTTTGAAATTGCGGAAGCGGCCGCGGCGCGTCCCTTCCACGGTGCCGAGCAATGGACGTGGGCCTGTCTGGCGTTTTGGGGGCTCTTCATCGGCTTTGCCGTCAAGATGGCTTCCTTCCCCTTCCACAGTTGGCTACCCGACGCTCACACTGAGGCCCCCACGGCGGGAAGTGTCATGGCGGCCGGTATACTGCTGAAACTGGGAGGCTACGGGTTGATACGGGTGGCGCTGCCGCTCTTCCCCGAGGTGTTTCGCCACTTCGTCATGGACGTGCCCGTGATCCCCATCCTGGCTGTCATCAGCATCGTCTACGGGGCGCTGGTCTGTATGGCGCAGTGGGACCTGAAGCGGCTGATTGCTTACTCCTCCGTGGTGCATATGGGGTACGTCTCGTTGGGCGTGTGCGCGGCCGCAGCCAGCGTCGGGATGCTGGATAGCCAAGAAGTCCTCAATCTGGCCACGACCGGTCTGAGTGGCGCGGCGATGCAGATGTTCGCTCACGGTATCATCATCGGCGGGCTGTTCTTCCTGGCGGGTATCCTCTACGAGCATGCCCACACCCGCGACCTGAAAGCCTTCGGTGGGCTGGCGAGGCAAATACCCTATTACTACGGTATCATGCTGGTGGCGTGTCTGGCTGGCCTGGGGCTGCCGGGGCTATGCGGCTTTTGGGGCGAATTCTTCGTCCTCCGGGGAGCAGTGGGCTTCATCCCGCCCTATGCTTTCGTCGGCGTCCTGGGCATCGTCTTCGCGGCGGCTTATACACTCTGGAAGATCGTGCAACATATCTTTTTGGGCCAATTCGATAGAAGGAAGTGGGGCCGTTTGCGGGATATGGCGTGGTGGGAGAAGGTGACGATGTGGCCGCTGGTGTTGGTGATGGTAGTCTTTGGATTCTATCCCGCCCCGATTCTGGAGTTGCTTAATGCAGCAGTGATGACCTTACTGAAAGGGCTGCCGTAAGAGCGTGTCTAAAAATTCTCAGCCCGGCGACTGACGTCGCGGGCTACCTTTGCGAAGCCCGTCCTCCGGCGGGCTGGAGAGTCGCCGCAGGGCGACTCAGCGCGGGTAGCACGCGGCTTTAGCCGCCGTGTCAGGGGCTCTAAGGTGGCTTGGTGTCAGAGTGGGTCTGAAAGGCCCGGAGGCTGAAAGGAGGATGGCATTCAATGGATCACAGAATGATCACCACTACCAATAGCATAGCAGGGCACCACGTCGTGCGTCATCTGGGCGTGGTACGCGGCATCACCGTGCGCTCACGCGGTCTGGCGGGCCAACTGGCAGCGACCTTGCGCACAGTGGTCGGCGGCAAGATTCACGAGTACGTCAGCCTGTGTGAGGAAAGCCGCGAGGAGGCCTTTAACCTGATGGTGCAGCACGCCGAGGAACTGGGAGCCAACGCTATCGTCGGCGTGCGCTACGACGCCACTGAACTGGCCGAGAACATGACCGAGGTGTTGGCCTACGGGACGGCCGTCCTTGTCGAGCCGGAGTGAAGTCGAGCCGAATGAAGTGGCGGGCGGTGCTGCGCCAGATCGCCCGGCGGCTGGATGAGGCCCGGGTGGCCTATAAAGTCGTCGGCGGGGTCGCTGCCGCGCGGAGAGTGACGGGGTGACGGGGTGACAGGGTGGCAAGGTGACAGGGTGGCAAGGTGACAGGGTGACAGGGTGGCAAGGTGGCGAGGGGCAGGATGGCAAGGTGACACAATGAATGATAGACATAAGGAGTTACGATGAAGAAGAAGATTCGGGTGCACCGTGATTTGGAGGTTTACCAAAGGGCTTTCGACGCGGCTATGCGGATCTTTGATCTGTCAAAATCCTTTCCCAGGGAAGAGAGGTATTCCCTGACCGACCAGATTCGTCGCTCGTCTCGTTCAGTGTGTGCTAACCTGGCTGAAGCCTGGCGCAAGCGACGTTACGAGAAAGCCTTCATCAGCAAACTTTCCGACTCAGAAAGCGAGGCGGCTGAGACACAGGTGTGGCTGGAGTTCGCCGTGAAGTGCGGATATATGAGGCGCGATGAGGCTGCAGTGTTGTATCAGACATACGATGGCATTATCGGAACAATCGTCGGTATGATCACTCATCCGGAGACCTGGGTTATTGGGAAGACAAGGTGATGAGATGACATGGTGACCGGGTGACCGTATGGCTTTCACCGTGTCACCCCCTCACCTTATCACCCCGTCACTCCCTCAGAGGACAGGAGGTTGCAAAATGCTCATCGTTCACGTATACGTACACGTCAAACCTGAGTTTGTCGAAGCCTTTCGCCAGGCGACGCTGGAGAACGCCCGCAACAGCGTGCAGGAGCCCGGAATCGCCCGCTTCGACGTGATCCAGCGGTTGGATGACCCGACCCGCTTCGTGCTGGTCGAGGTCTACCGCACGCCGGAGGACCCGGCCCGGCACAAGGAGACGGCCCACTACCAGAAGTGGCGCGATACGGTGGCGGAGATGATGGCCGAGCCGCGCCACAGCGTCAAGTACGCCAACGTCTTTCCCGACGACGAGGGTTGGGGGTAGAGGGATGCGCTTCGAGTTTGCCACTGCCACGCGCATTATCTTCGGGCCGGGCACACTGCGCGAGGTCGGGCCGATTGCGGCGCAGATGGGGAGCCGCGCGCTGGTGGTGACGGGCCGTACACGCGCGCGTGCCACGCCGCTGCTCGATGCACTGACCGCGCAAGGGATTGACATCGTGACCTTCTCCGTAGCCGGTGAGCCGACCACCGAGGTGGCCCGTCTGGGCACTCAACGCGCGCGGGAGGCGGACTGCGATATGATCATCGGGTTCGGTGGCGGGAGCGTGCTGGACACCGCTAAGGCCATCTCCGCCCTGCTGACCAACGGGGGTGTCCCTCTCGACTACCTGGAGGTCATTGGGCGAGGGCAGCCGCTCACCCGACCCTCCGCGCCCTGCATTGCCATCCCGACGACGGCCGGCACCGGTGCTGAGGTGACCCGCAACGCGGTGCTGGCCTCGCCCGAGCATCGAGTGAAAGTCAGCCTGCGCAGCCCACTGATGCTGCCACGACTGGCGCTGGTGGATCCCGAACTGACCTACACTCTACCACCGGAAATCACGGCCAGCACCGGCCTGGATGCCCTCACGCAGGTAATGGAGCCCTACGTCTCGAAGCGGGCCAACCCACTGACGGATGCCTTGTGCCGGGAGGGGATGCGCCGCGCTGCCCGCTCGCTGCGCCGGGCCTACGGGCAGGGCGACGATGCGGCGGCCCGTGAGGATATGGCACTGACCAGCCTCTTCGGCGGGCTGGCTCTGGCCAACGCCAAACTGGGGGCGGTGCACGGCTTCGCCGGGCCGATGGGCGGGATGTTCCCCGCGCCCCACGGCGCGATATGTGGGCGTCTCCTGCCCCACGTGATGGCGGTCAACGTGCGCGCCTTGCAGGAGCGGCTGCCGGGGAGCGAAGCGCTGCGGCGGTACGACGAAATCGCCCGCATCCTGACCGGGGATGCCAGCGCCACCGCCGCCGACGGCGTCGCGTGGGTGCAGGAACTATGCGACGCGCTGCAGGTTCCTCCGCTGGCCTCCTACGGGATAACGCCAGAGGACTTCCCGATCCTGATCGAGAAAGCCTCCATTGCCAGCAGCATGCAGGGTAACCCGATCAAACTCACCCCCGACGAGATGCGGGAGATCCTGACGCGGGCACTGTAGGGCATCTTCACTGGGCCTTGACGAACGCAGGTGATAAAAGAAGCAGCCGGGCACGGTAGCCTGCGCCGGCTGGAGGGAAGCGAGTGGAGGGCCCACCCGCAGGCCATATCGGCCTGCGGGTAGGATAGGAACGGAAGCCTCGATTTATCGGGGTTTTCGCGGCTGAAGCCGGGCCTCCGGTTACGTTTCGCACCGAGTATTAGTGTGGCACAGGGGACAGGCAGTGGCAACCCTCGATCGTAGAGTCTGAACTCGAAATCATACTTGCCATTGGCCGGGCTATCGCCGTCGGTGAGGCGGCCCTGGTAGGTGAAGAGGACTGAGGTCCGGTTGCCTTTGCCTCCTACCTCTTGCGTCTTCCCATCTGTGTGCTAAAATCTCACCTATGCGGAACCCACTGCGTGCTCTCATCCCTATTGTGCTCATTGCTGGCCTCATCCTGGCTGCCCTTCCGGCCGGCGCTCAGGAACCCGATCCCGTCGCCACCTGGCTGGCTCTGGTGAACGAGGCCCGGCTTGACGAGGGCCTGGCTCCTTACGCCGCCTCCACGCTGCTGAATGCCGCAGCGCAGCGCCACGCCGATGACATCGCGGCCAGTGGTTTCACCGATCCCAACAATGTCCACCTGGGCTCCGATGGCTCCACACCTCAGCAGCGCATCGCGGAGGCGGGCTACGTCGCTTGGACCTGGAACGGCGGGGAGTTGGTAGTTGGTGAGAATGTGTGGACTGGCTATGGCTCTACCGAGGATGCGCTTGCCTTCTTCCTGGAGGACCCTCCTCACCGCGAGAACCTCCTCAGTGGAGTCTATCGGGAGATCGGCGTCGGCGTCGCCACTGATGCCGATGGCCGCAATTATTACGTGCTCGACTTCGGTGCACGCCCCAATGTGTTGCCCATTTTCATCAACGATGGGGCCGCCAGTGCCGATAACCCAGAGATCGCGATCCGCTTGACTAACGAAGAAGCACGTCCGGAGGGAGAGGGAACCAACTTTATGGGCCTGGCAATCGAGATTCGTATCAGCAGCCAACCGGAGTTTGACGATCTGCCGTGGCAGCCCTGGGAGCCGCTCGTCCCCTGGACTCTGCCGGACATGCCGGGAGAGCACTTTGTCTATGTCCAGTTTCGCGACGCGGCTGGCCGTACCGCCGCTTCGACCGACTCGATCTTTCTCGGTGAGGGAGTGCCCATCACGCCGACGCCCGTCTCACCCAGTCCCACCCCTGAACCCACCGCCACACCCATCCCACCTAGCCCTACCCCTGAGCCTACCGTCACCTCCGCTCCCGCTGCTACTTCTACACCCGAACCTGCTACGACAGTGGAACCGACGACCACCCCCGCGCCATCTCTCACTCCGTTCCCATCGGCGACGCCAGTTCCGGTCACCGCCACGCCCTTTCCCACCTGGACGCCACTGCCGACGACACCACCTCCGGGGACTGGTGACCAGGGCTCGCTCCTTATTCTGCTCGCGACATTGCAGGGGCTGGCCCTCATCCTTGGCGTCTATCTGGCTCTGCGCCGAGGCAGAAGCGATGCAACACGCATCACGTGAGACAGGATGAGTGATCCCGGCTTTATCGGCGTCTTTGATTCCGGCGTGGGTGGGCTGAGCGTGTGGCGTGAGATCGTCTGCCTGCTCCCCCACGAAGACACGCTCTACCTGGCCGATCAGGCCCACGTGCCTTATGGCTTCCGCGCCCTGAACGAAGTGCGGGAGTTCTCCGAGGGCATCACGCGCTTTCTGCTGGGCCAGGGCGCGAAGATCATCGTCGTTGCCTGCAACACCGCTTCCGCCGCCGCGCTGCACTATCTGCGGCGCACCTTCCCCAATGTTCCTTTCGTGGGGATGGAGCCAGCCATCAAGCCCGCCGTCGAGCGGACACGCAGCGGCGTCGTGGGGGTGATCGCCACACAAGCCACTTTTCAGGGGGAACTCTTCGCCAGCCTGGTGGCGCGCTACGCGGGCGACGTACGGGTGCTCACCCAGGTGTGCCCAGGGCTGGTGGAGGCAGTGGAGGCCGGAGCACTGGACACCTCCGAGACCGAGGCGCTGCTGCGAGAGTGCCTGACGCCACTGATTGAGGCCGGAGTGGATCAACTGGTGCTCGGCTGCACCCACTACCCCTTCCTGCGACCGGTCATTGAGCGGGTGGTAAGAGCAAGGGTCGCGGTGATTGATCCCGCCCCGGCCGTCGCCCGCCAGACCGGGCGTGTGCTGGCACAGCAGGGGTTAGCGGCTAAGCATAGCAGCGTTGGTCATCATATATTCTACACCAGCGGGGATGCGGCGGCCTTCGCCGCGATGGTCGAGCGACTGCTCCCCGTTGCCAGGGCAAATGCGCAAGTGCGGGCGGTTCGCTGGCGGGTAGGGCGTCTGGAACCAGGCGAGTAACTGATCGCATTGTGTTCCACGTTTCGCGTTTGACGTTTCATGCACACGGAGGTGAAAAATGACGGACCGAGAGAGAACACAGATAGAGGCCCAACAAGAGGTGGAGCAAATCATAAAGACAGCCAAAATGC
>Ga0164310_10002603_pt1 | contig 10404 bp, 12 predicted proteins | sample GuaBasSedimGuay1_FD_121795 | JGI IMG/M metagenome (GOLD analysis project Ga0164310, IMG submission 121795) | Subseafloor sediment microbial communities from Guaymas Basin, Gulf of California, Mexico - Guay1, Core 4569-9, 0-3 cm | ecosystem: Environmental > Aquatic > Marine > Hydrothermal vents... | reverse complement strand
CGATGCCTATTCCAAAAAATATTGGTTTAGCATCATCTGGAGCAATCCATGGATAACCACCCAAAATTAAGCCTCCAATACTTGGTAGAGGGGTCCAGTAAAGCGCTATGGCTGTAAGAGACAATATGATTACTATCATGGGACTTTTCCTCAATAAAGCACACCTCGCTGTCTCTACATTACAAATTTGGTATTTTAGTTTATCGCAAATAAAACTTTATTCCCGGAAAGACTTCTTTTTCGCTACTTTACTTATAAATTTTTCAATTATTCTGGCATCCTTCTTAGATAATCTTTCTCTCCTTTCCAAATACTCCAATCCTTTCTCGGTTATAGAGTATAAAGGAATATAAACACCTCCTAATCTAGCAACTAAAAAAATTCTTCTTATGTATCCTCTTTCGCATAATTTTTCAAGTCTTTCTCTTATTTCATAGGAAAACTTAACATTATCATAGAAATCAAACTTAACGCTTAATTTGTCTCTGGTTATATAATAAAAAATCTTATGAATTAACGATTCACGGACTCTTACCAAACCATGTTGCTTTAAAACTTTTAGCACATACAAGATCCGCCCGTCCTTTGCATCCAGTCTCGATACCAATAACATCACCGTACTCTGTTCAAACTAAATTACCAAGTAAATATATTAAATACTTTTAAAGTTTTCTTGCTGATATGTATTGTGAAATTTGCGGAAAGAAGATACGCAAAGTAAAACGGTGTAAAATGTGTGGTAGAATCGTATGTGAGAGCGATTTTGATGAAGTAAAAAAAATTTGTAAAATTTGTTCTCTAACATTATGTGAGCTATGCGAAAAGCAACTCGCTATAGGTTATTGTCAACGCTGTGAAAAACTTGTATGCGAAGATTGTTCAGTAAAAATAAATGCAGGATACTTATGCAAAAATTGCTATGCTTATCTAGAACGATAATTTGACTTAATCTTAATTTTATAGTTTTAAATACTAAAAACGCTAAATAAACTGAGTGATAATTGTGAACGATAGAGTAGAAGTAATCGTGGATTCTAGAGAAGCTGTTAACGCTAAAGTTATTATAAGCAAGTTAAAGGATATGGGTGCAAACGTTAAAATCGAAAAACTAGACGTTGGAGACTACGTATTGTCTGAAGACGTAGCCGTTGAAAGAAAAACAGTTATAGACTTCGTAGGAACCCTAACTAGGAGAAATCTATTTGAGCAAGTATTTGCAATGAAAGAAGTTTACGCTAGGCCTATTCTCGTCTTGGAAGGTTATTTAGGGATATTAAAGAAAATATCCAAAATAAACATGAATAGCGTTTATGGAGCATTAGCGACTTTGGCAAGAAACGGAATTTCTATAGTTCCAACTTTAGATAGTAAATCCACAGCGGCATTCATGTTCTTCATCGCGAGACAAGAACAAATTATCGAATCTAGATCAGTTACGGTTAGACCTGTTAAGAAATATTCTAGTATCGAAGAGCAACAAATATTCTTCCTCGCAGGGCTGCCCTTGATAGGTCGTGAAAAGGCAATAAGTATTTTAAAAAGCTTTGGAACACCGTTAAACGCGTTGAATCATTATAAGCTATGGAGTAAAAGAATTAATGGGATAGGAGAAAGTACCGTCAAGAAAATTGAACAAGTTCTAACTACAAAATTTTATGAAAATAAAGAAATTTTCTAAACTTTTACCAATACCGTATACCTTGTACTGAATAATGACGGATTCTTAATGACTAAAATATTCTCATAATCAATGAAATTGAGCTTCAAACGCGTCTCTCTAATTTCCCTCGTTCGTCTTAGCTGACGCATTAGTAAAATAATTAAATAGTCTATTGTTTCTTTTAATCTCTCACCCTTTGCTAGGATTTTCTCTTTTTGTTCATTATAAATTTTAGTTAAAAGATTATTCTCGTATAATCTTAATAGCAGAGACGTATTAGTTGCTATCATTGTAAACGCGAAAAATATGTAAAAGAACGTAGCATTCTGCATAAAAATAGAGTAAAAACCTAGTAAGAGACCAAGTAAACTAGAGTATGAAAAATAATTAGCAGCCTTATGTATTCTAACCACTTTTTCGAAACTGGGATGTTTTTTGGGAATATCTAATATATCTAAGATATCCTTTTGCAAAATTTTCCATTTATACGGTGCCTTTTTTAAATTAAGAGAAAAATATAATTGCTCTATTTTTGCAACGCTTCTAAAAAGCTTCCCGGCACGACAGCTATCGAAAGCTTCGATTAATTTAACCAGATCATTTATGGTTTTCCTTACGCCATTTATACTGCTCGGCATGTTCGACTACACGAGAGTTTTTAGTAAATCTGTCTTAGTTATTAAACCTATAAAAGCATCATCGTGAACAACAATGATGCCTTTCAATTTTTTCTCATAAAATAATCTCGCTAGGGAAGCTATATCCATGTCAGTACTAACCCGTTCAAAATTTCGATCCATTATATCGTTAACGTAAAGTCTTCTAATTCTCTCTCTTCTATACCTCCAAGATACTACCTGGTAAAAAGAAGTAAGAGCTTGCATTGCGCGTATATCGGTTATTACGCCTTTTATACTTATTTCGTCAATTACTGGGAGAAGCGAAATGTTGTTTGCTACAATCTTCAACCTAATTTCTCGAAACCTTTCGGATGAGAAAGATACTATAGGCTTGCGATTTAAAACATTCTCCAAGCTATCGTTGTTATCATATAATAATGGTAGAAAATCTTGCTTGGTTACTACACCTCTAACAGCCTTATTGTCGTCCAATATAGGAAGTATGCCTATTTTCTCGTCTATAAAAATCTCTATAGCTCTCCTAACGCTTTCTTTCTCTTTTATAAAAAGTGGCTCGGATTTTACAAACGATGAAATATGCAATTTTCCCAGATCAACGTTCCATGTTCTTTCTGTAGCTAATTTAGCAAGTATATCCTTCTCGGAGACAATTCCAACTAATCTTCTATAGGCATCCACAAGTACCAAATGGCTAATATTATACTCAAATAAAATATCTAAAGCAGAAGGTAGCGGCAAATCTTTATTTATAGTAATAACCTTTTTAACCATGTATTCTTTAACTGGCATACTTATCCCCTAACTAGCTAAAAGAATTTTTCTAGACCAACTTTCTCTCTTTGACCTGTAATTTCTTCTAGCTTATTTTTTATTTTATTGAAATCATTCTTTAAAATATTGATTAATTTTGGATTGTAGAGAGCAGCTGCAGGATGTAACGTGGGAATCATGAGGAAATTAAAAGTATCTAATCGGAGATTAAATGACGCTCCATGAATTCTTAAAATCGATGTAAAGGTTATACCATTTTTTTCAAGCAAATATTTTGTGCTATGCCTGCCAAGAGTAACTATTATTTTAGGCCTTATGAGGAGTATTTGCCTATCCAAGTAAGGAGAACAAGTTTTGATCTCTAATTGAGTCGGGTCTCTGTTATTAGGAGGTCTACACTTTATCACGTTTGTTATGTAAACCTCTTTTCTATCTAAACCTATATCTTCGAGCAGACTTGTTAACAGTTTTCCAGCGGCGCCAACAAAAGGTCTACCTTCAACGTCCTCGTTTCTACCGGGAGCTTCGCCTATAAACATTATGAGCGAGTTAATACTGCCTTCTCCTGGGACGGCATTAGTTCTAGATAAGTGCAGTGGACACTTTTTACAGTTTAGTATTTCATTTTTTATTTTTTCCATCTCCTCCTCTTTGCTTATCACGTCTATTACCTCTTTTCTATACATATATAGGCATTTTCTTTATTTGCTATAACTTTAACATTTTCATTATCATTTAATATTTTAAAAACATCTTCTTGTGGTTTATCAACTAATGGAATTTTGGCGAGCAAACAGCCTATAACTATGATGGGTTCACTTTCCAGGTTTACTATAGCCTTGGGAGCTACTCCATGTTTAGCTAGAGATAATAAGACGTAGGAACCTACTGTGCTTCCTTTGCCATAAGGGAAAATCAAAATAGTATTCTTTACCGTTTTGCCTTCTAGGGGATGCCCCTTCTCTCTAATTACCCCCGTCCTAGGGTCTATGCCGCCGTAAAATGATATTGGTTCTTTAGATATTAAAGCGGGCCCCTCAGCGTAACCCTCTACTATCGCGCGAACTTTTATGAATTTCACGGATAATCACCAGAAACGCTTTCTAGAATATCTTTACGATTTAAAAGAGAAACGTTATAACCTTGGGAAGTTAGATAATATGCTGCTTTCGCCGAATCAACTGCTACATTCTTTAATCCTAAATTTGCTATTTCTGAAACAACCATGCAAGTATCCGCGTATATTTCTACTCCGCTCTTTTCAAGTCTTTCTAACATAGACTTATTTTTCTCGATAATATCTCTTGAGGTGAAGAGTATTAACCGCCTTATAATTCTTCTATTTTCTAAGAAAAGATATATTTTTCTTATTTCATCACAAGATAAATGTGGACAGCCTATCAGAAAAGCATCTATATTATCTAATGCTTTCGAAATTTTCTCTTTTGACATTTCAACATCACTAATAGAAACTGTTATTTTCTCCAATGTTTCTAATTTGTACCGATTTAGCTTTGCCTCAGGCGAATACTTATCAAGTAGGACCATCGCTATTGAACTAGAAGCTCCAACCGCTGCTAGGAACAATTTTATGTCTTCAATGTTTGTGAGAAATGATGTAGGTTTGACGAAAGGAACGCCGTTCTTAACTAAGACGCCTAAAGTATATCCAAGTAGTGAAGGCGAGAAACCAACCTTGACAACCTCGGTAAAATCTACATAAATATTTGGCTGCCTGTTCACTGTTAAATGTAAGCCCATGTAAGGCGCTCGGCCAATAATTGCCTCGAAAATTGCTAGAGGACCGCCCTCTCTGTTTGTTCTAGCACCTATTATACTATTTGCATACAATACTGCATTACTTTCACTCCATGCGATGTGATCGCCGAAAGCAGGTTTATTGAAAGTATATGGGATGCAAGATAAAGTTATACGTGCCCCCATCTTAGAGAAAGAGTTGACAATTTCGCACTGCTTAATAAAAAATTTATCATCAATTTTCATTTTTTGCCATTTATTAAAATCAAAACCTGCGGGATTTATAGTTGTAGGAACTCTGAAATGAGCATTTTTCTCAGTAAGCTCTTTTAGAAACTCAAGACCTGCGTCACCTATGTTCTTATAGGATATTCCCGAAATGTGAGCACTTTTTATAGGCATTAAACGTGAAGCGCCCAAAACTTCTGCTACCTTAACAACTACACGGGCTGCTAACTCAACTGCTTCTCCAAATTCACCATCTAGCATCAATTCCTCTTCTCTTGACAAAAACATGCTTAACCCTTAGTAGATTTATTTCGAGCATATATAATTATGTAATTACGGCAAGGCGTTGCTCTGTACGAAAAACTTAAAAATATATCGTAATGTATTACAGTATAGGTGTTTGTGAGGAGAGTATAATGCCTAAAAAAGGTAAAGCTTCATCTAAATCATCTATTAAGGAAGACTATGATACGATGTTGGATGAGATAGAAGTTGATAAAGAAGAAATTGGCACTGTATCCTATGATCTAGAAGATATTAGTGGTGTCGGTAAAATAACAGCAGAAAAGTTAAGAAATGCTGGATATTACTCGCTTAGAGATATTGCATATGCTTCTTCGCATGAGTTGGCGATGGTTGTTGGGTCGGTAGATAGAGCTAGGAATATAATAATGGAAGCTCAAAAGATGCTTGGTGGAGGCAGATATTTCATAACGGCAAAAGAATATTATGAAGAGAGGAAGAACATTTCATATATTAGTACTGGAGTAAAAGCGTTGGATGAACTGCTTGAAGGAGGTATAGAGACTAAAGCTATTACAGAGTTTATAGGCGAATTTGGTGCCGGTAAAACCCAAATAGCACATCAGCTTAGCATGATGGTGCAACTCCCCGAAGAAAAAGGAGGTCTAAATGCGAAAGCAATGTACCTAGATACTGAAGGCACTTTCAGACCGGAAAGGATCGTGCAAATGGCTAAATATAGAGGATTAGACCCGGAAACAGTTTTAGAGAATATCATATATGCGCGAGTATACAACTCAGATCATCAAATGTTGCTAGTTGATAAAGCTAAGAAAATACTAGAGAAGGAAAACGTAAGATTACTTGTTGTTGATAGCTTAGTTGCTCATTTTAGATCCGAATATCCAGGTAGAGAAAACCTTGCTATGAGACAGCAAAAACTTAATAGACACCTAAGTCAGCTCATGCGCATTGCCAGCATTTACGATATAGCCGTTGTTGTAACAAATCACGTAGTGGCAAGCCCAGACGTATTTTTCGGAAACCCGCTAAAGCCCGTTGGAGGGAATATAGTTGCTCACGGTTGCACCTATAGAATATGGATAAAAAAGAGTAAAGAAGGGAAAAGAATAGCTAGAATTATAGACTCGCCAAAGCATGCTGAAAAAGAAACTGTATTTATGATAGCAGAGGAAGGAGTTATAGATATTTAAACAAGGTTAACCTTTTAAGCAAATATTTGTTAAGATTTATGTCATGGCAAATGGCGGAAAGAGGAAGTATTTATTATTAAAGCATCATAGAGATGCTATTCCACTCCATAGTATCTTTATGGACAAGAAAACTATGGCAGCTCTGGGTGTAAAAAACGGCGACGCACTGATATTAAATGGGAAAAATGAACTGGTTTTATGGGTTACTGAAAGCTCGGAAAGTGTAATAGCGGTAAACTCCAAATTATATAATTGTTTAAGCTCTAGTGGAGATTGCGTTGTTTCCGTGAGAAAAACAAAGCTTAAAGAAGCCATGTATGTTGAAATTATTCTTCCTCGTAGAATTAAAATTACTTCATCTCTTTTAAGTCAATTAAGAAACTCTGTTCTCTTTACTCCTGTAAAAGCTGGAGGGCTTATCCCTATAGATTTGGAAGACACGGTCTTATTTCTCAGAGTAAAAGATGCGTATCCTGATTTAGCCTTTATTAGTTATAGAACTAAAGTAGTTTTCTATTAACTTCAATAACCAGCCAACTGTCAATTAAGCTTTAAGCATCAAATTGGAATATCTTCGTTTAAGTTTATATTATGGCGTTATCTATCAAAAATTAAGGAATTAGAAAATCTCTTTATAGCGAGAGGTGGGAGAATGAAAGTATGGGAAGTAATGTCGATAAACTATCATAAAGTACGACTTAACACGCTGATAACGGAAGCTAGGGCTATATTCAGGAAGCATGACACAAGAATTCTAGTAATCGTTAAAAACTTTGCATCTGAGAAGCTTGAAGGATACATTTTGAGAAGAGACGTTTTAACAGTAACATCCGCGCGGTCAAATTTAACAGTGCGTGAAGTTTTACGCGAAGAACCAGTTCTACTACCTGATATGGATATAAGAGAAGCTTTTAATATAATGAGCAAATCTAATGTGGACGCTATACCTGTTGTTAAATCTCTTGCTACCAGACAAATACTTGGGATTGTAACGTTAAGGAATATAATAGCTGGATTAAAAGCCGCAGGATACATTCCAAGGGCACAAGCTGCTGGAGAAGTTATGACCATAAGGGGAGTGCCTTTACTTTCCCAGAACTCTCGAATAACGAAAGCTTGGAGACTTTTCGTGCATAAAGGCGCGCATGGAATTATAGTGGTTAGCGATTTTAAGAACAAAAAACCAGTAGGAATTATAACGCCAAAAGATATGATCGATAGCGGAAAATGGTATTTTCATAGAGAATCGGAAAAACCTAGAGCGCTTACTAGGGTAAAAACTGTAATGACGCGAGGGGTTATTGTAGCGTATGAGGATACGCCGATTGAAATAATAGCTGACTATATGATAAAACATGATTTTTCACTAGTTCCTGTAATTGATGAAAAAGAAAAAATTGTGGGCGTAGTCACGCAGTATGATGTTCTTAGAGCATATTTAGAGGGCAGGAAGCCTGAGAGAGTTAAGATAAAAGTAGCGCCTGCGCCGTTAATGGTTTCGGCCGAAGAATCGCCAATCTACGTTTCGACGGAACAGCAAATACAGCAAGTTCTTCTAGCCAGAGAAGAACCTTCAAAGATTACGGGACTCATGGCAGGTAAAGTTTTACGTAAAGAATTGCCAGCAGTTAGAATAGGCGATACCGTTGAAACGGTTGTAAATACGATGTTATCTAAAAAAGTTAACTATGTAATAGTTGTAAACGATGAGGACGAGATAATTGGTGTAGTAACTAAAAAGGAGCTACTAAATGCTTTAGGATTGAAAGGTCCAATATGGCGTCGTAGACCGAGAGAAAAGGAATTTATCTATGAAATCATAAAAACGGACATTCCAAAGGTGGAACAAAATGCTACTATTGAAGAAATAGCTAGGGAAATGATAGTTAACGATGTTTATGTAGTCATAGTGGAAAAGAATGGGAATATCGAAGGGTTCGTAACAAAGGATGATCTTGTCAAAGCATTTGTAGATATTATACCGGAAGATTTGCGGGTTGAACATTTAATGACACCTGCAGGATTAGGAATTGTTCATCCTCATCATTCGCTAGCTCACGCTGTTAGAAAAATGAGAGCATACTATCTTGACGCCTTAGCTGTAGCGGATAAAGGCACGATTTATGGAGTAATATCTGAGTCAAAGCTACCATTTGTTGCATTGGAAGACGCTAAAAAGGGAATTAGGAGTAGAAAATTGATATGGGTTAGACGTTTAGTTGCTGCAGGGAGGAAATTCGCTCGTTATGTTAAAATTACGCCATTACTTGCCGAGGACGCTATGGAAGTTTTAAATGTATATGTTTTATCAACGGATAGCATTAGGAAAGCGATGCAGCTCATGTTAGAGTATGATGTTGATGGAATACCTGTAAAATCTCCAAGTGGAAAAGTGATTGGAATTATATGCAAGAATGATTTAATAAGAGAACTAGCTAGGAGGGCTAGAATCAAGTTACCAAAGAAAATCGAAGAGGTGGAGAAGCGTGAGCTCGCATTATAGAAGAATTGTAGAAGAGATGAAGGATGGTATTTGCATAACAATATACGTTAAACCTGAAAGTAGAGAGGATAAGTTGATAATAGAAGATGGAGAATTAGTTTTCTATACTACAGAGCCGCCGGTAAGAGGTAGAGCAAATGCTGCACTAATCAGGAAATTAAGTAAATTATTTAATACTTCCAGCTCAAAAATCCAAATAGTATACGGTTATCGGAGCAGAACAAAAAAAGTTTTTATAAAGGGAATAAGTATTGAGGAAGCTGAAAAAATTTTAGAAAGTTTATAAATAGTCTCTTATGCCCTGCAACAGGTCTTTCTCCCCTAAAATTCATATCGGTTTGTCATTCTCGAAAACAAAGAACTTTCTTGATTTTTCTTTTCGAAGATTAGAAAAGACTTCTTTAAGATTCAAGCCTAAAGATAAGGTTTCAGTTACATTTTTCATTATCTCAAATACGTTTGCAGATAGTGCATCCCTAATATCGCCACTAAAGGCAAAATCGTATATCTGATTGTTTTCAATAAACTCTACAATTTCTCTTGAAGAAATATATCCTAGTAATTTTCATCTTTAACAATAACCAATGTATCGGTATCTTATTCTATAATTTTCTTGCATGCATCTTGTATTGTAGCATCGCATGATATTTCGTAAATAGCTCCATATTCAATATCTTCAACTTTAAGAGTTTGAGGGAGTTCTTCAAAATTCCCTAATATAGCTGATGTTTTTACAATTCCAATAACTAAATTGTTCTTATCGATGACAGGTAACGTATCCCCTTTACTTTCATAAGTTTATCAATAATATCTGAAATCTTATCTCGTATTCTCACCAACAGTATCTCTTGACCTAACTATATAGTCTAACGGCGCTTCAAACGCTGAATAAACATTATAGCTATACTTCTCAACTATAATGTTGAAATATTTGCCTCCTCCAAGGTAGTTAACAATATTTTCAAGCTCGATCAAACCTACAAGCTTATGACTAGGATAGGCTACCACCGGAGATTCAAGGTTTTCATTAATCATTTTCTCAGCGCATGGCTTTACCAGCGTCAAGGGACTAACAAAGTCGAACATGAATGAAATAATTATCCTTTAGGATGGGGTCTTCGATTCTAGTCTTGAATTCTGGCTTGCCGTTACTTCTTAAAAAGTAGAAACCCGTTCGCCGTCTGGCCATGGTGACATCAAATATAAATGTGTGAAAGATTATTAAGGCAATACGTTATATAATCCCAAGATAGGATGAGCCGTCTCTCGACAATAAAGATAGTGATATATCGAAAAACCCTTCATATATTCTTCTGCATAGTTTTGTTTGCACCCTACATGACTTTCTTAAGTTCTGGTCTGGACAGCTATGGGGTTACTCCCGTG
>Ga0164310_10002602_pt1 | contig 10405 bp, 10 predicted proteins | sample GuaBasSedimGuay1_FD_121795 | JGI IMG/M metagenome (GOLD analysis project Ga0164310, IMG submission 121795) | Subseafloor sediment microbial communities from Guaymas Basin, Gulf of California, Mexico - Guay1, Core 4569-9, 0-3 cm | ecosystem: Environmental > Aquatic > Marine > Hydrothermal vents... | reverse complement strand
GATACATGGAACTTTCTCCCGAACTAAAGGCCTATGAGATTCTAGGTAAAATTAAGAAAAACGTCATGTACAGATTTATCTCAGGACTAGGTTTAGCAATCGGTGCTGGAATCGCAGCATTTTTCACAATTTATCTTCAATTATATGGTCTTGCAGATGTTCTCTTCATAGTTTCAACCCAATCTTTGCTTTACACATTATCTTACCTTGGACATTTCTTACTCATTTCGTTCTTTGGTCTAATAATTTTGGAAGTTTTACGGAAAGGAGTTAAAGAAAACTATTTAGATTCTCTCGGAAACTTTATAGGTGCATTATCAACTGGAATAGTCACAGTTGCATTTAACGCCATGGTAGCTCTTGGACTAAGAGACACGGTAAACAGCACAATTCACCTTCTACTCTATCCTTTAACATATTTCGGTATGTCAATTAATCCTAATCCATATCTCATAGAGTTTATGGTTAGATTTGTAGGATGGGGAGCAGCAGTATCTTTATTTAACACATTTATATGCAACCCAGAAGACCTCTACGGAATACTGTCAGGTAAAAAAACAATTAAAGACCAATGGCTTAAACTAGATAAATCAACACTCCCCAAAAAAATATTAAAAATAGTATTCCTATTTGCCTTTTTCCCACCTTTAATGGAAGGATACAAACAATTCTTCGCAGAAACAATACCAACCATAGTTGAAGCAATAAAAACTCTATTTGAAGGAAAAATAGGTGTTTAACATGGCGGACATACTAGGTTTAATACTTGTAACCTTTATCTACGCTATGCTTATACTAATCGTACTGTGGTTTAGCGACATAGAAAAAATGGAAGCAATAAAAGACCTTTTCATAGCTTTTCTATTTGGTTTTGCAGCAGCTCTCATGGCAGCAGGAATAGAATCTCTAATAACATTTTTCGGCATCTCTATTACAAGTCTCTTCATGGTAGTTATCGTCGGTCCCCTGGCAGAAGAATACGCTAAGCTAGATATGTCAACCAGCAGATACTTCTTAAAGAAAATGGATGAACCAGAAGACGCTTTAATCTATGCTGGCTCAGTCGCATTAGGTTTCTCTTTCATAGAAAACATTCTATACATAATTAGTTTCTCTACACAACTAAAATACATTCAACTTGTAGATTTAACATTTCAAAGAATGTTTTTATGCGTCCCTGTACATATGGCAGCTACAATAGTGGGGATAACAATGTATACTTATCTACGTGAAATATATGGTTTATCCAACTTAGAAGCACTTATACTTTCTATCATACCTTCTGCAATGTTACACGGTGCATTTAACCTCATGGCAATATCAGGATCCACACCAATACTCTTAATGCTTGTAATAATTTCTCTAATTATCATAATATTTGCATGGCTGACACTAAGAAACATGAGAGAATCATATAAGGTACCGCTTACTTATCGCAAAAATTTATATTGGTTAAAATACCATATTAACAATTGGTGATGTATATGGAATTTGAATTTGCACCAGAAGTATTAAGCATTGCCCAGTATCCGCATATTGAGATAGCAGCCAAAGCATTAGGAGTTCCACCAGAAAAAATAGCAGCCAGAGAAATAATCAAAGCAGCCCTAGTATATGGAATGTTTGCTGCAACAGAGAAAAGACACTACAAAATGTTAGAAGACTTAATGAAAAGAGAAAACCAAACAATCGCAGACATTTTAAGGAGCTGTTACATTGACCTTAAACATGCAGGTATCATAAAGAGAGAAACATTAGAGATGATTGATGATATGCTTGCTGCTTTTGAAGCAGTTCCATCATTCAACAGACAAAAAGCTTTCAGCCTCTTCTGCGAAATATTAGCTGAAAAAGTATTCTCACCAAAAGTCGTCGAAGAAGCCTACGTAAAGAAAGAAGAGTTCCTAAAAGCCATCGCAGACCTAAAACAAGAAATAATCTCGATGAAAGAGAAACTACAAGCTCTAAAAGGAGTCGAAGCACTTACCCCCGTTGTAAGGTAATGTCAATTATCTCACCAATAACTCTAAACATTTTGTAGAGTATCTCGATTTTTTTCTGAATAGCTTTAGCTAGTTTTATCTTCTCTTTTATATCCATTTTTTCCAAAACCCTCAAAATATTAGCTACCCCGCTTTCAACAAAACTTCTCAAAATATTCATATCGTTAAGCATTTCCCAGTCTTCAGGAGAGAAATCTTCAATACGTTTCCATATAGCAAAAGCCAAGATCAACGATAACATACCTTTCTCATCAATATAGAGAGGAGATAATTCTTTTGAAAGAAAATCAGCAACATATTCAAAAAACTCTTTCCAATCAGAGCAATGAAGCTTTGCCTTTAATTCTCCTAGTCGCCAATACAACATATCATCCAAATGAGCCTTCAACCATACTCTTTTACCTGGTTTCTTTTTCCTAGAGGACATAATAAACACCATGTTACAAATGTTACACATTTAAAAGTAAAATTTAAAATTTAAGATTAACCATATTAACACGGTGATAATATGTTTGAAAAAGGTTTGAGAGAAACTGAAAGAGTCCTAGGACTAAAACAAGTAGATCGGAGAAAACTATATGCAATGATAATCTTAGCAGTACTTATCATAGGCGTAGCAGTAGCAATAGCATATTATTACGGCGTTCTTCCAGGATTACCTTACACAGGTGCAGCCACGCTTAAAATCTTCGTTAAACCAGCATCAGGACTACCAGTAACGTCAGACGAATATCTTGGTCCCGCAAGCTACTGGGTGCTTGACCCCACAGATAATAGCACGATTGCCAGCGGATCAATAACTAGCGATGATGATTGGCAAAAAGAAGTAGATATTGAGGCAGGACATCCAGGCTACGTATGGGTTGCGGTAACACCGCCAAATAACACGTATTACCTGTATAAACCGTTGGGCGATGAATCAGTAATTATAAGTGGAATTAAATACTACAAGGTACCTATAACCAAGAAAGAAGTATCTGTAACGGCATACTTTATAAAATTCGGTAATGTGGTCATTGAAAGTGACGGCAGCTTAACGCTTCCAGCAGACACAGAAATCTTCACAACAAACATCATATACAATGTAACTCCCGAAGCAGCCCTATACAACCTCACATTAATCGTATCATTTAACGTGACAGGTCTAAAAATCGACTATGTAACACTTAACGGTAGCACAATAGAATTCTACCACCTCGATAAAGACAACGACGATGTAATAGATGCAAACGAGAAAATCTACATATGGCTTTCAGGACAAGACTTCGTAGCAAACCTCGAATCAAAGAACGTAACCTACGTATTAGCAATAACATATTCAAACGGAACGGCTTTCGGTGAAAACGAGACAGTAGCTGCATCATTAACCTTCATAGCCTACAAGTTCGACAAAGACTTACCCTACGTGTTCGATGAAATGACAAAAGTAACATTGACAACCGACACAGCCTACTACAGCAAGTAAAACCACACATTTATTTTTATTTTTATGGTGATTTAAATGTCATGGATAGAGCAACTTGAAAAACCAAAAGAAATAAAACCCAAGATTTCTCTATGGATACAAATACTTCTGGCAAGCATAATCGCTTGGACCATGAGTTTTCTTATCGTTAACCCGCTTGAAAAACTGGTCTACGGAATACTTTTGGCAGCAATAGATTTCCTTGTAGAATCTTTAGGTGACTATTTCAATCTTTGGCGAAGCAAAAACTCTATATGTAAGATTTTCGGCGTTCCAATAGAAGTAACCTTAACATGTATTTTTCTAGGCTCTCTATGGGCAGCATTAAAACCCACAGGGCTATATTTCGCTGTACTCTACATTTGGGTAACGGCCCTAACAGGAACATTAATAGAACAAGTATTATTGAAACACGGATACATAGAATATGTTAACTGGACAGGTATTCACGCTCTTGCAGCCTACACGTTAATGTTCACTTTGCTATATCTTGCAGCCTAAATAGGTAAAAGTTTTATTTAACATCCACCTATTTTTATTAGGTGACATCCATGTTTGACATCATAGGCACGATTCTCTTCTTTCTTCTCGGAATAATAATCTCATCAATTAACTGTTTATTATGGGATATGTTCAGCGGGGAAGACCCTTTTAAAACCCCGTATATTGACCATTTCCATTGGAGCATATTCTCTGTCTCAACAGGAGCATTTTTGGCATTTTTCCAGGAACCTCTCTTGGCATTCCTCTTCCTAGGATATTCTCTCCCATTAATGTTTTTTGAAGGAGACCTACAAAACATAACAGAAATGAGTAAATCTCTCCCACTATTTATATTAGCATCCTACCTTACAGCTCACAGCCTACACACCATCTTAATAAAAACACATATCCCCTTGATTTTTCTCGGCAGAGCATCATTCATCCTGGTTTTACTTACAATACCTTTCACATTTATCATAGCACTTCGAAACGACCTATTCGAAATGGAAATTTCAGAAACAGTATTGTTAAACAGGTATTTCTGGGTACAATATGTGGCATCAACCCTCTACCTAATACTCTACCTAATATTCTATATTTATGATCCAGCTTTTAGAGTAGGTGTATTTTACGGTTTAATGGGAATATTCACAGCGTTCTTCATATATGCTTTACAGCGTAAACTGGCAGAAGAAGAAGTTAAAAAAGTAACGGAAATATTTAAACCAACCCAGGAAAATATAAGCGTTTTTCTGAACACCTTGTTTATGGGTGCAATATCAACAATAATATTTGTAACCTTCATGGTAATAGCTGGAATAGAAAAAGCAGCAGTAACAACAATAACATTGAAACAAGCAATAGTAATAGAAATATCTCCTGAAATAAGGGCAACAATAACATACTGGTGGTTTGAAATAGCAAGCAACTGGTTCCTAGTAGCATTCGGAGAAGAAACACTCTGCGGACTATTCGTAGCAATAGGGTACAAAATTAAAGGATATAAAGGAATGGCAGCAGCAATAATGCTAGGAGAATTTTGGACACTAATACACATAATATGGAAACCCTACTACCTATATTTAATATGTTTATCAGCTCTAAGAGCAATCCTAACAACCCTATACTTCGTACAAATCAAAATTTTCGGAACAAAATTCCAGCAAAACATATTATCATGCATAATGGCCCATGGAATAAACAACACAATATCCATCCTGATAGCAGCAAGAATAATATAGGTGTCAAAAATGAAAAAACAAACAAAAATAACAATAGGACTATTAGCTTTTCTAACAATGTATTTGATAATACTGTGTCTGCTAAGAATAAGACCTGTATGGGTGGGACTACCGTGAAAGTTAGTGAAAATATTAAACTTTTTAGCAATATTCTAGGTTTTTCCAGCCTTTTAGGAGCAGTTTGTTTTTCCCTTAAAACTTTTTATACTTTACTTTACTGCGATTATGTTATTACTGTTGAACCTAATAAAACAATCTTAATTACGGAATTTATGCTAATAACATATGCATTGATATACCTAATGTTTTTAATGTCTCAATATTTTTATAATAAATTGAAAAAAGATATAGGAGATTAGAAAATGAAGAAAGTAACTGCTATATTTATGATGCTTTTAATGTTGTTTTTTCTTTTTTCTACTCTTGAACTACCTATAATACCTAAGACCGTTGATACAGTAAGTGCAGAGAGAGTAGATACCCTTAAAGTTATAGAAGAGCTTCCACACACAGTTGCATTGTCACAATACGACGTTATTTCAAGAAGCGACCTTAGTGATATTCCTGACAACTGGCACAGTTATTATAGTCAAGCAATTTCTGGTTTCCCTGCTGGAACATTCAAAGATGCAGATAATAAATGGGCAATATTTGACTATTATGGATTTGAATTAGACTGTATATATCGAGACCCATCAGTTGTATACTTCACTCACATGTGGCATTATTTCTACTTCAAGGCAAAGTTTTCTGGTCAATTCAATTCTACCGTAATTTACGATGACAGCATTCGTGTATATTTATATTTTAAAAACAGCACTACTGGAGATAAAACATACAGCTATATTTTTACTTCAGCAAACTTCTCAATTTCTTCTTCTGCACTTGATAGCGATGGAAGAGCAATAATAATGCTTCATGTATATCTCAAAGATGACCCTAGCCTTACTTGGATTGTTAGGATAGGATACTTTGACGTAAGTCAAGAAACAGAAGTATGGATGAAAACGGTCTCAAAATCCATACCATCAGGTTACGATCTGCTTACTGAGGTTAAAATATTTATCGACTTCATGGAATATGCTCCTGACCCTGTAACTCTCTATGTTACTGCTGACCACGAGGCTCGGGAAGAAGATATTTTACATCATATTGAAGTTCCAGGCTATGCTTATGGTGCCAGCATTACAGTTTATAAACCTTCTGAATGGAGTTTCTATAATATTACTCCCTCTGCAACCGTTACAGAATATTCTGATAGAATTGAAATTACAGACACTATTGAAGGAGATTATGATATTTACTTTACTTCTACTGATTTTTGGAACTATCCTAGGCAATACCAGACACGTATATCATATTTTGACCAGAGAGGTAATTATATTCCTTTTGAATCGTTTTTTACGTATTATAATTTGTCTTGGACAGAATTAGCATCTCCATCATATGTACCATTGTACTCTGACCTTTTTACAATGGACCCTGCACAGTATCTTAGCATCCAAGTATATGATAGGTGGAGCGTTTTGCTTCTTGAAGAGAAAAACTTAACCTATCAAGAATTCTATAACTTTACAATTAATCTCTATTCCTTTAAGTTAATTTCTTTTCAAGACGATTTTGTTCACATGAAATTGAAACGTGCAGAGGCTACAGAATGGTATACTGAGTGGATAGCTCCAGGAGAAATAGAAGAGGAACATCTTGGAACAGGATGGTACAACCTTACAATACAGTTTAAAAACGGAACAGAAGTCAGCTTAGACTTTTACATGGATACAGATATAACATATATTGTACAGGGATGGACTCTTACAAAACTGGCTGGCCACCTGGACATAAGCTTCGCTCATTTCATAGGAATCTCTATAAAAAACAACTATACAGGAGACGCCCTTCCAATCTCCTATTTTATTATTAAAATAAATGAAACAGAAAAATCTCTTACAAGCAACGAGCTACTCTATATAGAAGAAGACATCGCCAATATTACAATCCTAGACAGTTTTAGACAAGTCCTCAACCAAAAACTTGTTAACGTAACAGAAACAGGCTGGGTGAATATCGGAGTTAATGTAACTCACCTAGTTTTAAGAAACCCATATGAAATCTATGGAATCAACATGACAATCACCGCAACAACCACAGGTGTCACAAGAACATTCCTTATTCCACCTCTAGAGTCCATAGACACTTTTATCAATGCAGCAACCTACAATTACACAGTTAAACTTATGGACCCAGAGATGAAAGTAACATTACGAGAAGTTTCAGGTCAATTCGAAATAAAAAAAGGCCAAATAGAATATATCATTCTTTTTGGATGGAACATTTTCCCCGACGTATATATGGATGTTAAGTTTTTCTCTGAGACAGGTACAGTAAATCTTGTCTGTGAAATAACGATTTACATGAATTACAGTAAACTGGCGGTTCCAGACGTCTATCTAGAGATTTACGTAGATGACGAGCTTAGCGGTACAGGTATCACAGATAGCCATGGTAAAGCCATAATTGGACTGGTTAATCCTTTAAATGGAACAGGGACGCTTTCAATTAAAGCTTCTAAGCTGGGTGTTTCAAGATGGTATAATACTACTTTCCAAATATGGGGATGGATCACAGTAGAGGAGCCACCATACATAGTGCAAGGTGAAACAGCAACCTACAATATTATTCTCAGCAACCCGTCGAGAATAGGAGATACACCTATTAAAATCGAAGACGCTATAATAGTTTTCAATGTATATAACCCTAACTTAACAACGCTTATCGCCACGTTAAACAAATCCACCATAGATATTCCTCCTGGCTCATCACAGTTTACATTCGCCCTAAACACAACAGACCTAGAAGAAGGAGGCTACGTCCTCGAAGTAAAAGTAATATATATGAACAGCACCTTTGCCATAGACTACGTTGCATTCACAGTTACACCTAGACCAACATACCGCATAGTCGTACCATGGTGGCTCATCATAGCAATAGTATTAATAGCTTTGGCAACATTCTTCGTAGCATGGTTCATACTATACCTTGTCAGAAGAGTAGGAGAAGTAAAACAACTATACCAAAGCAACATCAAACACAGACCCTCAACAATAGAAAAAATCCTTCCACATAAAATATTCAGAAGAAAGCCCCCTCCTAAATAAAACTTCGATAAAGTTTTTATCTAATAATTTTTACATATTTTAGTTAGGTGTTACTATGACCGAGGTCGTTGAACTAAAAGAAAAGAGAAAAACTCTATCATTTGCGGAGCGAATTCTTCCATCTGACATTTTAGAGGCACGTAGACTAAACATGATTAAACGTAGAATAGAAGAAGCCCAGAAAAGCAGAACAAAAGCAATACTCATAGACATCGTGGATTCAAGTGGAGCAGTAGACCTAATACCTTTACCTGAACCAGACAACCTCGAAAAACTTTTCTCAGACTTCGGCATCCTTGAAAGACTGCCTGAGTCTCATGTAGCAGCAATAATGAAAAACATTCCAGATGATGTTCTAGATAACTTACTTTTCTACACAAGTCACCTAGGCAAGTCTAATGTCTATGAGAAGATAGTTAAATTAGCGAGAAAATATAAAGGGGGAGAGTGGCCTTGAGCTACTGGGAGCTATTAGAAGAATCGGCAAGAAAAAAGGGATTTCTCAGAGAAGAAAAAATACCATCACTACGAGACATATTTATTCCAACCATTGAAGAACAACCTAAAAAACATGGAAGCATAGTTAAACCCATAGTTGAGCTAAGTGAAATAGCTTCTTATCTTACCTTTGGATGTCAGCAAGGACTAAGTGTAAAAGAAGCAACAAAAATAGTGAAAACACTCATAAAAAAATATGAGGAAGTATGCAACAGACTAGGAATAAAAAAGGACTTAACAATAATTATGAACCTCAACACAGCCTTTACAAACTGGTGTAACAATACACGTAGTCCAACAGCACAGTTCCTATTCATAGATGCACTATCAAGAATACTTGAACATGTAAAGGAGAACGGGTAAATGAAGCTAAAAAAATTACCGCCAATAATACTCTTAGCTATCATTATATTTAATATTCCAGTTTTAGCTGTTAGTGTTGGTGAAGTTCATGAAGCAGGAATAAACACTATGAATAATCTTCTTACAGATAACGATTTTCTTTTTCTTGAAACCTATTTTCCAAAAGAACTAGATACATGGGACAATATTACAGGAGTTATTGCTCTTAAACGTATGGATAAAATAGAATACGTTAAGCCTTCCAGCCTCATAGTTGAACTTCTCACCGTAGATAATTATACCTTAGCTAGAAAAACGCTTAAAGACTTGAAAACCATTGTAGACGGCTATCATTATCTTGTCACGTTTCGAGCTGTTTTCATTCCAAGCCCCTACTATATTAGAATTTACGCTGTTTGGAAACCTCCTTGGGGAGGAGAAATATCAACATCAAAAACCTTAACAATTTATATAGGTTTTTGGCGTAAAATAGAAGACCTCATCAATTCAAGCCACCTAACCTTTTACAATATCAGCTTTTCAAACTTCCTAAGAGAAATAGTAGAAGACACACGTAACATGGGGCTAGACGGACTCTACTATTTAATGATAAGACAATTTGCTATTAAAGCAAAGGCACAAGCAATGGAGGCAAACATGACACTACTACCTCAACTTAAAATCTACATAGTTAACATTCCTGACATTATTAGTGATGTTAACACTACGCAAATGGAGCTTGAAGCAAACAAAAGTTTAGCAGTATTGGACGCCAAAGGAATAAGCTATACTGTGACATATATTCGATCCATATCTGACTGGTTAAATATGATAGATATGGAATCTATGGAGCCTAAAAACCTCATCATAATAAATTGTCACGGCTCTATAATACCAGCACCAAGTGAATATCTAGAAGATATAACAGTTCTAAGTAGTGTATACGATATTTCACAATTCCTGAACACATCTATATATGACATTTTAGAAGAATATGGAGATGAACGAGCTGCAAACTACACACTCATGTTTGAAGATTTTGAAACCCTTAATACTGATTTTTGGAACATTCAAGGTATATCTGAAATAACAGTTACCGTTTATAGAAATGGAGAATCATATACCGCTTCTTATGACTCACCAGTCCGATTCGGAAACAGCTCGTTAACATTAAACTCAGATTGGTTATATGTAAGTGCTGGTGCAAAACTAGGTGAT
>Ga0164310_10002598_pt1 | contig 10411 bp, 10 predicted proteins | sample GuaBasSedimGuay1_FD_121795 | JGI IMG/M metagenome (GOLD analysis project Ga0164310, IMG submission 121795) | Subseafloor sediment microbial communities from Guaymas Basin, Gulf of California, Mexico - Guay1, Core 4569-9, 0-3 cm | ecosystem: Environmental > Aquatic > Marine > Hydrothermal vents... | reverse complement strand
TGTTTACTGGGTAAAACCGGAACAAGTAAGCAAGGGTGCGCCTTCCGGCCAGTTTCTAAAGAAAGGCGCCTTCATAATCCGCGGGAAGAAAAATTACGTTAGGCATGTTCCATTGAAAGTTGCAATTGGAATAACCTTTGAAGACGACATGACTCTTGTGATTGGTGGGCCTCCGGAGGCTATATCAAAGCGTGCGAAGGCATATGTAGAAATAGTTCCAGGCGACATTCCAAGCGGAAGGCTTGCAAAGGAAATTCGTAAAATCTTGGCCGGAAAAGTTCCTAAAGAAAAACAAAAGGATGTTTTGGAGATTCCTCTCGAAGAGATTCAACAGTTTATTCCATCAGGCAAAGGAAGAATACTCAAAGCGAGTTGAAGGTCACTGCGAAGGTTGCGACTGCTGTGGCTGTTGCTGTTTCTGAAGTTCCATATGTTCTGTTAGGAGTAGGATTCCCTCTATGATTAGAAATATGCCGAGCAAATAGGCGAGGAGCTGTGGAACAACAATTATTAATACGCCGAAGATTATGCAGAGAATAGCCAGCACAGGCTTAGAGACTGTTATTCCTATCTTCTTTAAACCCTTTTCGATAGCTTCTGTCAAACCTTTTCACCTTCCTATTAATCGATAATTCTAATGGCTTGATTATTTATCTCTTGTGCGAAGAAAAACCAAATAAAAATGGAAAGTGAGGAAAATTATTTTTTGGTCCAGTCGTAGAATCCCTTTCCAGTTTTCCTTCCGAGAAGCTTCGCTCTTACCATTTGTCTAAGCAGCGGGCATGGATGGAATTTCGGGTCTATTTCGCTTTCGAGGACCTCTGCAATCGCAAGTGTTGTATCCAGACCAATGTAGTCTAGTAGGGTTAGTGGCCCCATTGGCCAGTTTAAACCAAGCTTTATGGCCTTGTCTATGTCTTCCTTGTCGGCTATTCCCTCCCAAACCAGCGCAACAGCCTCGTTGAGGGCGGGAATAAGTATTCTGTTGACAATGAAGCCTGGACAATCCTTCTTTACCAGAACAGTCTCTTTGCCCATCCTTTCTGCTACTTGGCGTACCGTTTGAATGGTTTCATCTGAGGTTTTTGCTCCGCGAATAATTTCAACGAGCTTCATGAGTTGGGGTGGATTGAAAAAGTGCATTCCGCAGACTTTCTCTGGACGATTTGTGGCTGATGCAAGTTCAGTTATGCTTATCGAAGAGGTATTTGATGCAATTATCGCGTGAGAGGGGGCCAAACTGTCTACTTCGCTGAAAACTGATTTTTTCAGTTCAACGTTTTCTGGAACAGCCTCTATTATGAGGTCTGCATCTGAAACAGCCTCTTTCAGGTCTGTTGTCGGACGAATCCTCGCTAAGACTTCATTCATTTCAGCTTCGCTTATTGCTCCTTTGCTTAGAAATTTTTGGAGACTGCCGCGTATCATGTTCATTCCGCGGTCAACAAATTCTTGGCTGATGTCTCTTAGGCTAACTTCGTATTTTCCGAATTGGGCTGCAACTTGGGCTATTCCATGCCCCATTAAGCCAGCTCCTAGAACAGCAATTTTCTTAACTTCCAAGCATCTACACCTCACAATTTTTGAATCTATTAGTAGGACACAACAGCATATTAGAATTTTGAGGCGGAAAATCTTAAGTTCTTATAAGCCAAAGGGAACAGTTGACCAAAATGAAAGCCGCAGTTTATTATGGCCCAAAAGATATTAGAATTGAAGAGAGACCGGTCCCAAAGATAGGTAAAGATGAGATTTTGGTTGAGATGAAGGCATGCGGCCTATGCGGCTCAGATTTGATGGATTGGTACCTTAAAAATAGAGTGCCGCTAGTTTTGGGACATGAACCAGCCGGAATAGTAGCCGAAGTCGGCGAGAAAGTTGAAGATTTCCATGAAGGAGAAAGAGTTTTCGTCCATCATCACGTTGCATGCCTAACATGCCATTACTGCATCCACAAAGACTACACAATGTGCAAACAGTTTACAAAAACTCACATAATTCCAGGAGGATTCACCGAATACTTCAAGGTACCAGCCCCAAACCTGAAAATAGACACTTTCAAAATTCCAGATGACATTTCATTTGAAGAAGCTACGTTAATAGAGCCTGTCGCATGCTGCATCAGAGCACTCAGAAAGTGCAGAATTGAGCCCGGAGACACCGTTGCAATCATTGGCGCAGGCCCCTCCGGGATAATTCATACAATTCTTACAAAACATTTGGGCGCAAGCCAAGTCCTAGTGAGCGATTTCGTTGATTATAGGCTTGATGCAGCTGAAAAAGCCGGAGCTGATTTCGCCATAAACTCGAAAACTGAAAATTTCGAAAAAAGGGTGAAAATGGAAACTGATGGGAGAGGTGCAGATTTAGTCGTCGTCACTGCACCCAATATTAAGGCGTATATGGAAGCATTGAAAGTTTGCCGTAAAGGCGGAACAATATCCGTTTTCGCTCCAACTTCCCCAGACGAAAAAATTGAAATGAGTCCTAACATGCTTTTCTTTAATGAAATAAAGATTGTTCCGTCATATTCGACCTCGCATGTAGAAACTAGAATGGCTCTCCAACTAATCCGTAAAAAAATAATTGACGCAAAAAAGCTTATAACTCATCGCTTTCCACTAGAAGAAGCTGATAAGGCATTTAGAACAGCAAAAGAAAGCAAAGAATGCCTAAAGATAGTTATATTTTCTAGTTGATAAAACAAGAGAAAGCCGGCTCCCTATACTAGAGATTCACTTTATATGTATGAGGATGTAAATTCTAATGTTGTTGAAGCCTATGAAGGCTGCCATGCTTTATGGAATTAGAGATTTAAGAATTGAGGAAGTTGAGCCTCCCAAGATTGAGCCCGGAGAAGTTCTAGTTAAAATTAAAGCCGCAACAACTTGCGGAACTGACCTGAAAATTTTCAAGAGAGGCTATGTAAGCAGAGTGATTAAGCTTCCAACAGTTTTCGGCCATGAATGGGCCGGGGAAGTAGTAGAAGTTGGAGAAGGAGTTTCTTGGCCAGAGGTTGGAATGAGAGTTAGAGCCGGAAACAGTGCACCATGTCTAAGATGTAGAATGTGCCAGAAAGGCGATTACAACCTCTGCGAAGACATGATATGGCTTTGGGGAGCCTACGCCGAATACATAAAGGTTCCGCCTAGAATGGTTACAGTAAACATGCAAGAAATCCCAAGTCATATAAGCTTTGAAGAAGCTGCGCTCGCTGAGCCGCTCGCTTGTGTATTACATGGAATTGAAAAGGCGGGGGTAGGCCTAGGCGACAGCGTAGCAATATTAGGTGCCGGTCCTATAGGGCTTATGCATCTACTTTGTGCAAAAAAGCTTGGAGCATCCAAAGTTATTATTGTGGATTTAGTGGAAGAAAGGCTTGAAATAGCCGAAAGGCTAGGAGCCGACGAGACTGTAAATGCTGGAGAAAAAAGCGTTGTCGAGGAAGTTCGCAGATTAACCGACGGTTACGGTGCAGACGTTGTGATAGAGGCGATTGGACTGCCTCAAACTTGGGAGCAAGCCTTAAAACTTGTACGGCGTGGAGGAACAGTCCTAGAATTCGGCGGATGCCCGCCTGGAACAGAAATTAAAGTTAACACTGAGTTATTACATTATGATCAAGTTAGGGTGATGGGAGTTTTCCATGCAACGCCTCTGCATTTCAAGAAGGCATTAAACTTAATCGCATCTAGAACAATTGATGTTAGACCGCTTATAACCCGCAAGATGCCCCTTGAAAAAATCAAAGATGCATTCGAACTTCTGCTAACTTCTAAAAGGGACATTAAGATAGCAATAATTCCATAGGATGATTATTATGTCAAATGAGGGAGATGTTGCAGGCTACATTTTGAGGATAACCCGTAAAGAATGGGTTAAACAAGTTTTTGAAAGGACAAAATATTATGTTGGAATTAAGAGGAAATGGTTGCCAAATCAGACAATTCTTTTTGTTCATAAGACTGCGAAGGGAGATGCGTTTATTGGCTATGGAGTTATCAACAACTTTCAAGACTTCGAAGAATTGTCTGATGAGGAAAAAACTGAGTGCCAAAAATGGAACTGGAAGGGTGCGCTCGATTTCATTTATGTTGTTAAATTCAAGGAGCCGCTGCTCATAAAGAAAACTTTCTTGAGGGACTCCAAACTTAAAGGCAGATATCTGCATGGTCTAGCTTTAACAAGAAAGCAAATTGATTCCATACTGCCTATGGCTGAGTGATGCGAAAGAGTTTAAAGTATAAAGCGTTTAGTTTACAGACTTGTTGCGGATAGGCCATGGTTAAGTTCATTTTCATTACGGGTGGAGTGTTAAGCTCTGTCGGAAAGGGAATAGTAACATCCTCAATTGGAAAAATGCTCCAAGTCAGAGGATTCAAAGTTACAGCCATAAAAATAGACCCCTACGTAAACGTCGACGCAGGCACAATGAATCCATACATGCACGGCGAAGTATTCGTAACAGACGACGGAGGCGAAACGGATCTAGACCTGGGCTGGTACGAGAGATTTCTGGACCTAAACTTATCAAAGGATAATAACATAACAACAGGCCAAATTTATCAAACAGTTATAGAAAAGGAGCGGAAAGGGGAGTTCCTCGGAAGATGCGTTCAAATAGTTCCGCACGTTACAAACGAGATTAAGAATAGAATACGCAAGGTAGCAGAAAAATCTAAGGTTGATATCGTTCTAACAGAGGTTGGCGGGACAGTAGGCGACATTGAAGGTTTACCGTTTCTCGAAGCCATCAGACAGATGAGACTTGAAGAAGGATTCGAAAACACCCTATATGTACATGTGGCTCTCGTCCCAATTCTGGACGTCACTGGCGAAATGAAGACTAAGCCTCTACAGCACAGCGTGAACGAGCTTAGACGTATAGGCATTCAGCCAGACATCATAGTTGCCCGTTGCCGAAAAATGATTGACAAAGAGGCATTAAGAAAAATAGCCCTTTTCGGAACAATTCCGGAAAACGCAGTCTTTTGCTCATACACCGTTCCCACAATATATATGGTTCCGCTAATCCTCGACCAACAGGGCATGGGCGAATTCATATGTAAAAGGCTTGGCCTACAATCCGGAAATTCAAACTGGAGCGAATGGAAAAAATTTGTTGATAAACTGTTGAATCCAAAACATGAGATTAGAATAGCTCTCGTCGGCAAGTACGCGGGCCTAGTTGACAGTTATGTCAGCATGAATGAAGCCTTTCGCCATGCCGGAGCAAAATGTGAAACGAAGGTTCTAATAGATTATTTCGAAGCTGAACAGTTCGAAGAAGACCCGAAGAAGCTTGAACAGTTGGGAAAATATGATGGAATTTTTGTCCCCTACGGCTTTGGGTCGAGGGGCGCCGAAGGGAAGATAATGGCAATACAGTTTGCACGTGAAAATGACATTCCATTTCTTGGAATATGCTTCGGCTTTCAATTGGCGGTAGTCGAATTTGCAAGAAATGTCTGCGGATTAAAAGATGCTAATAGCACGGAAATAAATCCTGAAACACAGCATCCAGTTGTTGACTTGATGCCCGAGCAGAAAAGCATAGAGTATAAAGGAGCCACCATGCGTTTAGGATCACACGAGATAATAATCAAACCTAACACATTAGCCTTCAAGCTTTATGGTTCAGAGAGGATTTTTGAAAGACACAGACACAGATTCGAGGTTAACATAGAGTATTTGCCGACATTGGAAAAGCATGGCCTCGTCTTTTCCGGAAGAAGTGTCGATGGAAGAAGAATGGAAATATTGGAGATTCCCGAAAAATACTTCTTCTTTGCATCACAATTTCACGGAGAATTCAAAAGCAGACCTGGAAAACCGGAACCCGAATACTACGGATTCGTTAAGGCATGCCTAGACAAAAAGCTTGGAAAACCCAAACCGGAATTCTAGCGTGATAAGATGATGGCTAAATGTTAGAAGAGAAACGTAAGATACTCACAAGAACCATACCGTTTCTTCTAGCAGGATTGATCTTGCTTCTGCTCTATTTCTACTTTTTTGTCGGTTTTTCAAATATAATTGATGCATTTTCGAAGGTTAATCCCGGAATCTTTCTACTAGCCGTCCTCGCATGCATAATTGAGACCCTGTTCTTCACTTTCACTTGGTATTATCTCCTCAGAACCCTCTCGATTAGCATATCTTTCCCCAGAGCCCTTTCATACGTGCTCACCGGAATTTTCGTTGACATATTGATTCCAGCTGAGTCAGTTAGCGCTAAAGTTTCAAAAGTTTACCTTATGAATCAAGAAGGTGCAGATGTTGGGAAGGTTACTGCAACTCTTATCACTCAAAGAATTTACGGAATGATCATTACGGCAGTAAGCATGCTTTCCGCCTGCCTAATATTATTTATAACAGATTATCCTCTGCCAAGTCTAATCCTAAATTTAGTTTTAGTTGTAGCTGGGTTAACCTTAGTTTTCCTTGTTTTAATTTTGATTTTTTGTCTTAGAAAGGAGATTACAGAGCGACTTGTTAGAGGAATACTGAGAATTTTGAGGCGCATAATTCCTAAACGTTTTGATCTTCGAAGTTGGGAGAGAATGGCTGAAAGTGGATTAAACACATTTTTCCCCTCTCTAGCAGTATTAGCCAAAAAGCCCGAAAGCCTCCTAATATCTATTTTTTCAGCCATTTCATCTTGGATATTTCATTTGCTTGTCTCCCAATTCGTGTTTTATTCGCTTGGATACCAGATTTCTTTCTCAATAGTCGTCATAGTATATTCTGTAAGTATGATTGTTCAGTCTATACCCGCAGGGATACCTGCCGAAGTAGGTGTAACCGAGATAGTTATGAGTTCACTCTATGGAATGTTTGGGGTTCCTCTAGCCCTCAGTGCCGCAGCAACTATTCTCATACGTTTTCTTAACGTATGGTTGAAGTTCATCCTTGGCTTCATAGCTTTACAGTGGGTCGGAGTAAAAATTATAGTTGAAAAACAGAAACAGATAAAACAAGATTGATTTTATCTGAGTATGGGCTTAGAATGGCTGTTTTACGCTGCATCAGATGCTCAAGCACATTTGAGCCTTACCCCCCAAATTATAAATGCCCAAGATGCGGGGGCTTACTAGAATACGAGATAGATTATGAAAACTTGAAGAAAGAAAAATTTTCTGGAAAATTTGATTTTTGGAGATACCGGAAATTTTTGCCCAAAATCAGGAATAAGGCCACATTAGGAGAGGGAGGAACCCCGCTTCATAGGGCAGAGAGACTTGCTAGCCGTCTTAAAGTTCGAAATGTTTATCTTAAAGATGAAACCAGAAACCCGACAAATTCGTTTAGAGATAGAAGCGCCGCCCTAATGGTTTCAAATGCCATGGACATGAATTATCAAGCAGTAGTTTGTGCAACAAATGGAAATTTAGGCGCTTCGCTTGCGGCTTACTGCGCAAAATACGGAATTGTCTGCCATGTAATCGTTCCGAAACTAGTGGATATGGGAAAACTAGCTCAAATGCTAATTTACGACGCAATAATAGAGGAGCATGGAGAAACAGTTGATGAATCAATAGAAAAAGCCGAAAAACTGGCTGAAGAAGCAGGATGGTATCAGGCAACGCCCGAGCTTAATCCTCTCGTGATCGAAGCGCAGAAAACAATAGCCTATGAAATTTTTGAGCAAGAGGGGACCCCGGACTGGATGATAGTTTCCATGGGAAGCGGGGGAACAATCTACTCGATATGGAAGGGATTCAAAGAGTTGCAGTTACTAGGGAAGGCAGACTCTACACCAAGAATGGTTGGAGTGCAAGCCCAAAACTGCTCGCCAATAATAGATAAGCTGGAAGGGAAAGTTAAACGGCAAAAAAAGAATTTGACTCATGCATTGGCAATTCTAGTTAGAAAGCCGCTGCAAGAGGAATTGGCCATAAAAGCAATAAAGGAGTCGAATGGAAAAGCAATGGCCATTCCGGACCAGGAGATAATCTCGGCTGAGCATGAAATAGCCAGGCTGGAGGGTATATTCGCCGAGCCAGCAAGCTCAGCAACAATAGCCGCGCTAAAAAAACTAGTGGATGAAGGAATTATAGAGAAAAATGAGAGGGTTGTCTGCCTAATCACTGGAAGCGGACTAAAAGCAACCGATATTTTACAATCATTAACCAAAAAGAGGAAAACTGTCGGAATTGGACTTGAAATCAGCACTAAAGAGAGAATTCTGAGAATTCTAAGTGAGAGGGAAAGTTATGGCTATGAAATTTGGAAAAAACTTGGAAAGACCATGACTCGACCAGCGGTTTACCAACATTTAAACGAGCTAGAGCAACGCGGCCTAATAACATCCTTTATCAAGAAAAAAAGAAAATTCTTCAAGATTACTCGGCGTGGAGAACGAGTTTTGGAAGCTATTAACGAATTAAAGATTTTGTTGTAGAAGAGAAATCTTAAATAGTAAAGTTACAACTATACTATTCTTCATAAATGGTGACCGATATGACAGTTCAGAAAAGTGTGAAAACTCCAAGAACAATCCAAATTGCCGCCGCAGCCATTTTCACGCCGCTCGTATGCATAGCAACAATTATTTTCTCCATATATGTTCCACACACGGAGGGATTCTTCAACATAGGCGAAACAATGGTTTACATAACCGCCCTGCTTTTCGGATCAGTTGTAGGTGCCTTTGCAGGCGGAGTAGGCTCAGCCCTAGCGGATGTTCTGCTTGGATACGTACAGTTCTGGCCAGGTACACTGATAATTAAGGCCTGCGAAGGGGCAATTGTAGGTTTTCTTGGAACGAAAATGCCAAAAATCAAATCAAAAACTCAATGGGTCACATTTACAGTTTTTATGGGAATTCTAGTTGGATTCCTCCTAGCCTCTGTAGGCTCACAGTATTACAGTGGCCCTGTTGAAATTTATTTTGGACTCCCACCGTCAGAAAATCCTTCCTCTATAATCACTATACCCGCGGAATTCTGGTATGCTCTAGGCGTAATAGCTGCCTTCCTAATCATCTTGATGGGACTTTTACTAGAACCAGAATTCGGCTGGATAATTATGGTGATTTTCGCCGGAGGACTAGCCATGGTGACTGGATACTTCCTTTACGAACAGCTAATTCTAGGAGTTCTGGCAATTGCAGAAATACCTATAAACATTGGACAAATGCTTATTGGGCTAATTGTAGCCGTCCCAGTATATAGGGCGGTAAAGCGCTACCTAAAAGTCTAAAGGAGAACGCGTTAATGAAACTGCCACATGGAAAAATTCCGCAAAAAACACTAGAAAGAATAGTTTTAAAATATCTTGGATTTAAACGAGAAGAAGTCGTTTTGGGCCCAGCCGTCGGCGAAGATGGAGCAGTAGTTGAAATTGGTGACAAGGCCATAGTTTCTTCAGTTGACCCTATTACCGGCGCTATTGAAAGAATTGGCTGGCTTGCGGTGAACATATGCGCAAATGACGTTGCAACATTCGGCATAGAGCCAAAATTCTTTTCATCATGCATATTACTGCCGGAAAATTCAAACGAACATCTTTTGGAGGAAATTTGTAGGCAGATAGATGCTGCTGCTAAAAAGCTTAGAATCGCCGTGATTGGCGGACATTCGGAGGTAACTCCAGAACTGACTCATCCAGTTGTTGTGGGTTACTGTGTTGGTGTAACAGAAAAGGGAAACTATGTTACCAGCGGCGGCGCAAAGGCATGCGACAAGCTGATATTGACGAAAACTGCTGGAATTGAAGGAACAGCGATTCTTGCAACAGAAAAATATGAAAAATTGAAGAAAGTAATAGACAATGAAAACTTAGTCTCTGCTCAAAGCTTCTTCGATGAAATAAGCGTTGTAGATGATGCCCTAACAGCCTTTCAATGTGGAGGCGTAAACGCCATGCATGACCCCACCGAGGGAGGCATAGCTGGGGGAATTCATGAAATGGCTGACGCCTCGAAGCTCGGAGTGAAAGTTTACGAAGAAAAAATTCCAATAGCAAAAGAAACATTAGAAATCTGCAATTACTTCAAAATAGACCCCCTGCAGCTCATCAGTTCAGGAGCACTATTGATATCGGCTGAGAAGAATAAAAGCCAAAAAATAGTCGAAAAATTAGAGGCTGAAGGGATAAAAGCCTCAATTATAGGGGAATTCATCAAAGATAAGGAAAAAAGAATAATCGTTAGAAAGAATGGAAAGATTGAAAAACTTCCTAGACCGAAATGTGACCATCTTTGGATTGCTTTAGAAAGATAAATCAAAGTTTGATTTTGGTCGCTAAGTTTCTGTAAAGCGAGTAAACAGCATAAAATGAGTATGGTGGTAGAAGTTTTAAGACAAGCTTTAAAGAGCCGTTTTTCAGATAATCGGACACTAATTTTAGGCTTCCCTTTAGGGTCCATACAGAGTCCGGCCTATAATGTATACAGTAGGGATTATAG
>Ga0164310_10002595_pt1 | contig 10415 bp, 8 predicted proteins | sample GuaBasSedimGuay1_FD_121795 | JGI IMG/M metagenome (GOLD analysis project Ga0164310, IMG submission 121795) | Subseafloor sediment microbial communities from Guaymas Basin, Gulf of California, Mexico - Guay1, Core 4569-9, 0-3 cm | ecosystem: Environmental > Aquatic > Marine > Hydrothermal vents >... | reverse complement strand
GGGATACATTTCAAATATCTTATTGAGGTGGGTGATTTTAAATATCTTCTCAATGATCCCCTTAACGCAGGCCAGTTTGACATCGCCGCCGATTTTTGCAAGCTTGGTGTGAAGACGGATCAGTACACCCAGCCCATAGCTGGTGATCGTGTCCAATCGGGAACAGTCCACCACGATTTTGCTCTGGCCGGCATCGATCAAGGCCGCTAACTCATCGACAAACTGGTCGGCGTTATCAGAGTTCAAACCGCCGTCGGCCTTGATAATCAAAACATCTTTGTCCGTATCGCTGTAGTAGAATTCCATCTCAATGTCCTCAATTCTTATTCGCCGCAAGGCGTCACCCCTGCGGCGAAGAATGTGTATTGGCTACTTTACTAACTCAGGATCGCCCGGCTGCCAGGTCTTATCGAACCAAGGTTCCAGTGGACCATAAAGACGAAACAGCATATTCCACCCCTTTCCGGGAACCGTTTGGATCCAGTTGTGTTCCTGGCCTTTCGGCGGCTTGGGGCCGAAGTAAATATCATAGGACCCGTCGGCGTTGACAATGATACCGGGCTTGTTATTATCGATTCCGGGGAATCGATAATCTGTCTGCAGCATCGCTCGTGTCTGATTGTCGTACAGTGTAAAGGACCAGAAATCCTTCGCCGGCACATTCGGCGGCACATGAACTTTATAGGTCTTGCTGCCGTCAAAGTAGTTTCCTTCGACATCAACATAAGCAACGCCATACTTGGACCCTTTGCCGATGAACTTTTTTGCCATGGCAGGGGTAATACCGGTCGCATAGAAATGGAAACCGGCACGGGCATCCAAGAGAGAGGCCCCATCCGTCACGAACTCATAGCTGCCTCCCACAAAAGGATTGGTCCAGACGGAACTCTTTCCGGGAAATAGATAGAAACCCTCTTCGCGAGGTCGTGCCATAATGGTTCGCACGGTAACAGACCCTACGGCGGCAGCCTCGGTAAGAATCTTCTTCATACGGGCATCCGGGGCAAAGGGCTGGCCCTTCTTAATACCGATGGAAGCAAGAACCCCCAGAATTTCCGAATTCTGCCCTTGGCTTGGCTCGGCCTGAACCACCTCGTTGATCTCATTGAATATTTCAAAATCCATTCGATGCGTCGTATTATTGAATTTCCCGGAGACATTGATAAAATTCATTTTCGGCGGATTGTCTTTCTGTGATAGTGGATAGACACGGAAAATCTTTTTGGTTGTCTCAACAGCGGGTTTGGGTGATCCATCCACCTGAAACCCACGCCAAATCACCCAGTTGCCAAATGTATTCGTGCGTGCCACAAAATACCCTTCCGGCACATCACCCTCATAGCCGGGCGGCAGGATCAGAAATTTACCGCCTTTGTTTTTATCCGGACCGAGGCGACCGAAGTCGGCGACATATTTGAACCAATGGTCGTCAATAATCCCCAATACATCCGGCGGTGTTTCGATGACCATGGGCTCATCTGATAGTTCCAGCCATGTGACCATATAGATATTTGTCGTGTTCGGCGTCAGCCACAGGGCCTTCGAATCCATGAGATCCTCAAAAAGAACCGCAGTGGTATTGGCAGGGCCGAATTCCAAGATTCCCTTTCGCATCGCAGACATCGAGGCGATCTGGATACTGCCCATAAAGGCCTCAACGCCCCTCTGGAAATCAAGGTTGTCATAAATCTTTTGTACGGTTGCCTCATCGGGTACGCCATCGACAAGGTTCAGCGTACCGACACGCGTTTGGAGCGTATTCGGCGTGGCGATCCCGGCGGGGATGTCGGTGGTCATTTTCATCTTCGGCGGTTTAGCCCAGACAGCCGAAACCATCAATCCAATAAGCACCACTGTATATATATTTTTTGTTTCCATTGCTTCTTTCCTTTCAGACTACATAAAATTTCCATTTTTTCAATCTTCCTATCCTGTCGGGATGGTCAATACGGGGGTCTGCGAGGGGCTACCTCCTTTCAGATTACATCAACTTTTTGTTTCTCAATTTTCCTATCCCGTCGGGATGGTCAGTACGGGTGCCTGCGAAGGGCTGCCCGTTTCAGCTAAGGAAAACAGATACATCAGAAAGCTAAACATGCGTTTGGTCCAATAGTCCTTATCATCAATCCAGAACCATGTATCGCGATATTTCACAGCTACAAACGCATCTTTAGGATAGTTAGACGCGCTGTAAATATGGAGCAAAGGAGCAACCCCGGCTTCAATGTCGGCGGTGATCGAAAGATTTTCGGGGGCTCGTTTTTCCTGAACATGTTTTTCCGGGATTTCGATATAGGAGCTTAGCTCCGACAGGATTTGAAGCATCGACCGGCTCAGAATCGCGATTTCCGTATCATCTTTGGCCATCGCACCGTAGATCACCTTAAATTGATTCAGGTCCGGGTTCAGGCCGAGGATTTGTCTGATCTTTTTCTGCTCCTGGGCAATCTCTGGCTCGGCATCCATTTTTCGAAAAAACAATACCGTGGCGGGTTTACCTTCCTGGGCTTTATCAAGCCGCATCCCCACCGCCGCGGATTCCTGAACTTGCCGCATTCGATTAACGAGATGGTAAAAATCGGGATCGGCCTCTTTCTGCGCCATTTGGTGTCCAAAGCGGTTATAGACCCCGTTGACAGACTGGACACACACCCGGAATAAATAGTCCGCCCTCCATCCGGATTCCATGAGGGAAAGGATCGAATCCGGCGGGATCGGGGTCATTAAGCTGCGGGCAAACTTTTCGCCCTGAAGCGGCTGATAGGAAATGGTCGGACGGTCGGCATACTTGCCGCGGACACCGACCCCCTGGCTGGCTTCCGGCAAAAAAGCGTTCCAGCCCAGCTGCCCGTTGATCTCGGTCTCCATCAGGTACTGATTGATCACAGAGGAAACCTCCAGAAAGACCGGGGCGTCCCCATAACGGATCTTCACCATATTCAAGAGCATCTGGTGCTTCCATGACTCGGAAATGGCATCGGTGTATTCAAATCGGTCGCGAGAGACCGTCTTAGGACCGATACCGCCGCAACCAGCGAAAACGAGCAAGAGCAGGCAAACTGTCATTAACCTTATTTTCATTGGGCCTTTCCTGTTTCTATTTTCGGAATTCTTTTGTCATCTTTTTAGTCCAATTATCGGCCCAATCATAAGTCTCTGTTTTGTCTACAGGGTAATAGGCCCTCAATACACCGGTCCACACCTTGCCCCTTGGAGTTCTTACTACATTCTTGTCATCTTTTTTTACAGGTTCTCCACTCGCTAAGAATATAATCGCATATGTTCCGTCTTCATTAGCGACCATCTCATCAGAGTTGATTGCATACTTCTTTGTCGCAATCCACCCGTTTTCGTTATACATTGTAAATGAAAAAAAAGCTCCTCCGGAAAATTTCAGATTGGGTCTGTCTATCGTAATTTGTCTTCTTTCTCCGGTTCCAGAGAACGGTGAATAAACCGCTTGGTCGCCAGGCAACCCACCCCACCCAACTGCAACCACAACGCAAGCGTCATCTTCGTTTCTTTCTTTCATTGTACCAAAACCTCGTCTTGCTACAGACCGCGGGGTTTTTGCGAAATTTGAAAAAATTTCATATTTAACTTTATCCAGCGTAGATAAATCGTAATCAACAGATGGTACATATGGTTCAGAAGAATGGTATGTGATCGAAATATTATCTTGTGCTTTATGGGCTCTTGCCATCATTTCTTTTTCAGGTAGATTTCTTAATAATCCCGTTCTAACAATCACATAGACATGCTGTCCCTCTGTTAGCATTGACTCATCAACTTTAACCGTTCCTTTTCCTGTCAGCGAAGCTATTTGGCTATGATTTATATCTAGGACATTTATATTTTGATACCCCTTATAATCTTTTGTTGATATCTCGGCTCCGCCTTTTACATCTAAAATAATCCTTGTGTATAAGGTGTCATCGTTCATTCTGATAACATCTTGATTATCGGTATCGGTTCTCGCTCTTTCAGGCCTCACAACATTGACTTTTCCACCTGTCTGAGCCAGTTCCTTTAGATAGGCCCTAGTTGAGTCTGCATGAATAAAATTATCCATTGTTACAATAACCCCATTGTTCTTATCCACTGGCTGCGTTTCAGCCCCAACGGTGCTACATACTCCCAGCACAGCTATACACATGGTTCCTACTAATACTTTTTGTAGAGTCGTCATTTTCTGTTTACCTTTCATGGTTAACATTCGATTTACTGTAAAACTCTCAAAGTGAGTGGGGGGGGGGTTGTGATACCGCCGCCAACCGGGATTCTTATTTCTCTTCAGCGTCTTCCGGTCTTGGGCTCAGCTCTTTATCTCTCCAGTATTTCGTACCGGCAACCGTGGCCTGCAGGGCGATACCGCTCTCGGTGAAGGTGTAGATCTCCATATTCATGGTCACTTCGGCCTGGCCGCCAACTTCGCCGCCCTTGTCGTCTGCCTTGGCCGCCGCGTCGGCATGGCCGCCCCATTCCCAGCCGGATTCGGTAAAGGTGTCGAGGGCTTCTTTGTCCTTGAAGATAATGACGGCCCGGAAATCCTTGGCTCCCAAACCCAGTCCAACACCAAACATACGCATCTTCATGTAAGTCTCTTCGCTACCCGATGTTTCGTGAACAATGCCGTATCCGTTACCGGAACTGAGCAGAAACAGGTTGATATTAATGTTGCTAAAAACCCCATACCCTGCAGCATTTTTAATTTTGGCCCTGGCTTCGGGTTTTTCCTGATACAATTCCGCAAGGGTATCGGCCTTCATTTTCTGGGCATAAGCCCTCTTCTCGGAGTCGCTATCACCGATGGCTTTACTGCAACCCGCGACACCGGCGGCGATACATGCGGCCAATAATACCATTGTACTCATCTTCATTTTTGCTCCTTAAAAAACAGTTTCATCTTCTCCACGAAATAGACATGGAACATGCTTTTCTTTACGCATTCTCGACTCTTAAGTTCGAGTTTATTTGAATTTTAAGTTTTTTTTGTTATTTCGGGAACAAGAACTGTACCTGGAAGCGGGCGGACCAGTCCGAACCGCTCTCCGGTGCTTCAACATTGTAGTAGGCATGGACCGAGAGATTCAGCGGCAGCTTGCCTATCTTGACAATTTTACCAACACCGCCGCCGACGGGAATCGTCCATTGGTCACTGTTTTTGGCCTTCCAGTTGGCGGTAATGATCGGGCCGCTGGTCAAATACCAACCGTCGTCCATATTGTAGTTCAAAAACGGCTGGATGAGCATCTTGTTGACTTCCGAGTCATCACCGTAAAAAGACCAAAGCTGATTGATCAGGCCGCCATAGACCCACGGGCCATCCAGCTTCAAGGCGACAAAAGTCGGTCCGGCGGAGTTGATGTCTGAGGCCTGAATATTTTGGGTATTCGTAGGGAACTCGAAAATCGGGCCAAGACCCCAAATCCATTCGCCTGAATCCTGAGGTGAAAAAAAGCTCGAAAACTGAATGTTACTCAAGCCCCATTCTTCTCGATCCAACGCCCCGATTGGCGGTTGGTTGACCACCGGCACAATCGTTCGCGTAATCAGGTTCCAGTCCTCACTCAGATTGAACGGGATGACCGGCTGAATATTCAACACGCTGGAGGTTCTGCCGTCGGGGCCGGTCTCAAAGCCAACATTCCACTGAAACGGCAAGCTGATCAAATCCGAAATGGGGTTTTGTGTTTTCTTCGCCAATTCGGTTTTGCTATCTCCAGCCGGTTCGCTGGCGACATCACTCTTTTCGGCTTCCTGTTTTGGTGCTGCCTCATCAGCGGCAAACACCGTAAAGGAAACTATTCCAATCAACACCAGTAATACGATAGATTTTCTCATTTCATTCTCTCCTTTTTCTGATTTTTCTGAATTTGCATAATTCTCCCTTTTTGAATATGGAAAGTCGCGAGAAGTATCATTGAATTCGAATCCCTTCAACCTCACTTTTCGCAGCGGCCAGATCAGCCAGGAATACCGGATCGGCGTGCAGACGAGCAACGGTGGCCGCACCCATAAAGCGGCCTTCATCAACATCGCTTTGCCAATGCACATTACAGATAATCCGGCTACGACCATATTCCCGGCCCCTTGCCAGAATTGCATCAGTTTTTTCGGGGACGATTTCGCACAGGATCAAGGCCCAGGCCCAACCGATGGCGGTGTGCCCGGAAGGGTAGGAACCGTCCTTGCGCAGGGTTTCTTCATCCTCCGATGTATTGACCTGCTGATGATTCCTCATGAACGGGCGCTTTCGCTGATAATGGTTTTTAGCGGCATAGGTCGAGAGTCCCGCATCGGTCAGACTGCGATGCAGCAACCTGTAAAGGCGGGGCATCTTCTCTTGGGTAATGGTAAAACCCAATGCGTCAGCAAAAGTGTTGGCAGCAGCGGGAAAATCGAGGTTTGCATCTTCGCTGGCCTGATCCCAGCGTGCCGTGCCGCACAGCGTGAAGCTTTTTTTGCTGGCCTCTTCGTCCCTCGCAAACGCCGCCGAATCGTCCGCTGGGTACGGCGGCAGCAAGGCCAAACTGTCAGGCAAGGCCGCCTCGGTCAGATATCCCTTCAGAATCCCCGGATGTATCTCCTGTACAGCAGATAGGCGGCTTGACGGTTCAGTATTTGCGCAACCGGTAAGGACGACACCAAGCAGCACACATGCCAGAGCTAATGTTGCTTTGAATTGCGCTGTTGATTTCATAATTTTCTCCAAATTGTTATGCCCTGATTATAACCAAAAGGCCGAAATTTTTCACTTATCAAAAAGACCGACTATTTATGCAACGGTTTCACTTAACAAGTTTTACATCTTGCAGAGGATAACTTTCATCAAAATATCTCTCCGTAGGACCATAGAAACGCAGATAAGTAAACCAACTTTCTTTCGGGTTGGTTTGTATCCAGTTTTTAGTATCTACACCTTCTGGTTTTTCAGGACTGAAATGAATGATAACAGAACCATCTACTTCTTGAACAGGATCTGTACGCCCACTTACTATAGGATTTTTAGACTTATTAATAATCATAGTACGCGTATTCACATCATATACTACAATCGACCAGAATAGTTTTGCCGGTGGATCAGGTGGAATGGTCAGTGTGTAATGTTTACTACCAAGTAAATGATTCCCGTCGGCATCTTTGTAACCTGTGCGGTACTGTTGCCCCAACCCCGGAACTTCCATGTAGTAAGCTTTTCCACGACTCACGGCCTCCCATGTAAAAGCAGATCGTTTGTACAGTTGTTCAATATCGCCATCTTTGTCATTATAGCTGGGTATCATCAGTCGATCCCAATGCGTTCCTCTATATAAATCATCTTTTCTAAATGGTTTATCAAAGGTAATCATCTTCACCATGGATTCGCCCACAACAGCCGCTTCTTTCAATAGCTTTTCCTGCTTAGCCGTTGGGTTCCAGAGTTTGCCTTTTTCAATACCCAACGATTGCAGCATCGCCAAAATATACCCTTCACGCTCAGAAAATATCTCATGGTCAACAATCTTTTTTACGGTTTTCCAGTAGGCCATTCCATGGTCTTGCCACTGTCCCCATGGGGTTTCACCCTCGACGACAACAAAGTCCGTTTGAGGATTGTTAGCGATTTCTGAGTATGGATATACTTTAAACTTTTTCAAAAAGATGTCGGCCTCTTTGGGATCGGGCTGCAATGCTCTGATGCCTACGAATACATCTCTCGTTGTGTTTTGAACAATGACAAATTTATTTTCATCATACCCTTCGGGTGCTTCCATGTCCGGAGCTAAAATAATTAACTTCACGCCCTTACCTCTGTCTTCACCGGAAACGCCAAAGTCTCTAACGCAACGCTGGAACATATCATCGACAATACCTGCTGCCGCTCCTGCCGGAACCTCCATGACAAGAGGTCCTGTGTTCATTAAATCGGCATACATAATGGCATAAGGTGTTGTACCGTTACCCGTCAAGATGCCTTGTTTGGCTTCAAATGCCTTATACTGAACAATCGTACCCTCTTTAGCACCAAACGACTTTTGCACCTCAAACCAATTGTAATAGCTCACTAAAGGAACAGCCCATATATAGGCCTGACACGCCTTTTGAAAGTTAAGTTCATCTCTTAGTTTTTTGACGGCCTCTTTAGTTGGATAACCCCCCGCGAAACCACCGGCAGTAAAACTTAAATCTCCGATTCTTGTGTTGACAACCGTTGGAGATGTTTCACCATACTTACGAAACTCTGTCGGTGTAAGCTTATCGGCAATTTTCTCATAAGAAACACCTTTTGTTGATGTCTCATTACATCCCGATAACAGTAGGCCCGCGGCTACAATTAAACTGAATACGATTTTCTTCATTTTTATTCTCCTAAAAAAAGTTTGGTTTTCTCCACGAAATAGACATGGAACATGCTTTCCTTTATGCATTCTCGACTTTTAAGTTCGAGTTTATTTGGACGCTCTAATAAAATGAATCGTGGCACGGGTATCAAAGCCCGCAGGTCATGGCCAAGATGGACATGCCACTGGTTGCCCTCGTTAAAAAATGGGGACCTTGCTGAAAGCCGGGCTTGGAATAATTGGAGAAAATATAAATCGAAGCGTCCAGTCCGGTCCGAAGTTGTCCGGTTTTTCAACATAGGTATAGTATTCAAGGCCTATTTTGACAGGTAACTTACCGAGTTTAATTGTTGTGTTGAGGCCGCCACCGACAGGAATTGTCCATTGGTTACCACTGTCAGCGGTCCAATCGCAGATAATGTTGGGGCCAAAACCAATGTTTGTAGCATCCGTCAAGCGATAATAACCCAGATACTGTATGTTCGTTAAGTTCACATGGTCCCGACCGCTCTCGCCCGCAAAGTCCCACCAATGTTGCACGATACCACCAAAGATAAATCCTCCGGGCGGGCCTACATGTACCGCCAGGGCCATCGGGCCGGCACTCCACTTGCCCGTACCAAAGGCATCATCTGAGGCCGTCGGTATCATCGCCGTGAAACCAACACCGTAAACATTCGGCGGTTTCGCCATTTCATTCGTCGCAAAGGCATTCCAGAATATCGTATCACCCAACTTCGTATGGCGTTCAAAATCGACGCCGGTCGGCGACTCCAGGGAGGCACTGGGGGTCTCCCAGTTATGAAGCTGTATAACCGGACGGAAGATATACTTCCAATCTTCTGTTAACTGAAAGGGCATCACCGGCTGAAAAATCGTCGTGTTAAATACCTTGTCGTCTTCGTCCAGAAAGTCCAGAGCATCACCGGTATAGGATGTATAGTCGTTCTGGAAAAACAGCATCCACAACTCACCCAACGGATTGTTAATCATCTCGTTGATCTGTTCATCAGTGTACTCAACGGACCATGCCGTCGTTGCAATCATTAACCCCAGGATTAACACAATCGTCTTTTTTTGCATCCTTATTTTTCCTTTCAAAAAGTGTGTCTTTTATGACTGCACCGGACAAGTTAAGTTAAGTTAAATTAACTGTAAATCAACAGAAAAACATGTCTAAATCCACCTAAAAACTACATATAATGGAAAAATATACATGATCACCTTCGAGACGGTTTTTGGCGTAGTACTCGTGTAACCATTTTGCTATAAAACTCAGCTTCCCATTGGATTTCTTAGGACTCCAAAGTAGTGCCGGACCCATACCGGCCGCATCTGATTTAAAATCACCGAGTATTGCCCCATGACCGCTATCACCGGTCATTTGTTTAAGGTAAAAGCCGTGAACACCGACCGCAAAACTTTCAGAAAGAAATTGATTGACCATGAAATCTATGTGAATTTCCTGTCCCGTTTGATAATTTGTATCGGAGTTCTCTGTGTTGTAGTTGTAGCCCAAGTTAACCGAATAATCCTGACCTGTTTTTTCATTTAAATAGGTCATCGAAAAGTCCGTATCAAAAGTCCAGTAATTAAGTCCTGTATTGGCTAAAGAATCACTATCGTAATGACCCGTTGGTATGATAATGTATTCGGCAAAGGAAAAATGGAAATTATCCTTCCTCCAGTAAAAGATACCGGGAATGAATGTCGCGTCACCCATCTTTGTCACATCATCTTGACGAGCGACCCTTGAACCTGATACGCTAATACCGGATTCGATGTCGGTGTTAACAACGGTTGGTAAAAAGATACCTGTCGCATAGCGACCCCCGAAGATTTCAAAACCAGGCTTATAAAGGACCGTTAAAAAATGCGCATTCACTTCAAAATCTACATCCAATTCCAAACGACCCGAACGAACGGACTCCTTTCCATTAGCCCGATAATTGTAATAGTCATTGCGGATGGTCCATTTTGTTGGGGGCTCAACAGAAGAACCGAAATCACCATAAGTTCCTGGAACATAATTGCTGTATCCACCTTCTGCCGCCTTAACATCAGAAATACACATGCACCAAACACATAAGG
>Ga0164310_10002594_pt1 | contig 10415 bp, 12 predicted proteins | sample GuaBasSedimGuay1_FD_121795 | JGI IMG/M metagenome (GOLD analysis project Ga0164310, IMG submission 121795) | Subseafloor sediment microbial communities from Guaymas Basin, Gulf of California, Mexico - Guay1, Core 4569-9, 0-3 cm | ecosystem: Environmental > Aquatic > Marine > Hydrothermal vents... | reverse complement strand
CTACTCGTCGTGCGACATTGTGGAGATGCGCATCCATGACATCAGGGTGATTGCTGATTTGAACAGACATAATCGGACAAGTTCGAATCGTGACAGGACGGTACAGTATGATGGAACCGCTAGCGGCAAGCTGACAGAGAACGATGAATCGAACTGCCTGCAGGTACTTGGGGGCGTCATGAGCAACGTAGAGATTCATTGGACTGGGCCATGACCGGTTCTTCACATAGTTCGTAGACCTCAACCGCTTCCTGAGGAACGACACGATGATGGCATTCAGTTTCACGCCCCGCAATCCATGTGTGCCTCTATCCCGGCCTGGTGCCATTTCCCCAGCGGTTATCCAGACACACAGGACTCCCTTGAATCACAGCTCATCTAGAAGAGAGCAAATGGACGCGATGTCATTTTTGCAGAAATCGTCCTCACAGCGACAAGATGTCCTCGATCATCTGCTCTTCGAGCGGTCTGTAGTCCAAATAGTCTATCAGTAGCTGCTCTACAAAACCGAGTCTCATCTCATTGTCCTTGCAAATCAACAACCTGCCCTTGATTGCTTGGTACTGAAGTTTCATGGGCGCATGGTTTAGTATCAACACATCCACGGGAAATCGCACAGCCATCTCAATCTTGGTAGAGAGCCTCAACTGGTACCGCAGTGCATCATCCACGAGCCCCTCGTCCACATAGATGGCGATATCGATATCGCGGGCGCCGGACTCCATGAAGCTACCGTAGAGGTATGCGAATACAACTTCTCTCTCCTCAGTGAGCATCTCGCTCAGCCGCTCTACTGTCTCCTGTCGTCCCATGGACATGCTCTCTCACCTTCTCAACAAACTGATACAGGTCCTGTATGTTTCTAGCCTTGAACTCGTAGACTCTTCGATCATCGACCTTCCAGTATCTGTGAATCAGTACATTCCTGAACCTAGCCATCTGGGCAAGGCGCTCGGCAAGGTCCTCAGGTACGACACCGTGGCGCCCCAGGAGCGCGAAGCACTCCGAATACGTGGCGGGTATCTCGTCCATCTCGCGCGTGACGATGTGGTTGCAGACCGAGATTGCAGCCTCGATTGCCACAAGGAGCCTGTATTTTGTGGCGTCCCGGACATCGGCATCAACTAGAAACGTGTCGACTCCCAAGTCCGTCGTTCGCTCGATCTCGCCGAGGAGTCTCTTTATCTCCACCAGCCTCGCATCTACAAGGCTGGCATCCACGCCCGACATGTCTATCTCAACCTAATCCCGTCTTGAACCAAATAAAGTATTGGAGCACATAGGGCGTTCTTGGCCTTGCGAACAACAACCGATAACCCAGATGGTCCTGGACATGAAACTGAGTCAGCCGTATCGCATTCATGTCAAGAGTATTCATCAGTCGACCGAAATACCATACTGCACATATACAGCCTGCACTTCTATGGTCATGGGGGCTAGAAAGAATGGATTCCCAATTCCTCTTCTATCTTGTGGGTCTGACAGGCTTCATTCTCATCTCTTACGCAGTCATGTTTGTCGGCGAAACGTCTGACTACTATGATCGAGAGAAGAACGCAAGTGATGGCAGTTCTGCAGGAGAGAACTCGTTTGGAGAGTGGAGCTACACCCTCTATCTGGCCAGAAGACGCGTGTGGTATCTTCTGTGGGGTGTTCCTCATCTCCTGGGATGTATACTCTTGGAAGTGGTTGCCCTGTCAATCTTCGAACTAGTCGAGACCGCTTCAGACTTGTTCGACTATATCCTGTTTGTCGTTGCACCTCTTGGTCCTCTAGTGCTATTCCTAGCAGTGCCTTGGAAAAGTCGTTGCCTAGACTGAACAGGGCAGACCAATCCAATGGAATCACGACCGCCCATGCATATCATTCGGTCAGGACCACAATGGGAAATCTCCCCTTGCCCCTACAATCGGTTCCTGTTAGTATGGCAGTGCTCAATACTGTACAGTTGGCCATTGATGGCATCTTCCGGGCCTAGTATGAATCCACTGCCACTCGTACTGGTTAGGCCAATTGTCAGTGGTGGGAGGGCTGGCACAGGACACGAGCAGGATGGGCAAGACCTATGTGGCGCTCTACGATGAGGACATGAGGCGTGTCATGATGGTGCTGTTCGGTGACTCGTGGAGCGGCAGCGAGAAGGGTTACTTCAACGTGTATTTCTATCCGCACGACAGCTCATCAGGATACCGCAGTTCAGGCTACATGTACTCCTCCTTCAAGAAGACCGCAAAGTTGTGGTGAGGGCCGTTTCAGGGCGGCCACGAGGCGGTCTACGCCAGTATTGATGGTCAGAGCGACGGATATCCGATTGCGGAGTGCGACAATGCCTCTCGCGTGATCAAGTACGTGGCGATCCTGGGCTACTGCTACTCCTCCTGCTCACTGGTGGATATGCGTATTCACGACATCAATGTGGTGGCGGACCTCAACAGGCACGATCCGGCAGCGCCCGACTCGGAGGAGCCGGCAGAACTTGACGGAACGGCCGAGGGAGTGAGTGAGACTGCGGAGTCGAGTCCCGCTGTGCAGCACATCGTTGACTCGTGTGTGTCAGTCTGGAATCACGTCACAACTTGGTGGGAGGGTTGGTGGCCCAGACTGCACATGAGTGTCAGTTTCTCTACTCCAGCAGGCTGCACGGGTTGGCTACATGTGTCTGTTAGTCTTCTGTTTGACTTGCGACTTGAGGACTGCGACTTGGACACTCCTGTTGCGGACAAAATGTCGGCCGCGAGCCGTGATGCGTGGGTGAGAGGGGTGGCGGCGGCATTAGAGGCAGAAGGCGCTTGGGAAGACATGCTGAGGTCCGCAACGGACATAATGGGTTGGATATTTGCAGGAGTATCCATGGCATTGGCTGTTCTTGGGCTGGGTGCAACCGGGTATGCCGCCACGATAGCCGCTGCAACTGCTGTGTGGCTTGGCTGGCTCAATCTGATCATTGTTGCATATGAGTTCCAGCTGGTATCAGTAGAATTCCTTGTCGGTCTGCTGGCCATGTGGTTTAATGGAATTGGGAACAAGGCCGTCACACTTGCTCACTTTGCTATTTGGATGTCACTTCCAATCGCATTGCGGTCTACTCAGAAGACATGGAAGTGGCTGGGAGCACGAATACTGTGGGGTGTCGTGTCGTTGGTCTATCAGTTTGCAGTTGCATGTGCTTCATTCTACTTGTTTGCAATGTTCGTTGAAGTGTCCATGTCCAACTTTGCGGAGGCGTGAACCAGAGATGGATCCGAATCTCTTGGCTGACTGGGTGGTAGGAATTGCGATTGCAATAAGCTTCTCAAGTGCACTCCTCTTATGGGATGAGGGAGAGTGTACATTCAGCAGGTATCGTATCTGCAGGCTTCTCTTTCGTGGGAAAGCACGTTCGATCTTGAGTTCGGAAACTATCTTTCTTGTTGGAGTTGCACTATCTGTGATGCTCGCGCCTTGGAGTGTGCGGTACCGGTTGTTTGAGGCTCTGCTGTTTGTAGTCTTGTTACCACTCGTGGGGTCAATACTCTTCCTCAATGTGAGGATTGGCCCCATTTCATGGGCCAGCAGAGACAGGTTGCGTGCAGGGTATCTCATTGATTCGCAGAAGAATCTTGGAGGCCCAAGAGATGATTTCTTGCAGGACATTGTCGGTTGCATTCTGCGAGAGGCAAGACACGGAAACAGTTCTTCTCTGAGGGTCTTGAGAGAACTAGCTGAACGTGGAGACGAGCTCGGCATTCGAATTCGAGAAATGCTTCAGGAGTGGTCCAAGAGTTCGGAGGAAGTAGGTGAGCTGCTAGAGAGAGGAGGCATTGAGACGTGAACGAATGCTCATCCACAGCGCGTTCTCCTGCGCAAATGCTTCCGTCAATCTCACTTAGAAAATGCGTCTGGTGAGGCTGTCAACTTAAGGAGCTTGGCAGTCAGGAAGAAAAGGGTCGACTGTTTCTTGCGGAACTATGTTACCAACAATGTCAGAGGCCCTGAGAGCCAGTGGCGTGTTCCAGCGTGACCGTACTGATATTCACACCCGTGCTCTTGATATCGTACTCTACCATTTGGGCTTCTCTCTCAGGAACACATCTCAGTTCCTCCAACACCCCAGAGGCCACAGGGCCATTTGCAAGTGGTACCTACGAACATCCGTCCTCTTCGATGTACGGACGACTCCTCGAAGAGTCATCGCCATTGACGAGTCCAAGATCAAGACCGAGGGCCAGTGGCGATACCTCTGGGCAGCCGTTGATGTTGGCACATGGGAGGTCCTCACGGTCTGGAACACGAGAGGCAGGTCCGGGCTTGAAGTAAGGATGTTCCTCGGGAGTGTCCTGAGGAGGTGCAGGGGGCGACCGAGAGAGGTGGTGAATGGAGGGTCGTGGTACCAGTGGGCGCTGGACAGTCTTGGGCTGCCGTGGGAACACGTGACCTCTGGAGAGCGCAATCCTGCGGAGCAGTGGTCTGGAATCTTGAAGCAGCAAATCAAGAGGTGGCCACATGCGACGGTTGTGCAGGCGCAGAGGTGGATGGGGTCATTCATTGTACTGTGCCACATCAAACGACTCGCGTAGACCACAGGTTGACATCCTCGGCCACATGCAACACAAACGATAAAGCGGGGGGCCTCTTATTACTAGGAACAACTACTGCATGCACCGGGGACAGTGAGCCAGAAATGAGCGACAGAAAATATGTCGGTGAGGTGACGAACTACTTCGGCAAGATTGGCGTGGCCGCCATAAAGCTGTCAGACACGTTACGTGTCGGAAACAAGATCTACATCGAGGGGAAGACCACAAGTTTCGAGCAAGAGGTGACCTCGATGCAGGTAGATAGAAAACCGATTGAGCAGGCGACAGCCGGTCAGGAGATTGCAATCAAAGTCATAGAGCGTGTTCGCGAGAAAGACAAGGTCTATCTCATCTCCTGAGAGCAATCGTACTGTATCGACCGCCTCATATCTCCGAGTGAGGCTGCTGCTCAAGACGGTCTGCTTCGGCCTAGTTTGCGCCCCTCGCAGTTCCTATGAGCGGCTGGGGCCATACGTGCTCCAATCCCTCCGGAGAGACCTCATTTCGAAACATTGGCCATCCTTGACCCTTTATGCGAGCCACCATCCAGACACTTCTCTATTGGAGTTGGTTCTTCGGCAATTGTAGTGGGGAGTAGGTTTTCGGGATTGGGATTTGTGACCCTGGGAGGACAGAGGCCTGCAATAGGAACAGATTATCTTGCGAAGCGCCGAAATCGGTTCGATTGTTGCCCTATTGCTCGTGTTGCTAGCAGCCCAGCCCGCCAATCTTGCATGACCTATACGGCCGAGGATGTGCGATGTTCCTCTCAGGGATGGTGTAGCATCAACCTCGGAGACCGTAGCCGAAGGAGACCCCAAGTGATTGACTCGGACTTTTCGTTGCAAGGCTGGCCGGGAACTGGCACTTCAGACGATCCGTACGTGATCTCCAGGCAGACGATAGTGAGTAGTGGTATCTGCATCGACATCAGGGACACCATCTCGTACTTTGCAATCGCGGACTGCGGTTTCTCCTCTACGGTTGATGGTGCTGGTGTGGGCATTGGGCTGGTCAGTGTCACGGACGGACTAGTCGGGTCTGTGAGAGTCAACCGCAAGTACACAGTAATCCTTCTCTCGGAGTGCGTCGCTTGGACAATGCTGGGGGCTGAGATCAGTGTGTGTAATCAGGGGGTGTTCCTCGAGAAGTGCCACTCCTGCACTGTGAGCGAATCGGTCATCCATGATGTTTCGAATCAGGCAATGCATTGCTACGAGTGTGATCGAACAGCTCTGTCATCTCTGAGGCCTACTCGCAACGACGACGCGATCTCACTCCATTGGTGTGTTGGCTGCATGATTCAGAACTGTATCATGCGTGATTATCTTGACACGGGCGCATATCTCTACTTCACCATGAACTGCACGATGTTGAACCGCAGCGTCTTCAACACCTACAACATGGGTGCATACGTTCACGGAAGTTCAAACTGGATGATTGCCAATTGTACAATCTCAGCCGGCAGGTACCACGGTCTCTACGTTGAGCGATGTTTCAGAATGCTCATAGTCAATGGCACAATCTCGCAGCACCGCTGGTCAGGCATCTATCTCCGGGAGAGCGACAACTGCTCTGTCTTGGACAACACGATAGAGCACCACAATCGGGCTGGTTTCTTCTTCTCGATGGACAGTGACAACAACACGGCGATAGACAACGTACTTTGGTTAGACCTCGAGACCAATGGTTGGGACGACGGACATGATGATCGCTGGGATGACGGAGTGTCACGTGGTAACACGTGGGGCGACTACAACGGCTCCGGCTCGTACACCATACCCGGGTCCGCCTAAGCGGTCGACCATTTTCCATCGGCCGGCGACGGAGATGGCGACGGTTTCAGTGACTGGGAGGAGGCTATCTTGGAGTCCAACCCCGGTGACCCCGCGGATCCTCCGCCGTGATCATGTGTGCTATCGCTGGTCTACGTCGGTGGAGTAGCATTCTCTGTCATTGGAATTGTTGTTTCCGTATGGAGAATCCACGGTCGCCGTTCTAGCCCACGCACACCCCTCCCGTACCTTGATTAGGGACTCAACAGGAGCAGGTGCGGGGCGGTTCCGCATGAATACAGGTATTCGATCACGGGGTGCGGTCATCATTGTACTCGCAATGATAGCTCTCTCTGCCGTCCCCGGAGGCAATCCGAAAACGAGCCACGCGTCGGCTCTTCAACCGCATGGGCTGGGAGTTCGTATGCTGTCGGACATTGCGGACCACGATCCGATAGTAATTAACTCGGACTCTGACTTCGAAACTCAGGGCTGGCCTGGCAACGGGACACAGAGCAGCCCCTATGTCATAGCCAACCTGCACATCGCATCTGACGGTAACTGTCTGACCGTGATGAATACCACAGCATGGTTCCTCGTCACCAACTGCGTGTTCAGTTCAGCAACACCGATGTACGTTTCGGGAACCGGCGTCGCAATGCAAAACGTGACCAACGGCGCTATTGATTCGTGTCAGTTTGCATCGCTGAAGAATGCGATAGTCATCGCTGATTGTATCAATTGCTCTCTCAGCGACTCCTCTGTCGTCAACTGTCATTTCGGTGTCGTGGGATTGGACTCAGTCGGATGCCTTATCGCCGGGTGCAACTTTACACAGTGTACCTTTGGAGTGGAATTTACAGGTGTTTCCCGGTTTGCGCTGCAGACCCTGAACGTTTCTGACTGCACAAGCGGCGTGGCCCTGTACTGGTCGGATGACTGTGACATCACGGAGTCCAGAATCCACCGCTGCGTGACCGGCGTCATGCTGAGCAATTCTCTCTCGTGTGTGATCTCTGACAACGAGTTCGAGGCGTGTGGTATTGAGATTGGGGGAACCAGAGAGCACTGGGATCACACGATCTCGGGCAACACTGTGAATGGGCGCCCAATCATCTTCTTCAAGAGCGTAGTCGACATGACAGCCAATCTCAGTAAGTACGGTCAGGTTCTTGCAGTCAATTGTAAGAACACGATGTTCAGCGCGGCGGACCTGTCAGATGTTCCCCTTGGAATGCAGATAGCATTCTCAACGGGTTGTACTATCGAGTCGCTCTCGGCACGTGACTGTAGGACTGGAGTCATGTGCAAGTCCTGTGATGGCATCGAGGTTCGCAATCCTACTATTCATGACTGTGGGATTGGCGTTCTCCTCTTCAGATGCACTGACAGTGCAACCATCGGAGGTCTCATGGCAAACGTGGGATCTGGAGTGGTGACCGACCTCTCGGCCGGATGTCATGCAATCAACGTGTCGGTTGAGAATGCAGACTGGGGCTGTACTATCGACAGCTCCAACAACTGTTCAGTGGAGTCGTCCAAATTCGACAACTCAAGCGGTGCAGGCATTCGTGTCCGTTTCAGCGACCACATCGTAATGAGTAACTGCACTGTCACGGAGTCCCACGCCATCGGAATTCAGCTCTATGCCTTGGTCGAAGGACTCGTCACAGGACCGCATGTGTCGAATTGTTCCGTGGGGATCAGTCTGATCAGCTCTAGGAACTGTTCTATTGTGTCGGCACGTGTGACCAACAACAGCATCACGGGCCTCTACATCGACTACTCCGAGAACATTTCAGTACGCAAGAGCTTTGTCGCATTCAACGGTGGCACGGGGATATACTTGGGTCCACGCACGCGTGAGTGCAGGGTATGGGGCAACGTCATAGTCTGGAACGCGCAGAACGCACAGGACGATGGCGAGTCGAACTCATGGGACGACGGCGTTGCTCTCGGGAACTGCTGGCATGATTGGAATCTGACCGGTACGTATCCTATTCCGGGAGAGTCTGGCAACAGTGACCATTATCCAAGGTCATGGGACACTGATGGTGACGGTCTATCCGACTATGTTGAGGTAAACGTGTACGGTACTGATCCCCACGATAGGGACACAGACGGAGACGGACTCGACGACAAGTGGGAGATTGTCAGGGGCCTCAATCCGTTGGACCCACGGGACGCACTGCTTGCTCCCCTCGTTGTGAGCCCTGTTCTGTGGCTTACGGCCGCGGCCTCCGCAGCTGTCTTTGTGATCATTAGTTCGAAGAGGGGCGGCCCCAGAGAATTGGCAAACGATGCGAATCCACACCTCTACATACGGCTAGGCTATAGGAGGAGCATTGTGAGTTGGCCTAGTTGATTGGAGGAAAGGCGTTGGACAAGTACGATATTATCGTCGTCGGTGCTGGTCCCGGGACTCGTGCTGGACTACGCGAATGCAGCCACAGCCGTGCTTCTCGGATAGATGAGCAGCATCTATATCACCAGGGGCTACCCTTAGCTGACCCACCAAGTCCATTAGGCAATGTTACATTGTGTCAAGCAAGAGGCACGGGTTCACATTGATAACTCAGAAGTGGTTTGAGAGAAGCCAGATGTATCAGGAACTTGCACAAGAGTCGGTTGAGAGAGGGCGGTACGACTTTTCGTGCTACGCAGCTCAGCAGGCCGTTGAGTTTTTCCTGAGAGGCCTTCTCATAGCGAAGACAGGTGCCAAGCCCTACTCGCATTCATTGACGATGCTGGTTGAGGCGCTTGCCAATACCGGCATAGAGGTCCCCGTACATGTGACCGACTGTGCACGAGTCCTAGGTGAGCACTACCTTCAGGCCAGATACCCTGACGCAAGGCTTGACGATTATTCGAAGTCAGAGGCATTGGAGGCCGTCAGATGCATGGAGGTGATGATCCATTTCCTACGAGAGATTTACTCGGGCACTTCGTGAAAGGAGCGAGAAGAGGGAGCGGGAGTTTCCCGTATTCGTCGAGCGTCTACGGGAGTCAACACATCCGTCGTGTGCTATCCTCTTTGGTTCTCGTGTCCGGGGAACGGCCTCGTACATGAGCGACTACGACCTGCTACTCATCACTCGGGACAAGGTGCCCGAGAAGAAGCTGCGGATGTGGGCCCAAGATTTCGGCGTTGACCTGTTTGTGGTGCATCTGAGCGATGCTGACATTCTTCTTGAGCGAGCACACACGGTTCTATTGGATGCTCTCATGGATGGACGCGTGCTCTATGATGATATCGGTGTGGTTGACCAACTGAAGAAGAAGTCGCTTCGGGTGACCAATGAGCTTGGTATACATCGTACGACCTACGGGTGGATGCCTCGATACACGAACTAGAGGCCCCATCTACAGGTCGCGACGTTTCCTCTACGTACTATGGCGTGCACCACTGAAGGACTGGCACTCTCATGATCGAATCTTTTTCCAGAACTGATGTGTCCCACGCTGTCTTCCAAAGCCTGCCAAATCATCCATCTTCACAACTAGCCTATTGAGCTAGGGCGCGTTCTGAGTGAGCCAGAGCACGAATCTGTGGAGAAAGTTGTTCGGTTTGTTGTAGGGACAGGAGCGAATACAGTTCGAGCAATCGGCCCCGTTCTGCATCCAGAAGCCGTAGCAGGTCTCGGGGTTGATATACCACTTCTTCGCGCCAGGGTTGTTCGATATGGTGTTCCCTGCCCATGACCTCTCCTTTCCATACTGGATGCTCTGTGAAGGACGCATCTCAGCACATTTCTCGCACACTTCACAGAAGCGTATCACAGACCGACAGAACTTGAGGCATGGCTCGTCGGGGACAAGGGGCATGTCTGTGAGAACCTTTGCGATTCTCACTTGAGGACCGAACTCCTTGGTGATTGGAAGACCATGGCGTCCGAACTGGCCAAGACCCGCGTCGATGGCAAGAGGCACGCTGAGTGAGATGTCGTTCCCACACGGGATTGCTGCGAAACCGAGCCTCTTGATGAACTCTGCGAGTCCGGTCTCTAGGAAGGTAATCATTGAGTAGCAACGGGCCACCTCAGAGGAGGCAGTGAATGTGGGCGATGTGGCCACGGCATCGTAG
>Ga0164310_10002593_pt1 | contig 10416 bp, 11 predicted proteins | sample GuaBasSedimGuay1_FD_121795 | JGI IMG/M metagenome (GOLD analysis project Ga0164310, IMG submission 121795) | Subseafloor sediment microbial communities from Guaymas Basin, Gulf of California, Mexico - Guay1, Core 4569-9, 0-3 cm | ecosystem: Environmental > Aquatic > Marine > Hydrothermal vents... | reverse complement strand
GTAGATACTATATACTACGGTTTTGGGAAGACGATGTATGACGCTATCACTGATGCTTTAACTGAGGTATTGATCGCAAAAGGTATATAAAAGCCCGCCGTCATCTGAAACTTCCAAGTAATCCACCACCTTATCTTCTAAAAAGTCCACCTTGGGGGTGTAAATTCCCCCTTTTTCCATTAATGTTATAATTAAAGGGAAAGGGGGCCTTACGGCTTGGCGAGTAAATTTACATTTTCAGTGAAGAAATCAGCGGAAAAGTTGAAAAAAAACTTAGATTCCCTATCTCCATTATTGGAAAAAGAGTTAAATCAGGCAGTTGGGGACGTGGCAGCGGCTACTTATGCTGAAATTACGGCCACCGCGCAGTCTGATTTAAGTAAAACTAGACAAGATTACTTAAAAGGCTTAAGTTTCAATAAGTTAGGTGAAAACGCATTCCTCATTACATTAGATGGGGAGTGGGCCAATATGTTAGAAGAAGGGTTCCCCAGCTATAACCTAACGGAAAAACTATTAAAATCTAATAAAACTGTAGAAGTTGGCCGAAGATCAGGAATGCCTTGGGTGCAAGACTCTAAAGGTGAAGAAGATCCGCATAAATATGCCTATGTGCCCTTCCAAAGACAGCCGATGTCTAAAGACCCAAAGGTTAAAGATATGGGGGACGCTATTAAGGAAATGATGGCAGTCAATGCACAGGGGAGAAATCAGAAGCTGACTAGCGTCTTCAAAGATACCGGGGGGAATCCTTTAGAGGGAAAGGTCGCGACGGCCAAGTCGGATAATCCTTTGGTAGATGGCTTAGTAAAATACCAAAAGACGTATCAGAATGAAAAGACTGGCAAAAATACAACCCAGTCCATTTATATGAATTATCGGTGTATCTCTGACGGACAAGACGTAAGTCCCTGGATTCACCCAGGATTTTCGGGTTTGAATGCCTTCGATAAAGCTTCCAAAAATGTGGAGAAGCATTTAGAAACTATTATTAAACATTTCTTTAAGTAGGTAAAAAAAAATGGACATTTTAGAGAAAAAATGTACAAAATGTAATATTATTAAACCTTTATCAGAATTTGCTCCCTATAAAAATCAGCATAATAACGGCTTCTATAGCTATTGTAAGGATTGCTACAGTTCTAGAAAGCGAAAGGAACGAGCTAGAGATAAGGAAAAATGGAGAAATTATCACAGGGAGTGGAGGAAGAATAATAAAGAAAAATACCAAGAAATAAAAAAGAGGGCGTACTCCCAACCTGGATATCGAGAGAAGCAAAGATCCTCTAAGAAGCGGTGGAGGGGGAGGAATCCAGAGATTGTCACTTTTGAGGCGGTAAAAAGGCACACTGCCAAGTTAAATAGAATCCCTACTTGGACAGACTTAAAAGCCATCAAAGAGTTTTACAAGAACTGCCCGAGGGGATATCATGTGGACCACATTATACCATTACAGGGAACACACGTCAGCGGCCTACACGTATTGGAGAATCTACAATATTTGACAGCCAAAGAGAATCATAGTAAGCACAATAAAATAACACTTGAAAAAATCACAGCTTATGGCAGTTGTGATATAAGGAGGGACTAATTATGCCATTTGTCTTCCCAGAGCTCGTATTGGAATCGGTGATAAAGGACGGTTTAGCTAATGCTAGGGATGTTCCCGACGCAATTAATGACGTATTCGGGAATTTAACTAGGGCATTCTCTGCAGCGAAGTATGGAACAGAAGAAGTAGAAAAAATCTTTAAGGTTATCCAAGGGAAAGAAGTATCAGTAGTACACAGTTTTAATCTAGTAGAATCTAATATGCCTTGTTATTCTATACAGTTAGCTAATGATAAGGAAGCAGAAGAACTAGCTACTTTTGGCGATCAGGACTCTTTCTTAGAAATTCCTATGGAAGGTGCTGAATTAGCGGCTACCATATTCGTAGACAATATCGCACCGACCGGATATAACTCCAAGACGGGCATAATGACGCTCTCGGATTCCGTAGATTTATCAGGGATCCATGCAAATCATTTGTTCGAATCAGCCGCAGGGACCGAGCACACGATCATAGGCGGGATTATAAACACGTTAGGTGCGAAGCAGATTATAATCGAAAAGAATCTTCCGGTGGCTATACTTGATAGCGGTGCTAAGATAAAATCCTCAATAAATTCAAATGTATATCAAGTAAAGGGTAACAGAGAGCACACTTCAGTGTTGATAGGAGTGCATACCAAAGACGCGCTTATGACAAAATACCTATATACTTTACTTAAATACTTCATCATGTCCAGAAAAAGCGATATGATTGCTAGGGATTTCCAACTGAGTTCTTACCAAGGATCTGATTTTACTAGGAATAATGAATACCAAGGGGATGTGGTTTATAGTAGATTTTTGACCATAACTGGATTTATGCAGCAAGATTGGCGTTCAGACCACGTTACTTTGATAGATATGGTTAATGTGAATGTTAAAGTGGAGAAAGATGTCTACGGGAATAAAGAAGCCGGGACCGAGGATCTAACAGTAACTATTAACGAAGATGACCAATAAATATTTTGTGTTATAATTTCAATGAAGGGAGGGAAGCGTTTATGACGTCCCGTAAGAAAAAGAAATTAGATAAAGAAATAGTCGAAGTACCCGTAATTATTGAAACAATTAGAAAAGAAGAACCTAAAATAGCATTCAAATTCTGGTTTGATGCTAAAGTCAAACAAGGCATAGTTCATCCCTGGCAAGAAAAATCCTTGCAGATTTATTTTAAAAAACAAGGACTTACCGATTCTGAAGCTGTAGATACATATAATAAAGTAGTGGAAAAGTTTTAAATTTTTAAGTGGAGAAAAGACCCATGGCAATTAACAAAAATTTCGCAGGTAGGACTATTAATAAGCCCGGCGCTTATTCTAAAAGTCAAACTACCCCAGATGGTGGCGGACAATCAGTATCTACAGACATCTTACTTTTGGTCGGTGAAGCAGACGCAGGCGTCAGTGGTGCAGAAGAAGGACTACAAGAATTTAGTTCTGCAGCATTTAATGAATTGGTAGCTAAGTACCGTAGTGGACCTTTAGTGGATGCCGCTAAGGTGGCAATTGCACCTTCAAAGACTCCTGGTATTGGTGGAGCAGGTAAATTCCTTATCTGGCAAACTAATTCAGTAGTCCAAGCTAGTTTAGCATTAGCAAACTCATATGATGTCCTTAAGGCACTAGAATATGGTGTTGGTGGAAATCGTATCACTTATAAAAACGTACTTTCTAGTGAAACACGAGCAATTGTAACGGCTTCCGCTGCAATGACAGTGCCTACTACCGAAACTCTAGAAGTTAGAGTCAATGGTGGATCTCTTCAATTGATCACTTTCGCAACCCCAGCCGATGAAGCCGCCGTTGTTGTTGCCATTAATGCAGGTTTAATTGGCGCTACTGCCTCTGAAGCTTCCGGAATCCTTTCAATCGAAGCCGACGCCATTGCTGATTCACACAGAGATGGATACGGACAAAGTGTTGAAATTATTGGTGGAACTGGACTAACTCTTTTAAATCTAACCGCTGGACAATTCGGAGTTTCCGCTGCAGAATTCCAAGCAGCCCTAGAAGTTAACCAAGCACGTGATTTCATTAGTAAATCAGAGACCCTAGGTGGCGATATCGCTATCCAAATCGGACGTGATGATTCTGATTCCTGTACAGCCGCTACCGTCGCTATCAGTGATTCGCAAATCACTTTAGCTGGTACCGGATCTGATACTTTTGTTATCGAAAAATCAGAATTTCCTCTGATTTCTCAATTAGTTGAAAAAATAAATGGTCTAGTTGGCTGGTCTGCAAGTTCAGAATCAGTATATTCTAACCGAAGTATTGAAGACTTGGATCAAGTCGTATCAGTAGGGGCTTTCTCAGAAGCCGCTAACAAGCCTGCTAGAATCAAGATTGATGCCGCTCTTTTTGCAGAATTCATAGCAAGCACCTTTTTGGTTGCCTCTAGTGCCCAATTAGAATTAGGTTTACCAGATGCATTAGCAGTATCTAATCTAGCCGGTGGACTTAAAGGTTCCAGTGCAAGTTCTGATTTTGATGCAGGTTTTTCAGCTTCATTAGCAGAATCAGTCAATGCTATCGTACCTTGTATCTCTCAAGACGCCGCCGATGACGCTTCTTTAGGCCTAACAGATGCCGCTTCTTCTTACGATATTGATACTGTTATCGCTATGTTAGACACAGCCCTACATCTTCGTGGTGACGTTGAAAACCGCAAAGAAGCACAAGGAATGGTTGGATATCGCAAAGCCGCTATGTCAGACGTATTCGATATGGCAAGGAACACAGCATCTAGCTTAACTCAACTTTGTATTTTAGATGTCAAAGTTGTAGATTCTTCAAATGCACTTAACTGGAAGCAACCTCATATCTTCGCAGCTATGCTCGCTGGAATGAGACTTGGATCTGAAGTAGGTGAGCCCCTAACACATAAGACACTGAATTGCTTCGGAATTGGACATGCTGTTAATAACGCTACTGGAATCGCCACTGGGGACTTCAACCCACAGATTCATTACCGATCAGCTATTGATGCCGGTGTCACCTTTGCAGAGAAAATAGGTTCAGGATTCCAAATAGTTGTAGATAATACCACTTACGGTATCGATGAAAACTTCGTTTATAACCGTGGATCAGTCGTGGAAGCCGCTCAATACATTGCTAAGACCATCAGGGCAGATGCTGAATCAGTTTTCGTAGGTCGAAAGAACTCGGTTATCGATGCAGCTACTATCAAGTCTAGAATTAGAACTAAATTAGGCGAACTATTCGCGGACAAGATCACGTCACCTAGTTCTGATGCACCTAATGGATACGTCGAAGAAACATTCATCGTGAACGTTGTTGGAAATACAGCTAGTATCTCCGTGGAAGTAAAACCTGTGCAAGGACTCGACTTTATCTTCATAACCTTTACACTAGGTGAAACAAGACAATCAGCTTAAGCACTTAAGGGGTATAGTGATATACCCCTTTTATAGGGATCTTTAAATGGCAACTATCAACTGGAACAAAATAGCAAAGGTTAACTTCGATGATGATCGAAGGGCCAAGCATGGACAAACGACAGGACGTCAACTCTTTGAGAAAATCCATGATGATCTGGCCAAAGCGAAGCAAGCCCATGCCCAACGCGCTGAAGTAGAACCTTTCTTGAGAAAATCGCTTTTAGATCATATGGTTAACAGAAAGCCTATCACTGTTTTAGTTCCAATTCAAACCCCTTCCGAAGTCCTAGTCAAGTCCGACTGGGGTGCAGAATACCAAGAACAAATGATCACTATCCCCGTCGGTACTATACTGACATATGTTACCCTAGAAAAGTCATTGGGACAGTGGATCTTTGAGAATCAGAAGGGTGAAGAAGTCACCATTTATAACACCCCTACCATAACTTTTGGAAAAAACCCTATGCAGAACCCAGGGTTTTACGGACTTTTGTTTAATACTAATTTAATTAATGAAATAGAGGAGTAAAGAAATGGCTAAGATTTTTACAGGTGCCAAGGCCAAATTGCTATTAGGCGAAGAATTGGTCGGTTGGGTATCCAGTATTACCGTGAATGAGGAAAATACTTTAACTGATGTTGATATTATCGGTCAATTAGAAGTAGGCGACTTAGCTGAGACAGGACATAAAGTATCTGCTACTATTAACGTATTCAAACCAGTTGATAGTTCGGGAAATTTGGCATCAATTTTTGCAAAAAATACCCCTCTTTCCAGTCTAACTGGAAACGGTGTAACCGATCAATCCTTAAAGGATATGCGGAATCAAAAAGATTTTAAACTACAAATCCAAAATACGGCCGCCACAGATAATCCAAAGACTGCAGAAGTAGATGAATCCCTATCGACCTATATTTACACTATAGAAAAATGTAAGTACGAAGGTGGTTCCGGGACGGTCGATGCAAGGGGTGTTTGGACAGGAACTTGGAATATAAAGGGTATCCGTGGATCAGGTCTATAAAAACTTGACAATATCATAATGTTGGGTTAAAATAACTATTATGATTAAAGAAACTCATGTCCTAATTAAATTAAACTCAAGAAATATCAAACGGTTACTTGAATTGGGATACAAGATACCCCAAACCACTAAAGTCAAAAATTCTAAATACGGATACGAATGGGGAACCACCGTTGATATCCGTATTTGTGATTTATCCCAAGGATCAAAAATTCCTGTGACCAGGGTTTGCGAGGACTGTGGCAAGGAAGAAATAAAACCCTATCGTGAAATTCTACTTGCTCCGCTTTGTAAGTCTTGTCGATCCAAAGGTAGTGGTAATCAGTTTTACGGTAAACACCATTCCAAAGAAACCATAGATAAGATACGTAATAAAAATAGGAAACTTAAGGATGGTACCGTTATCAACTTTATAGATTCAATAGATGCATCGGCATGTTCCGGATACGTGGCCGACAAATTAGGTATTAGCCCCACCACTATTGCTAAGATAGTCAATCGAAATGATCGTAGAGATCTGTTTTATAGATATGTTTCGGGAATTGAACAAGAACTACGTGATCTCGTACAAATGAACTATCCCGGGGAGGTACTTACCAATTACCGTAAACTACCTAACGTAAAGGAATTAGATATTTATTTACCAGAATTAGGGATTGCGTTTGAAATGAATGGACTTCATTGGCATTCGGAAGCTAAGGTTCCAAAATCATATCATTTCAATAAGTATAAAGCTTGTTTAGATAATAATGTGAAATTGTATACCATTTGGGAAGACCAGTGGCTAAATAACAATACCCTCATGCGTGGTTTCATCCAAAAACTGATTACCCCTACCAAAAGACTTTATGCCAGAAAATGTGAAATATGTACTGACAAAACCCAAATTCGTGCCTTTATACAAAAACACCATATTCAAGGTATCTGTAATCTGACTGACATTTATCTGGGGCTGACTTACAACGGGAATATAGTAATGGCTGTAACAGTTGGAAAACACCACAGAAATACTAATAAAGATCTGTTTATCCTAAATAGGGTGTGTTTTTCAGAATATTCTATAGTAGGTGGCTTAGACAAACTATTGCGACGTCTTCCCAGACCGTTGATATCCTGGTCCGATAACTGTTATTCGCCGATGGGGGATTTGTACAAAAACGCAGGGTTTACCTTAGAGGCAGAACTAAAACCAGATTATTTTTATACCAAAGGATGGGGTATTAGAATATCAAAGCAGTCTATGCAAAAAGCTAATACAGGATGTCCTAAACATATCACTGAGGCTGAGTTTGCCCGGGAACAAGGGTTATATCGGATATGGGATTGTGGTAAAAAACGGTGGAAATTGACTTAAAAGGAACTAATTGTCATGTCTCAAGTATTTACAGGCGCAAAAGCTATAGTTAAGATCAACGGCCTACCCTTGGCTTTTGTTGGCGCTATTTCTATAACCCACGAGAATCGTTTAGAAGAAACCCCCCAACTAGATAGTTTAGAAGTAGCTGAATATGGAGAAATAGGCCACCGATGTTCTTTCGTAGTGAATATGTTCAAGATAGAAGGCAATACCGCTAATGATTACGGTTGGGACCCAGTTGACTATAAGACTATCCTAACCCAGCCAGAGTCCTTATGGTACATCCTGGATGAGACTACTGGGGATATTGTATATGAGATGTCAGGGGTGAAGTTTGGTGGTGGCAGTGGTAGTTTAGATCCCCGTGGCGTATGGCTAGGCACTTGGAACTTCAAGGCTAGACGTGGGAAAGGCATCTAACCCCTATGATATAATTAGGTAGGCGAGAATCTGCCAGAAATTAAGATGTAAAAATCAGATAGGGGTTTAAAATGAAGAAGGTTATCGAAGGCTTACCAAAGTCAGTTCCAGACAAAAAAATCACATTCAGTATTGAAGTCATAGGAAATACCACTGGACATAAGTATGTTGGTGATTTCCTTATCGAGGTTCCCATGACTAGGGCTCTTTCCCAAGTGGGGGTGGCATTAGCTAAGTTAAATAGTGGAATCCCTCACGAAAACCTAGATTCCGGGACCGCTTACTTAAATAACGCTATTGCATATTTAACGGTCAATTTAGTAGAAGCCCCAGATTGGTTTACTTCAGCAGATGGGATCGATTATGGGTTTGAAACTCTCGATACCAACGTGGCTACATATATCTTTAACCAGGCACTCGACGTAGTCGAAGATTGGAAAGCGAAGTTACGTGGCAAAAAACCAGCAAAATCAACCAGTAAGTAATGAAGACCCATTCTTTGGGTTAAAATACATTGGTTATTGTCGATCACAGATGCCTCCAGAAGACTCTGACATAGCCGACTTTGTAGAATATTGTAGGCATTTCGTGTCTGCTGAAAAGAATATTTTATTTAATGATCCAGTTTGGGATAGGTACACAGAAGAAGAGATCATAATAGAGTTTTTTGCCTTAAGGTTCGATAAAGAAAAGGAATTCCGAGAAGAGTACGAATCACAGCTAATGGGCGGACCTAGTGAAGAAGATTATGCTTGGTTTGATCGTATGGAAGCGGAATTACAAGAAAAAAATAAAGAGTTGATGGACGAAACAGAAGAATTCAGTGACGACTTTACCCAAAAATAGGTATTAAAATGGCAAGACAAGAATTTATGATCAAAGGTGGCTTCGACTCCACTGATATCGAAAAGGGCGTGCGTCGGGTTGATTCCCTTTTAACTGAAACCTTTGAAAACGCCGAAGGCGCGTCGCTTTTCAGTGAGCGTAGTATAGAATTACTGGAAAAGGGCATAAAAGCTCACTTAGATCAAGCTGTGCAATATATGAGCAGGTTGACTGAATCTGCCAAAAAACTAGACGATGCCCTCCAAGACTCTAATAATACAGAAGAACGTAAAAATGAACTGTTAACTGATCGCCTTAAAATCGAAGAAAAGATAGGTAAAACCCGAAAGCAGATCAGATCATTTCAAGAAGCGAAAGCAGTAGCAACCACAGGCCCTAAACAACGTGGTGTGATGGATGCCGAATACACTGATAAAACTAAGAAAGCTACATCCTTAGCTATAGCTCCACTAGGACAAGCCGCCAGTAATCTACCCGGTAGCCGTGGAATGTCTATGTTAACAAATGCCGCTAAAACTACATCGGCTAGTGTAAAAAATCTAGGCGGTATCGCCACCTTAGCGGGTGCGGCTGTTTCCATATTGGCAGCGGCGGCGGTAGGTGGGGCATATGCCATTTCTAGGGCACACGCAGGATTCGAAAAATTCAGTGCCATATTACCTCAATTGATAACTAAGGCGGGAGTCGGTGCTCCGGATATCAATTATGGTAAAATAGCCGGGACGTTAGGTTATCAAGAAGGTGAAGTAGCCCAAGTTCAGACTGCAGCTACTAGGGCATTTGGTGCCACCGAAAATAGGGAAGAAGAACAAGTTAGAACCGAAAAACTGTTAGGATTTAGCAGGGCTACAGGAATAGAGCCCCAACAACTAACTGGTGCAGGGGAACAAATCCGGGCTACTTCTGGATCTGAACAAGCTAATAAAGATATGGCCAAAATGATGGAACTTTCTTTTACGAAAGGTATCCAAAAATCAGAGATTCCATACTATTTAAGTTCCAGCACAGCGCTTTTGACAGATATCAATAAAACAGGTATGATGAATAGTTCTACCATGCTATCCACTTTGGCTTCTTTGGTGGCTACTACTGATATGGCACCTGAACGGGCGGCTAAAGTACTAAGTGGACTACAAGGCTCTATAGCAGGATCCACAGGTGAATCAAATGCATTTTTCCAAATGGCATATGGTAGGCAAGGGTTAGGCGGGGGTTCCTTATTAGGTGCTCAAGCCGCAGTACAACAAGGATTAGTAGGATTAGATAAAAATAAGTTCCTAGGACAGTTGGGTGGAAGTAAGACAGCCAAGCAAGCCATTGGAGTCTTTGATGAAATGGGTATTACTGGTCCAGATTTTGGACAAAAAGGTGCCAAAGGCATCACTGATATGCTAGACGCCCGTTACGGTAAAGGTTTGCAAAAGGGTGGACAAGGTGCTATGAAATTGTCCGCTATGCAGAATTTGTTCCAAGGTGGCAGGACGTTACCTGAAATGGCCCAATTCCTAGATATCTTGGAAAAGCAGGGAGCAGGCCAAAAACTCAGTCCTAAAGAACAAAAAACCTTGGAAGACATTGATATGTCTAAGACTGAGATCTGGCAGCGGGATTCATTATCAGTAATGAATACCATAGCCGGTAATACTCAGCTCACTAAGGCGAATGCCAATGCCGCCGCTATTGCATTAGGAAAGTCTACCGCTAGCAAGTTCAACACATTAACTGATATGCAAACCAAGACAGACTCCACTTTATTGGAGGTTATCAAATTAATG
>Ga0164310_10002592_pt1 | contig 10421 bp, 12 predicted proteins | sample GuaBasSedimGuay1_FD_121795 | JGI IMG/M metagenome (GOLD analysis project Ga0164310, IMG submission 121795) | Subseafloor sediment microbial communities from Guaymas Basin, Gulf of California, Mexico - Guay1, Core 4569-9, 0-3 cm | ecosystem: Environmental > Aquatic > Marine > Hydrothermal vents... | reverse complement strand
TCATCACCTGTTTTGCTCTCATGCGGAATTGTCATCTTATCTCTTGTTTTATTTGGTCTGTATAAATTTGGATATGCCTCAATAAAGACAGTTATATCACTGCTTATTATAATCTTGGCAGCTGCTTTAATTCTTGCTGCTGTATTTTTATGCTTTTGATATTTTCAGAAAAATAATGGATTTCATCTGAAAAAAAGTTTTAAATAAGAAAAGATAAAGACTTATTATTAATTGGGTGTATAAATGTCAAAAGAGCTTGGAATGACTACAAAAAAGAAAAATTTCAGCAAATGGTATTTAGAGGTTGTTAAAAAGGCCGAAATAGTTGACACAAGATATCCTCTGCAGGGTGCCCATGTCTGGATGCCATATGGATTTAAGGCACTAAAACTTATGTTTAAGATAGTAGAAGAAGAGCTTGACAATTATGGCCATGAAGAAACATACTTCCCAACATTAATACCGGGTTCTATCTTCTCAAAAGAAAAAAATTTTCTACGTGGCTTTAAAGGAGAGTGCTTTAAAATAACAAAAGCTGGTGAAAAAAAACTAGAAGAAGAACTTATTCTCAGGCCGACAAGTGAAACAGTAATGTATGAAATATTTCATCTCTGGATTCGTTCGTGGAGAGATCTGCCACTTAAGATTTATCAGACTGTTAACATATTCAGATATGAAACAAAAATGACAAAACCATTACTAAGAGTGAGAGAAATAGTCAAATTCAAGGAGGCACACACTGTACATAAAACAGCAGAAGAAGCTGACAAGCAAGTGGAGGAAGGTATAAAAATCTATAAAAACTTCTATGACAAGCTTTGTCTTCCATACATAATACTAAAAACCCCCAAGTGGGATACATTTGCTGGAGCTGAATACAACTATGATTTTTTTATAATAATGCCTGATAAAAACGTGCTTGAATTGGCAAGCGTTATTAATTTGGGACAAAAATTTGCAAAGTCCTTTGATATAAAGTTTGAAGACCAGGATGGAAGAAAAAAATATCCTTACCAGACATGTTATGGCATATCTGAACGCAGTCTTGGTGCTTTGATATCGATGTTTGGAGATGACTCTGGTCTAATTCTACCAATGTCGATAGCACCAATACAAATCATAATAATACCAATAGGGAATGAAAAAAAAGTTATGGATAAATGTAAAGAACTTGAAAAAATCCTGAAACATAAATTTCGGGTAAAAATAGATGACTCTGCAAAAAGACCGGGATTTAAATTTAATTATTGGGAACTTAAAGGTGTTCCCATAAGGATAGAAATTGGCTTAAAAGAGCTAAAAGAAAAAAAACTGACAATATTCAGAAGGGATAAAAATGAAAAGGAAAAAATAAGCAATAAAAACCTGATAAAATATATTCATTCTTTAGAAAAAGACATAAATAAAAATCTCTCAAGAATCGGAAAGCAATGGATGAAAGAAAATATTTATTCTACAAAGACGCTAAAAGACGCAAAAAACACATATAAAAAGAATCGAGGAATAATAAAGGTTCCTTGGTGCAATAACGAAAAATGTGCGAAAAAAATCGAAGACACACTTGCTGTTTCGTCTCTTGGCACAAACCCCGGAGAAAAGTGCGAAGAAAAATGTGTAGCTTGCGGAAAAAAATCAAAAACTTACTTATATCTTGGGAAGGTTCCTTACTAATTCTAAACCTTTACTCTTATATGGAATAGAATTTATACAAATAAAGAGTATGCCTGTTTTAGTAAGCCAATATTTCTATCAGCTGGAAGCCTTAGAAATGATTTTTTTCGGTCTCATATAGAACGGATCATCAATAAAATTATGCCTCTTTGTCTTTAACATTGGCCTCTATTAATTTTGCGTTGATTACTCCTGTCTGGCCAGGCCTACTTGTAACTACGGCCTTTCCCAAGTCTGTTTGAATTAGAGCGCCCTTTGTGATTATGTTCCTTCTGACAAAATGCGAATCAGCTGGATTTTCTTCAACGCTAATTATTTTTGCCTTCTTATATTTTCCGCCTACTACTACATTTGCTGTGTTAGATGAAAGTGCTATTATCTTTTTTTTGCCACCCCTAGCCCTGCTCATTTTTACTTTATAGTCATCTATACGGGTAGGGAGAAAGTCTCTTCCTTTTTCATATTTCTTTTTCTTTCTATGCTTCTTTAATAAGCCGCCAGTAAATTTTCTTTTTGATTTTCTATTCCATTGAACCATATAACCATCTCTGTTGCTTTAAAACAAAAGATTATTAAAACAAAGGTTATTTAAATCTTATCTTTATAAAGTTTATACTTGTAAATAATTTTTAATGGAGGGATTTTATGAGTGACAGACCAATAGATGTTTTAAACGACGCAAAGGGAAAAAGAGTTTTGTTGAGATTAAAAAACAAAACAGAAATTTCAGGAATTTTGCAGGCTCTTGATCTGCACCTAAACATATGGCTTGACGATGCTGAGTTGACAGACGGCGAAGAAAAAATAAAGCTTGGAAAGGTTTTAGTAAGAGGAGATACCATAATCCTAGCTTCTCCCGTAAATGAATAAAATCATGATAAAAAAATAATTAATCAGTGGTGAAACATATGTCTAAAGGCAAACCCTCTTTTGGGAAACATAATAAAATTACACACATTAGATGCAGAAGATGCGGTCGACATAGTTATCATATAAAAAGAGGGGAATGTTCCGCATGTGGATTTGGAAAAAGCAGTAAACTAAAAATCCATAAAAACCGGAATAAAACTATACAGGGAAAAAGAAGAAAATAAAATAGTTCTGTTTAATTTAAAAAAAGACCGCATATGAAACTCTACGAGATATTACCAACTATTTTGAAAAATAAAACTTTTCAAAACTTCTAAAGGTACTTTAGATATATACACAATTAAAAACAAAGGTGGCATCAGACTGAACCTTAAAGATCCATCAGGCACAGAAATGTAACTAGTTGATTATTTTTCTCCATAAATAAACCAGTATTTGGCAAACAATCTCTTCTTTTGATATACCTTCACTTTGTAACCGGCCCTTTCAAACATTTTTTTAATTGACTCTTCATCCTTGAGAAAATGAGGTGGCGGGATTAAGAATGTTTTTCCAAAACTGAGAAAACAAAAGTGGGCTCCTTTCTTTAAAAATTCTAATAATTTTTCTATTCTGGGAACAGGGTCACTAAAATGCTCTAAGACGCAGACTGATAAAAGAGCGTCAAACATCTCTGGCTCAAACGGGCTCAATTCTTTTTCTTTGACCAAGATGACATTTGTCAGGTTTTTCTGCTCAATTTTGGCCTTAGCTTTTCTTAATTGATTTTCAGATATGTCTGTAGAAACAACTACACCACTTTTTCCAACCCTTCTTGATAAATAGGGAGTTGTTAAACCAGAACCGGCACCAAATTCTAACACCTTTTGTCCGTATTTTACTTTTGCGTATTTCATAACCCGTCTTGCTTCTTTCTCAGAATACCATATTGGAAAGAACCTGTCCCATAGCCAAGAAAATTTATCAAAAAATTTTGCCTGAAAAGCTTTATCGGCCTGCATTTTTACTAAAAAATAAAATGGTATCGCCATGGCTACAAGTGTTGCCCCCCTTAAAAAATTATCTGGTGTCGTTTGCACCAAGAGTATAACTAAATAAACAATTGAAAAGACTGCAAAAATTTTGCCAAACGGAACATAAAAATATCTCTTCCTCTTAGGATACAACTTTCTCAGCCTGATAAAAGCCAAAAAAACGATTCCGTAAATAAATATCGCTAAAGGTATCATTGCCTTTAAGAAGAGCTCAAACCCCCCTGTCATAATACCAGAAAGTACTATCAGGCTGCTGATAAACAGCTGAAATATTAATGCATTTGCCGGAACAGAATTTTTGTTTAGTTCTCTAAAAAAGTCTGGAAGCATATTTTCTTTGGCCATGGCATATGGGAGACGTGGAGAAGTTGTTATCCAGCTGTTCAAACACCCGAAAATTACAATAACCGCACCTAAAGAGAATAAAATTCCCCCATGAGCAAAAAACCTTTCTGCCAACAAACTTAAAGGAGCTTCTGCTAATGTAAACGCTTCCATGCCTCCTTCCAATACACCAAGACTTCCAAGTGCGACAAGCGTAACTAAAAAATAGATTATTGCTATTAAAATTGTTCCTATAACTATGCCTTTTGGTATAATTTTTCTTGCGTTCTTTGTTTCTTCTGCTAAAAAGGTTGCATCTTGCCAGCCAATATATGGCTCGATGATTATGGCAGCGGCTAAAAGAAAATTAGTAATAGAAAACGGTTCAAACCGTATGGAACCAAAATCCATAAATCCTAGCCCAACAAGGACGAATGCACCTAAAATTAAAAATGTGAAAGCTGTAAAAATAATTTGTGTTCTTGCGCCGTATTTTATGCCTTTTAGATTTATGTATGTAAAAAGAAAAATCATAGAAATGGATAAAATCAACCTTGAAAAATTTGTCAAGTTAAATATAAAACCGAGATAATTTATCCCGCCTGCAACAAGCATCGCAATTGTTACCCAGCTTATAACCCATGCTGTCCAGCCAACAATAAAAGCTATTTTATTCCCGAATGCTTTTTTAACATATATATATATTCCGCCTGACTCGTCAAACATGCTTGCTAACTCTGCAAAGAGCATTGACATGATTATGGCCAAGCAACCTGTTATTAGCCATACAAGCAGGGAGGAAAAACCAAGTATTCTGGCACCTATCGCAGGTATTAAAAATATACCGGTTCCTATTATGGCGCCCATGCACAAAAAGATAATTTCCTTAAGATTAAGCTCGCGCTTCAGCTTTCTAACCATAATACCACTCATATCTTCAGGTGCATAAAATCTCTTGCTATTTTTATTTTTTTCATATCCAAGTTTTTTTTCTTCACTATAGTTTTCAGCAGCTCATATAATTCTTTTTCAGACTGATATCTCCTGCTTATGTGCGTCAGTATCAGCTGCTTTGCTCCTGCCTTGATAAAGACATCTATAGCATCTTCAGCAGTGGAATGCTTCCTTTCGTCAAATTCCTGCTCAAAGTATGTTGAATCATGTATCAACACATCAGCGTCTTTTGCAAGCTCTATTAAATTTTTAACTGGTTTTGTATCGCCGGAATAAACAACCTTTTTGCCTTTCTCTACAAAAGAAACATCTTCTAGCTTTATCTCCCTTCCTTTATAGATAACAAAACCTTTCTCCTTTAGCGTTTTGTATGGCCGACCCTTTTTTGGCATCCCATATTTAGCAGCTTTTTTCTTATCTATTTTTATTCTATCTTTTTCCACAAAAGCATATGCAACAGCAGGCACGCCGTGACTGACTGGAACAGAAATTATTTGGTATTCGTCTGTTTCTGTTAGTATTGTTTCTTCTCTACCATCAAAAGGAACGTCTTTCGGGATTAATTTAAATCCTTTTGAAGAATACCCAAGCTCTGATAAAACTTCTATGAACTTTGACGCTTCTGGACCGTAAACGTATAGTGGCTTTGTCCTCTTTTCAAGAGACATAGTTTCCAGCAGCCCAAGTAAACCTGCAAAATGATCAGCATGCCAATGAGTAATAAATATATTATCTAAACGCATAAAATTCATCCCAGAAGAAAAAATCTGCCGCTGCGTTCCCTCTCCACAATCAAAGAGAAAAGAATATTCGTTCTCGCTCTGATATTTCAGATAAATAGCCGCGTGATTTCTGTATTTTGTCGGTATAGACGCTGTTGTCCCCAAAAAAATTATTTCTATATGTGTCATATTTAATTTTTGACAACAGCGTTAATAAAGATTTTGCTCACAAAAGAAAAAATGTTTAGGTTGAAATTCAAGACAAATCAGTCCCTAACCTCTATGAAGTAGAAGATTATCAAAGTCGCTAACATAGCCAAGACAGCAAACCAAGTCTGGTGCAACAGATAGTTTGTCAGGCCAAGGCCAAATACTATCCCTGTCACAAAAAGCAGTAGGCCATGTTCTTCGTGTTTTTTAAAGGTTTTTTTATTCAATATAGTGTCTTTCCTTTTAACCTTTTTCATTAAACCATCCCCCTTTAATTATTATAAAGCCAAGTTTAAAAATATCGCCCAAGAGACAAACCACATTAAAATAAGCATCCAGAAATCTCCATCTATCTTTAATTTGTATTTTTTCTTTTTAATAAACCTTGCATTTAGGAACAACACAACAAAAATCGGTGGTAAAGATAAAAGAAGAACCCAAAAGCTGTTTTTTATAAATCTTGCTAAAAAGAACGAGAAATAACCTAAAATAATAGATGCTACTAACAAAATTATAGCTGATAATTTGTCTCTATTCATCTCATCTACCTTGGAAAGAGAGCAATGTTTGCTGCTCCTTTTCTTTTTTAATCACTTGTGCTGTTATCCAGCTTTTCCTGACGCAAGCCGGAAACCTATTATTTTTTTCCAGATAAGCCTTTAAAAAGTTGATTGTTCTTTCATCAGAGGGGTAACCTGTTCCAAAAAAACCATATATTTTATGGAGCTTTTCTATTGCCCTATCTCGTTCAACCTTCGCAAGAATCGAAGCAGCACTAACAACTGGATAATTTTTGTCAGCGTAATTCTCAGCAATTATATTTATGTTTTTGTTTTTTAGTTTTGATGTGATTTTCCTTGCAAACTTTGATATGTCTGCTTCAATAGCGTCTATTATTACTTTATCATTACCCATCGCGTCTATTATGTGTTGCATATGTTTTATTTCTATTTTGTTGAGATTTGTGTTTGTTCTTAACGCATCTATTTTTTGTGCGGGTATTTTAACTACCAAGAAATCATCTGCGATTTTTTTTAATTTTTTTTCCAAGAATGCACGTCTTGCCGGAGCTAACATTTTTGAATCCTTCACGTTCAGACCCCTGAGTTTATGCTCTTTCTTTTCATCTAAAGAATAGCCGCATATAACCAAAGGTCCTATTACCGGTCCTTTGCCAGCTTCATCAATACCCAAAACCCTGGCCATGCAAATAAATTGAACAAAGAAATATTTATAGGTTTCAGAAACTATTCTATTATTAATTCAAGAACCCTCTCATCCAGATGATAATTGGGGTTTCCTATATTTTTTCTTATTTTTCTGGCCCACCATTCTGCAGCCAGAACGCCAGGATAAGTTGAATCAGCATGCGGCACCATAGTAACCTCATCGTTGTCAATTTTTTCTCCGTTAAAAGAGTCGATATAAATTTTATCTAATCCAAAAAGCGATTCCATTAATGAAATTGCCTTCTCTTCATTTTTTCTCTGGTTGTTTGTAGCTGGAAATGTGTTTTTAGCTATTGACATATAACAGACTTGGTCCACCATCTGTGCAAAATCGTCCTGCGAAAATAATTTCTTATATTGTTTATCAGCAAGAACGCCATTATTTGAAAAACCACCCACCAAAATCATATCTGTACTGCCAGACTCGTCAAAAAAACCATATTTAAATGTCGGTAAAAAATAGGGAACAGAACAAGAAAATGAGGAGGTGTCATATATTATTTTTTTGTTACCCAGCATAACTATTTATAGAGAAAAAAATATTTAAGTTAATCTGAAAGCTAAATAACTTATTTAAATGCTTTTTCATTAATTATAATTTGTAATTATAATCTGTCATAGCGAGGTAGAGCAGCCTGGAGTGAACTTTTCATTTTGTCGGAAAGTTTACAATTTGCTCGCTGGGCCCATAATTCCCTTTCCGCTAACATTTTGCCAAGGTGGGAAAGAGGTTACCCAGAGGTCAGTGGTTCAAATCCACTCCTCGCTATTATGCTAACAAGGGAACAAGGCCATTTTCTTCTTAGACTGGCCAGACAAACTATAGAAAATTTTGTTCGTGGAGAAAAAACAAAAAAACCGGAAAATTATGACAAAATTCTCAATGAAAAAAGAGGGGTGTTTTGCACCCTCACAAAAGACGGCCAATTAAGAGGATGTGTTGGCCTGCCTTATGCTGTAAAACCGACGATAGATGCTGTTATTGAAGCGTCCCAATCAGCGTGCTTGGACACAAGATTTAAACCAGTTAAAGAGGAGGAACTTAATAAAATAAAAATAGAGCTATCAATACTAACAGACCCTGTTTTAATCAAAGTGAAAAATCCAGAAGAATACCTCAAAAAGATAGTACCAAATAAAGACGGGCTGATAATTAAATATGGATTTTATTCTGGCTTATTTCTTCCACAAGTGTGGAAAGAGCTGCCAGCTAAAGAGGAATTTCTAGACCATCTTTGTCTGAAAGCAGGGCTTCCAAAAGGCTTTTGGAAAAATGAAGGTGTTAAACTATACAAGTTTAATGTTCAGTCTTTCAAAGAAGATTTCCCATAAAGTTCTAAATAATATCTTCCGGCGCCTGTAAGCTCCTTTATATCTTTACAAATCAGACCAATATCCCTCGCAACATTGAGATAGGTGTCAAACCCAATCTCATACTTCCTGCTGAACTCTTCTATATCGTTTTTTATGTCCTCTTTTTCTGGAGCTTGTTAATTATTTTCAAGACATCAAGAACTTGCGGACATTCTTTATGTATTTTCTCGTAATTACGGCCAAGCTCTTTTAAAGATTTTTGCCTTGGCTTTTGCCTCAATGGGTTTTGTTCGGACATAGTTATCACCAAAACAAACCTATATACAGGCAACCTTAAATATTTGATGACTAAAGAAACTGACCAGCTGCTGACCAGATATACGGTATAAGTATCATAACCACAAACATTACAAGAATTATTTTTAATCCTCTTCTCCACCCTTCATATTGAAAGCCAAAGCAAAGACCCAGAAACAGCCCACCAAAATGCGCTATATAAGAAATATTACTGGGTCCGCTGACAAACCCTATTGCATTATATACTGCGTATATTAGTCCAAGCAAGCCAAGAGGGATTGGAAGAAAGTAAGGATAGAGAGAAAAATCAAATGGCTTTATAAGCATGGCAGCGCCTATTACAGCAAAAACACCGGCACTTGCACCTATTGACGGCATGGCCCAAGGATAAATACCCAGAAAATAAAAGGAAAGTGAAAAAATATCTCCGACAGCAGCGCCAAGCAAAAATATTAGTAACGTTTTTTTCTTACCCACTTCAGATTCAAGAGCAATACCAAAGAAAAATAAAACTAATACATTAGACAGCAGATGATTTACGCTCGAATGTAAAAATATCGATGTCAAAAGAACTTCTGGATGCGTAAACAGATTTTGTCCGGAAAATCCGTACCTGTTTATTATATAAGTCTGCTTATCCGGAGAAAGGGAAGCAACTGCCAAGAAGCTGACAATGCAGACAAGCACGAGAATTGTCGTTATCCTCATAAAACAATCTTTAACTAATATGAATAAAAAGATATATTATAATTATATTTACAATTAAAATATGGGCCCGTAGCTCAGCTAACCCTTTCGCTGAAGCGAAAGCGTTAACGGAAAGGTCTGAAATGGATAGAGCGACTGGCTTCGGACGACCCTTTTAAAAAAAGCGTCGACGGAAAAACAAAAAAACTAATGACCCTTTTAGAAAAAGCGTCGACAGTGGGAAGAAACCAGTAGGTCGCGCGTTCGAATCGCGCCGGGCTCATTTTTGATGATCTAATGCTAAAGAAAGTATATGAAATTTTATTAAATCGGTTTGGGCCGCAAGGTTGGTGGCCTGTATACAGCAAAAATAAAAAATATGAAATATGTATAGGGGCCATACTCACACAGAATACTGCATGGAATAATGTTGAAAAAGCTTTGAGCAACCTAAGAAAGGATAATCTTCTCGAGCCAAAAGAAATCCTCAGAATTTCTGAAAAAAAATTAAAAAGACTGATAAAACCAGCCGGATTTTTTAATCAAAAAGCAAAAAGAATAAAACGGTTCACAAAGTTCTTCTTGGACAATCCGGACCCGACAAGGGAAGAGCTGCTTGCTATTAAAGGAATTGGGCCAGAAACAGCTGATTCTATTCTATTATACGCTTTCAATAAACCGGAATTTGTTATAGACGCGTACACCAAAAGAATTTTCAGCAGATTTGGCTTAATTAAAACCCAAAAATACAGCAAAATAAAATTACTATTTGAGAAACGGATTAAAAAGGATGTAAAAATTTATAAAGAATATCACGCACTTATTGTGAAACTGGCCAAAGAATATTGCAGAAAAAAACCTGTATGTGAAAGATGCCCACTAAAAAATATTTGCAAAAAGACTGAATCTTCGCATTAGCTTTGTTTTAAAATTTTATTAATTACCTTGTTTATTAATTTTTTCTCTTCCCGCCGGCTGAAAATAAATCCTGTTACAGCCAATAAAACAGCGACAGCTATAATTTCTTTTGCCGAAAGAAAAGGAAAAGCGCCATAAACAAATGCTGTCCAGACGTAAGACGAAAAAATAGCACCAAAACACATTGCTAG
>Ga0164310_10002590_pt1 | contig 10424 bp, 6 predicted proteins | sample GuaBasSedimGuay1_FD_121795 | JGI IMG/M metagenome (GOLD analysis project Ga0164310, IMG submission 121795) | Subseafloor sediment microbial communities from Guaymas Basin, Gulf of California, Mexico - Guay1, Core 4569-9, 0-3 cm | ecosystem: Environmental > Aquatic > Marine > Hydrothermal vents >... | reverse complement strand
CAATACTATATATGATGTTGATGCAAACGGTCAGCTAACTGTAGATATTACAAACTTTGTAACTCAGTCCACTTTTCAGCTCGGAGATATCTTCCTTGTAACATATACGTACAAATCCTTCTTTAAAGAAGCCAACGTACGATCACAGATTGAAACTGGAAACGAATTCAGTTACTTCATCAAGGGTGATGAGATTATATTCGGTGCAAGTTTAAGTCTTCCCATTGAGGTGGTTTATAGCACCAAAAAAGTATTCGCAGCTTCGGATCTCAACATAACGGACCTGCAGAATATTATCATATATTTCATTAACCCTCAAACACGACCAGCGGCTGGTGCTACAGTTCTAGTAACGTACACACATCTTCCAGAACTTCCTGCTACTTCTTCTTCGATTCTTGCCCTTCCGGGCGGGGGAAGTGTTGTACAGAAGTCTGGATTTTCTGGTGGAGATGACGGACGCAATCCAGGTAAAGTCAGATATCGACAGCTCGTTGAAGATGCCCTAGATCTCATTGAACTCTATCCATTCAAACAGGTATTCGTTGCAGGATGTTATCTGGATGATGCCGTAGATGGGTATGATGATGAAACAGGGCTTCCTGCTGTCATTCCAATTGATTGGGCATCGATGCTGGATCCCAAAATTGCACGCAGGTCATGGCTGGTAAAGGAATGTACAATGAATATTCCTGTTCGTCCTCCAGAGGCATATACCCCGGATGCAATTAACACCTGGTTTGACAGGCTTATCAATACCGATAATGATGATACCGGAAGAGCGGCCAACATGATAGATGCAATGCAGGCACCAAACTCTTTCCGTTTCAATGTGATAGCAGGATCACCCATTATAGCTGTGAGTCAGATACTCAGTGGTAATCAATATGTTACCAATCCTGCTTCAATATATACCGGTATGAAACAGGATCTGCCTATTGAAATATCGCATACAAATGCACTTCTGCCTCCTAATGTTCTGGATCTAGGTGTTAAAGTTCTTAATGCCGAAATTACGGGTGATATGAACTCTAAGAAGTACACCTTCTTTACCGTTGATTCAGCCGGAAACTTCCTGGTGGCGGATGCCCCTACCGTATCGGTAAGAGGCTCTAATTACGACCGACAGTTCGTGGTTGATGCAGTATATGCTGCCATCGATATCGTTAGAGTAACGGCAGCTCGATTTATAGGTCTGCCACGTTCTCCCGATAATCTGCTGGCAATGCGCAATAAATGTCAGCGAAATGTACAGTACCTTATCCCAAAGGTGTTCCAGAACATTCAGATAGAGGTTCTGGATGTACCAGAAGGTTCTATTACAGGGCGCACCAAACTGGGTCTTTCATGTATAACTTCCAGAGAAATCAGAAGAGTAGATGTAGAGACTAGAATAACTCTGGTATAATATAACGAGGTAAATCATGGCTTTAGGATCAGTTTTCACCAAGACATACACTACTTATTCGGGGGTGGATATTACCGCTATCTTCGATAACATTGCACTGTCAACTCTGACAGGGATTGCAATCTCGGTAACCAGAGAAAAGGCTCCGGTATATACATTTGGGTCTGCCAATCCACGATCTATATCAAGAGGCAAACGTGGAACCGCCGGCTCGCTGATGTTCACACTGTTCGATAGAGATGCATTCTACGGGCTATTTCTCAGTGAAGAGCACAAATACTATGCACATGCAGATGAGATCAACTGGCTGACTAATCCTATCAATGCAGCGATGAACATCGGCCTGTACTACCAAGAGCAAGATTTCGAATCAGGAAATGTAACAGCCGAAACAACAGGATCAGTGCCTGGTGCTGGAGTAGTTGGCGCGGGTGGTCAATATTTCGGAGTTGATAATACTAATGTGGACGCAGCGGGAAATCCTATTGCTAATCCAGTTACAGGACAGCCTACAGCACTTACAGCAGGCCAGCAACCGGGAGCTGGCTCAGCGGTAGGCGCTAGAACTGTAAGAAGATCTGCGTTTTATGCCGATCAAGTAATGCCATTTGATGTTACCCTTGTTGCCCAGAACGAATACGGCCATGCTTCTGCTTCCGGAGTGGTTGGAGTTGAGATAATCAACGAAGGTGGAGGTATAAGCATGGATGATATTACGAATGAACAACAGATGACATATATTGCCATATACCGGCTTCCATGGTATTCACTCACACTTGGAGCCATGAGGGAAACTATATATGGTGGAGTTACACAGTTGATACAGGGAGGACCTAACGGTACCACTCAGCTCAATAGCAACAGTGCTCAGGTACTTGGCCAACCTAACGCGTAATTCAATATGAACCATGGGCCTAATACAACTATTTAAGAAGAATCTTTACGGAATAGCGGAATCTGTCAAATTAGGCCTGTACGGTTCCAAAATCAAGAGCGTACAGGGCAACATAGATCCCACGCTCCGCGTTGTTACCAGCACTGATGATGAAATCCAATTCTGGCTCAATGATGAGAGTACATATACCCGAATCAGAGCACTGGATTTCCGAAGTATCGATACCAATGTATTCGGAACATATATTGTAGATCATGAAATAACAACAGGAAGTGGCCTCCCTGGCGGTGCGGTTGCTAATGATTATGCCCTTGTAACTTCTAACTGGACCACCTATCTTGTTAATGAACTATATCAGTATAATGGAACTGTATGGAATCAGATAGATCTGGAACATGGTAAAAAGATTGCCATTCGAAAGATTGGCGGTCTCACCGGTTATATCGAGAATGTATTATATCACTACTCAACTGGTACCGCAACTTGGATACAGGTCGGAATTGTATCAACACTCGGCCCTGCCCCGGATGGCACATTTGGAGGTCCCCGAGGAAATATAAGTGGAGTTACTTCCAGCGATCTGACAGCCGGAGCGTTTGATAAAGTTGAGACCATCATTGGCCAGCTATCATATGGAGCTACCAAACGTCGGAAATACCAAATACTATTTTCCCAAAATGGCTTGCAGGTACTGGATTCAATTCCTGCCAATTACCATATAGAGAAAGTTACAGTAGTAGTTATAACTTCTTTCGATGGGGCAGCAGACTCCACTGATATTGATCTTGGCGGTACCACTCTTATAACTCTTGATAACACCGAGCTGGTAGCCGGTGAAATCTACGAGATAGTGGTAGAAGATGAAGATGTTGCGGCCGTTGCCCTTGAAGCCAATAACACATTCACATTGAGTACAACAGGTGAATTCTACGTGATTGTTGATTATAGGGGACAGGATTAATGGATATTGAATTCGATAAAATGCCTGATGATTATACGGCAGAAGTTAAGAAACGAATGGGCATTTCCATTCAAACTGCGCTGGCCAATACCATTCCTACAAATTCCAGACCTTCCAATTATATAGAAACAATAGAAGCCGAAGTGGAAGGAGTATATACGTCTCTTCTCAAAGCTGAATTGGACAGAGGAAACGGTAATGATACACGGATTACCAATCTTGAATCGAAAGTAGCTACGCTTGAATCACAGGTTGCAGATCTTCTTATAAGGATGACAGCAGAAGAAGGGCATACTCACCAATAATCTCTATCGGTACAACTGAAGTATTTGCCGTCATTGTAATCCATGGCGCAACAAGATCCTCAATACCGGGCAGGATCCGTTCCTGTCCCGACCGGACAGGCTGATTATCCGATCCTCAAGAACCTGTTAGGTGCTTCTGCCCAGGCCAATATGAACCGTATAATTCATATGCTTATTGTATACGATCAGCCCATATCTGTAAGATTTATTTCCAAACAGAATGATTCGTTTCCACTTCGGACACAATCAGGAGCACCTGTTGCCCTCAAGATTGATGATTTATTTGCTCCCAGTATGGTAAATATAAAGGAAATATTCGTAACTAACAATAGTGGCAACACATGCAATTTTGACGTCATCTTTTTACCGAGAATTACTTAATGGGAATAGATATCAGACCAGTTGCCGGCGCAGCCGGTGGAAGCCTTACCGTTCTGGATGAGGGGGGAATCGTCCTTGGAGGAGTTTCAACTCTTAATATCGTTGGAGTAGATCATAACGCCGTAGCCACTGGCCCCTCTGAAGTAACTATATATGCTCCAGAGTCCGCATTCTCGCCCTATTATAACACCGGTTCTGCAACAGTTGCCAGCATTACAACATCCAATAGAAACATATCGAGTCCTTTACCCGAGAATAACTTTAAGATAGGTGGCTGGGCGGCAGGAACACTTCATCCCTGCATCAGAACAGGAACTGCCATATACGATACCGGTGGAGATTTTTCGATAGAGAATATTGCAACAACGTTTACAGTTCAGGTAATAGATTCCGATGGACTCACCACCATATTCCAGCATCAAATTACACTCACCAATAATTATGATGCATGGGTTAATAATATACGAATAGAGATAACAAATTGGGGAGCAGAAGCACTGCTGTTCAAAGCAAGAGCCAAAGTTACTCTAAACTTGGCAGCTATGTTCCTAAGTGGTGGCCGTTTTCAAGTTCTCATTTCTCATGTTAATGGGGGAGCAGGGACCTTTACGAAAACACAGGGCCCGATGTTTTACGATACAGAACCCAACGCACAGACCATATCAGGAGTTACTATAGTAGAGAATACAATCAACTCCAGTAAATATCTCAGCGGTATTAGATACTATGATGAAACAGATACTTTCGACATAGGAATAGCAGATATGGACTATCTGCCATCTGATTCATATCCAGGAAATCTGGTGACATTCAACAGTAATACATTTTACGGTATAAGTAACTTTAACCTTACCAGTGCGAGTCTCACTGGATGGTCCAATCTTCATGGTTCTGTCAACGCAAGTTATGCAGGAACAAAGGCAATAGATCGTGATGACTTCAGATATATAGGAATAGCCGGAACGGTTACAGGACAGGTTCTAGACTGGACACCCGGTGCTACTGCAAGCAGTGCAAATTCTTCCATACTGATAGATACCTGGGATCAGGAATCAAATGAACTAGCAGAATATTTCACAGACGAGACATTCAGAAGAACCAGTGCCGGATTGGTATGGGACAGTACCCAGAGTCTGATAGCCTACGATGGAGGAACTGCTGCACAGGTGATAGGCGGAATTCTAAAAGTTCCAGATACCAACTTTTCCACCTATCTACCGGGAGGCAATCCCAACTACACCACATTAGCAGCGGGACCGGGACAATACTATAGAAGATATATAGATATTACCAATAACGTGAGAAATTCTGGCAGATTTACAATATCTGGATTTACACTTCAGAATCTGAAGAATGAAGATATCCGGATCTGGATTGATATTCCCGGCAGATTTATAAGTCCATGCTATTTGCACTCCAATAGCGTTTTCAATTTTGGGACATTTACTGGAAATAATGACCCTATCCGAAAACCCGATCCACCAAGTACGGCGAGCATAATAGAGTTCTCAATGGGTAATCTGGGACTCACCCCGGCACAGAACTATATGATATTCCATTTAGAAATAGTTAATACAGTAATTGAACCGGACAGTATAATACTGAGCTGGTAAAGACAGGAGTCAAACAATGGCCACAATGATTATCAATAAAGTAGAACGTCTTGATAACGGAAACTACAATGTACATTATAGAGAAGGAGAAGATGCTGTCCGGGTAGTGGAATATACACATGAAGCATATGATCATATGTGTAATTTCCTCAAACAGGCAAAGACTGCAACGGGTGGTGCCATAGAAGACTATAGTTTAACAAAAGAAGAGGCAAAAGTTCTCGCAATGGAGAACAAACTAGAACAGACACGAGAAGGTCTTGTTAGAATGATTCAGCAGGACCGAAAACTGGCACAGGAAGAAAGTGTACATCTCAAACAATTAATAGCTGGAGTTGAATCCCGCAAGAGTTCAATATTCGAAGAAGTCAATGGCCAGACCGCTAAACGCATAACAGGTTTGAGACAGACTCTTGAGAATATAAAGAAGATGGAAGAAATCAGTCTGTCCAGACTTAATTCCCGAGAAGAAAAAATAGATGCGATAGTTAGAGATCTCAATAACAAAAGCGAAATAAGTTGGGAATCAGTTAAACAAGTAAGGGACGAAATAAAGGCCAGCAAAAAGGATGTGGAGAATTTCAGAAATGCCACCAATAAAGATATGGAAAATCTCAAAGGAGAGCAAGTTGCGGCATTAGAAGGAATCAATACATTTTTCAAAGAAACAGACAAAAAGGTGGATGCATTTGTAGTAGAGCAGTCCGGAGTTATAAAAGAACTTCAGAAGCAATATACTACCAGAATAGCAGAGAGAGAAGCCAGAATAAAGAAAGAGGAACTTGATACTCTTCGCAAAGAATATCTTGATAGAGAACTTGAACGTCGTGAAAAGGCGGATAATGAGAAAAGAGAATATCTCAAAGAACAGACTGCAAAAATAACCACCAAAGTAGAGGCAGAAATCACAAGATTAAATACGTTGAAGAAGGTAAATCTGGCAACCATGGCTAACAAGATCAGAAAAGTAGAAACAATGGTAGCTAGAGATCCATCGGTTCTGGAAGAAGAAGCAAAACGTCTCGGAGAACTGGAGAAAGTATATACCGATAGAGCAAATGCTGAAGCGCAGCAAGTAAAGCAGCGAAGAGCACAAAAAATAGGTCGTGTTAGCATCGCTGTTAATAAAGCAGTTACCTTTCTTATGAGAGGGGAAAAGAAAGAGCAGTAATATATGGCGCTAATAAGTGAAGAACTCAATATGGAGTTGCCGGATATATATCTGATAGTCAATAAGACGACAGGTAAAATATACATGGGGTCTGCTATATTTCCTCGCAAAAGGAGGAATCACCATTGGCATCATCTCCGTCATGATACTCACAGCAGCGGATACCGATGGAGGTATCAGGAGGTGTATCATTAGTTTATTATCAGAAGAACTACGAAACTTCGCATTTAAGGGCTGGCTAGGGATTCTTGGAACAGGGGATCGCGATACAGCTCCGAATAACTTTTCATGGTATGAAGAATTTACCACCAACCTGTCCATCATACAACCCACTCAGATATGGAATGAATATCCATTCATACCACCGGCTGAAACACTTCCCGAAGCACAGGCAGGTGCAGCCGCAAATCCTACAGTTATAGCAGATCATACCCAACCCGGGACCGCTATTCATCTTACGCCTTCTATAAATAACCGAGCATTCTTTACAACTACTGTATACAATAATCTTACCACCAGAATATATAACTGGATAATGCCTCAGCTCATTCCTCTAACAGGAGCATACACAAATCCTGGTTTCGCATCGATAGGATATATGCCACGGATATTTCAAGGAGATCCTGATGGGGCCGGAATTGAAATAACAACAGCGGTAGAACAAGCAGGAGCAGTCCCAGGGTGGTTCTTCCATTTCGGATCGGGCGCTCTTAAGGTTGCTTCCGGTTTTACAGCCATAACCGATCCAACAGATGTATGGATGCGAGGGTTTAGATATATAGGATCTGTGGGAGGATCTGGAACTCCGGTAGATGGTATCCATGTATATGCAGACGTCCCTGCTGCAGAAGTAGCAACCGGAACAGATGACGATCTTATATATGTTATATCTACCGGAACTATATACAGATACGAAGCGACGGGGGCAGTATACGATAGAGATGGTCTCTTTATACTAAATACCGGTGACGTTGGCAATACTAGGTGGATTGCATCGGCAGGTTCATACGAAACCAAAGGCCACCATCTAACACATTTAATGGAGGCAGCGATAGAGAAGATTGCTATTACCATTGAAGATGGGTGGGATATAGGACTCCGTATTAAATCAGCTCCGTCAATTCCTCCAACATTTGCATATCAATTGCCAGCTAGAAACTATTCATTCCCATCATCCGATGAATCGGATTATACTGAAGGAAATCCAGCAATGACCACTATGGTCAATGATTCAATAGAACTTACAGGATTTCCAGTTCCTCTTTCTCCAGACGATGCTTCTATATCTTCGGACCTTGCAGTATGGCTTGATGCTTCTCAAGAGACTGCATATAGCGACGGGGATACGATGTCATCCTGGCAGGATATGTCAGGAAACAATAATCACGCTCTTCAGACTTCTCCAACCGAACGTCCAGAATATAAAACCAATCAAGTGAATGGAAAACCAATAGTAAGATTTAATGGTTCTACTTGGTTTATGGACGCAATCAATAATACTACATTTAATGATGTTACTGTGTTTGTAGTCGCAATGACTCCGTCTACCAATACCACCAGAGGTACATTCTGGGGACTTGGATCGGCAGCCATAGGATACGAAGCTTGGTGCTATATTAATAGATATGTTGCTGGAGATGTATTTGCCACCTTCGATCGATCATCTGGAAATAATACAGTGGCGGATGCACTTACAACTGGGCCTTATAATGATGACATATTTCATTCATATACCCATGGAACTACTGGAAATAACGTAAACCAGCGCGCAGATGGAGGATCCGAAACAAAATCATATACAGAAGCTCGTGTATCATTTATCGCCAACAACCTCGCAATTGGCCGTCTGAATACTGGGACCCCTTATGAATTCATTGGAGATATTGCCGAAGTCATAATATACAATACTACTCTCACCGCAGGACAGATAGACGGTATAGAAAAGTATTTGACCAATAAATATAATACTACAACCAGTACCCCCACTGCATATGATACCACTCAAATATGGCCAGTTTCTACATCGGCAACCTCCAGGTTAGATATATCAGACTGGAATGGAATATGGTCATGCACAATAGATGAAACTAATACTGGAAATACACTCACACGATATCTGTTTTCAGATGATGGAGGATCGGGATGGTATTACTGGGGAGGAGGTATCTGGAATTCAACTCCTATTGCAAATATAGAAGCCAATGGAAATACCAGAGCAGAAGTAGAAGCAATAGATTTCAGTGGATGGGCACCATTGATTGCTGGAGATCCGACACTGGACTGGATGGCAGGATTAAGATCAAATCTTGCTACTGACACTCCAAGAATTGATGGTATCGATTTTGTTGGTACGATCATAGATGCTATGACGGCGGGGGTGGCATTTGACGACGAATCATTCCTCAAGAATCCAGGTTCAGAAATACTTATAGGATATGATAAAGAATTCAGTGTAATAACACCTGAATACATAACTCCTTCAACCAATGATAAACAGCTTACTGCAGAATATAGTGACGGTGCAGATTCCTGGCAATCTCTTACAATATCAGACCTAACAGATGGATTCACCAAGAATGGAGAAATATCATTTACTCCACCTGTTGGATTCGGTCAGACTGCTGCAGTAGACGGCCAGATAGTATCGTCTGGATACTATATAAGACTGAAACGTAACGCCGAAGATGTTACTACTCCTGCAACCTCTGACTTTATTGAAATAAGAACTAAATCAGGAGGGGGATTCGAGATACGCGGCGATGGAACGATTAAACCTACCATAACAGGAGATGCTGCTACCCTAGATGAGTCCGTATACTACAATGGCAGTAACCTGGTGTATAAAGATGCCACCGGAGCAATCAAGAAACTGGACGAAGAGGCCACTTTAATATTTGCTACCGTGGCAGAAGCAGAAGCTCATTATGTAGCAGACAATGGAATATACATCTGTTATATCACAGAAACAGAAACATTCTACCGAAGAGATCCAAATGCAGGTATATTTAATAGAGATGGAACATATATTCTAAATACCGGCAATGGTGGCGTATCGCGATGGTTGGCAATATCAGGGGCCTATGTTGTTAATGATATGCATATTACTGATGTACTTTCTCTGAAAGAAAGAAGTGCATCACCTCAACCAATGACAGGCCATATAAGGCAATGGTCAATGCCATCTCCAGGAAATGATACTGACTGCGTCCTACTTCTTCACATGGACGAAGGAGAAGGAAGTACTACATTTATAGATGATTCAGTATCTGGTGGTCACACAGTTGTTAATACTGGTGGAATTGTACAGAATGAGGCCATTGCAAGATTTGGAGTATCATCCGGAGAATTCTCTGGTTTCAACCAATACCTGAGCGTGGCAGACGATGCCGACTTTAGCTTCGCCGGGGATGAATTTGCAGTAGACTGCCAAATATTTCTCACGTCTCTTGTATCTCCTAATATTATATATGCACAGGGAAACGACCTCAGCAATTATATGATGCTGTGGGTCAATGTAGCAGGACAGGTAGAATTTGTATATCGTAATGCTGGAACAAATGAGGTACATCTTAAGGGTGGATCTCTTTCTACTCTCGCTTGGTATCATATTTCCGTAAACCGATCCGGTAATGATTGGTATCTTCGAATAGAAGGGGTAGCAGCAGACCACGCAGTATTTTCTGGAACAGT
>Ga0164310_10002589_pt1 | contig 10424 bp, 18 predicted proteins | sample GuaBasSedimGuay1_FD_121795 | JGI IMG/M metagenome (GOLD analysis project Ga0164310, IMG submission 121795) | Subseafloor sediment microbial communities from Guaymas Basin, Gulf of California, Mexico - Guay1, Core 4569-9, 0-3 cm | ecosystem: Environmental > Aquatic > Marine > Hydrothermal vents... | reverse complement strand
GTGTAAAATATGGTGGAAAATCTTACACCAAAATATTTAAGGAATATATATCAGAGTACGTAGCTTTAGCGTCAGAATCAGTGCGGGTATTAAAAGATACTGGCAGTGCGTTTTTTATTAATTATCCAAAGAATAATGCTTTTTTATGGGTTAATTTTTTAGACAACGCTTGTTATGACGTTCAAGAATATGTATGGATATATAATTCTAATATAGGGCATTCGCCCAGACGATTTACTACGGCACATAGGTCAATATTACATTGCCGTATGTCAAAGGAAAGTAAATTCTATAAGGATAATGTGGCTCAGCCATATGTAAATCCTACTGATAGAAGGATAAGGCGATTAATGAGAAAAGGTAGTAAGGGTAGAGCCCCTTACTCATGGTTTTATTCGGATTTGGTTAAAAATGTAACTAAGGGTAGTAAAAATATTAACCATCCCTGTGTCATACCGGAAAAGGTGTCTTCCTTATTAATTAAGAGTGTCACTAAGCCAGGTGATACTGTATTAATCTTATTTGCGGGAAGTGGATCAGAAATAAATGTTTGCCGTCGATTAGGCAGGCATTTTATTGCGGCCGAATTGAATGATGATTACTGTGATTTTATAGAAAAGCAATTAGATGAGCGGTTAATTTCGTTCGAATGAGGGAAGAGCTATGGTTATAATAACTGGATATGATAAGGGATTGGTGTTTTTTAGGTGTGATAAGTGTGATTATGAGGGAGTTAAAGATATATCGTCACGTATAATTGATGATTGCGTATTTAGTGTTGAGCCTATATGTATAATGTGCGGTGATAGTGGTTGTTTAGATTTTTTATATTGTTCAACTGAATATAAAGCAAAGGAATTATTGGCAGAGTTAGAAGCGTTAAAATCCAAAAGGAGAGATTAAAATGCCAATTATTATAAAAAATAGATCGCAGTACACAAAAGAGGTTGTAGATAAAATTGTTAAACAATTAGAAGATATGCAACAAGAAGTTATTGATGATGTTGAAAAAGCATTAATTATGTTGGTATCAGTAGAAGCTTTATATGAAATACGAGATTATATTGATCAGTTAATATTAAATTGGAAGGATGAGGAAATAGAATTGGAGGATTAGTAATATGAAAAGAATTTCGTGGGACGATTTGTTTATGGCTATGGTTTATTTAATGTCTATGAAAAGTAAGGATACAAAGACACATGTAGGAGCGGTGATAGTAGGCCCCTTAAATGAAGTACGATCGGTCGGTTTTAATGGTATACCTATTGGTGTAAATGATAATATAACTAAAAGACATAAGCGCCCAGAAAAATATTATTGGATGGAACATGCTGAAAGGAACGCGATACTTTTATCACCTTATAATGTTAGAGGTTGTAAAATGTATACTAATGGAATACCCTGTATGAATTGTGCTAGAAGTATAGTACAGGCTGGTATATCAGAAGTAATTGTAGATAAAGTTTGGGATGATAATAACTATAATCAATGGATTGAAGAAGCTGAGCGTACTAAAACAATGTTTGAGGAATCTGGAGTTAAACTTAGATTTTGGGATGGTCAGTTGGTTAGTGAAATTTATCGATTTCGAAATGGTGAAAAACTTTAAGGAGGTTACATGCCGACACTGGAATCTGTTAATGGATATGATACAAATCTTGTTGATCCTAGGTTTAGTATAAAAAGTCGAAAAAGAAGGAGATGTTACATGCCACGAAAGAAAATTAAACCACCACGTACAGAGGGTGAGGTACTTCAAAAAATAGCTGATTGGTGTACGGATTTACATCCGAGAGTTGAGGTTCAAAAATCTGAATATGAAAAGTTAATAGAAAGTACTGGCGAGAAAAAAATTATTGATGCTACTATGATTGGAAAATATAAACGCAAAAGTAAAACTGGTGCAAAAGGATGTTTGATTGCTGAGTTAGAGTTTGAAGAACATAAAGCTAAAAAATATAGTATTCTTAAAGATATGCCTATGATTACTATTCCACTGAGAAAATTACCTTATTGGCGTAATGATATACCACAATATTGGTTAAAAGTGGATAAAGATGGCACACCATTTATGATAAATTATAGATACGTAGCAAATAATAGTGATAATTTAGATAAAATGCAACGTCAAGGTAAATGGCAAAACAATGACCAGGTTGTGCGAATCAAAGTTGCTGAACGTAAAGATAAGAAGTCCAAATGGCCTAGATATGTGATTGTGGGTTGGGATAGAATATTTAAAGAATTGAATAAAGTTGTTAAATTGGCGGGATTTTAATAAAAAATGAATTTTTTATCTAGCAAAATTGAAAAAATATTCTATAATAGGTATAGAGGTCAGTGGAGTTTATTTTCACTGACCTTTTTTATTATACAACATTATAGGGGGAAGTAATCATGGCACATTTTAATGGAGATCAGTATGACAATTTTCAATTTAATCCTGGAAGTATTGGAGCTGATTGGAAATTTGGGACACAACCAGCTTACGATATGAGACCGCTTGCGGCAAGAATTGCTAGATGGAATATCGATTACGCTGGACCAAGAATGAGTGACGATTATACACGCACTAGTCTTGGATTTGCTTTTAAAGGTACTATTGAAAACCCGAAAAAGCAGCCTGGTATCGGTTTTGGTACTGATTGGGATGTATATAATTATAATCCATTTGTATGGGGTTATGCAGTTGCTCATCGTAGAGTTAATGCTGATCCTATGTTCAAAATGACTGAGAAGAGGGGCACTGTAGCACCACCAGCTAAGGATGTTATGGATCGAAAAGAAGTAAGTGCGTCTGGCATGGGTCAGTATAAGAATTACCCATCTGAGGGTTGGTCATCTTTTGGTAAGAAATATGATAAAGAAAGAGCATGGGCTGGCAATACATGGGTTAATGGTATGGTATAATTATAGTAAAAATTAGTATTATTTATCTAGCAAAATGAGCATTTTATTCTATAATATATGTAAGGACGGATACCGGTGGAATATAAAATGCATTGTATTTTATGCGGTTGTAAATGGGGTACAGGAGAGGATATTGGAAGTTCTGGAATTTGTCCCCAATGTTTTAAAAAATGGATTAATGCTCGTAAAAAGGTAAATAATTTAAGGGAATGTTATGGAGAGTATGAACAGCACGATGATGTGGATTGTGTGAATTGCTCCGTAATGAATTTGTGCTTTAAGGATACTTATGGAAATAAATAGAATTTATTGTGGTGATTCGAGACAAATGAATGAAATTGAGAATGATTGTGTTCATTTAACAGTCACATCGCCTCCATATTATGTGGGAAAAGAGTATGAAAAGTATTTACCAACTTTGAATAGTTATTTTCAAATGCTTTATGATGTGTTTATAGAAGTGCATCGAGTAACTATTCCAGGCGGTAAAATCATTGTAAATATAGGAGATATAGCAGTTGGTTCTAATTACAATGGGGGATTTCCAGAAGAAATTATGGTGATTTCTAAATTAGTGGAATTTATGCGCGAATTGGGTTCGTATTTATATGCACGAATTATATGGGAAAAAGATGATCCGTGGGCAAATAGCTCTCATGTTTCTTTTCATAGTAAAGTTCAACATGCAGAATATCGTGTTTTACCTGCGTGGGAATACGTATTTGTATTTAGAAAAGGTAAAGAGGTTCGCAAAGATAAATTTGCTAGTGATGGTAGGTGGATTACTAAGAGTGAATGGAAAAAATTAGTGCATGGTATATGGAATATACGTTCTGTGCAATCTAATAGTTTTCATGAAGCAATGTTTCCAGAATTGTTAGTTAAAAATTGTATTAAGTTGTATAGTTTTAACGATGATATTATATTAGACCCGTTTATGGGTAGTGGAACTACGGCTATTGTGGCTAAGAAGCTTGGTAGGAATTATATTGGTTATGAAAAAGAACCGAAGTATGTTAATTTAGCTAATAATAGAATATCGTCAGTTACATCTAATATGATAACACCGTCAGAAGAATATGTTGATAAAACAATGAATGCTGAATTACAAGAAAGGTTTATTTAATGGAATCTCCATGTGATTGTAAAGATATGTTATGGATGATGAAAAACAATAAGGTTTTTCGAAAATCTGATGGTAGATGGATGCTCACATGGATAGAATTAGATAAGGAAGATAAAAAAGGTATTAATATAGAAAAGTTCGGTGTTGTTATTCATAATTGTATGTTTTGTGGTAAAAAAGTAAACAATTAATTGGAGGATAGCCAATGAAAACTGGTAATAGGGGTATTGCAAAGACTGTAGGTGGAAAAACAGTTAAAATGACGGTCAAGGCTCAGTGCTCTAATTGTGGAAAGGAATATATTATTCAATCTGATGTTCCTATGAGAGATCAGCGGGTGTGTCCCGGTTGTAGATAAACGGCAAGGAAGAATTTTAAAAAAGATTTTGGAGGATTTGAATTATGAGTAAAACAATGAGTAAGTTGAATAAAGGTTTGAATTATTTGTCACGAGGTCAGTTTAAAGCTGCTATTAAGAATTTTGAGGGTGCTGTTCGTAGTGGTGACGGAACAAATTTGCAACGAGATGTAGCAGCGTTTTATATGGTTAATACTGCGAAATATCGTAGGGAATGGAAGAAAAGACGGTATGGTAACGCCAATCTGTTCTGGTATGATCCAGAGGATAATAGTGGAAGAGCTTGGTCAGATGTAGATATTGCTGCTGTTTTGCTTACACCTAATACTAAGAAAATGAATGATTATCTTAGTAAGTTTCTAGGAAGAAACTCAAATGCTATTAGTTTTCAAAGACGATACGCTTATGGACGAACACTTGCATCTTGGCGTAATGAAAGTGGGAAGCGTTATACTCGATATACTCAGACTAGAAATGTACATCGTAGACTTGGTGCTTAATAGTACCAGCACTCTGTAGCAGCTGGTTATGTGTAAAGGTTTTTTAGTACTTCCTTGCGTCCTAAAATTTTACGTTATTTGAAAAGCTGCTCTAATAACTTTACTTTAGACATAACCTCAGAGTGTTGTCTATATATAAGGTGGGTGCTCTTTGTCGAGTACCCGCCTAAACATAGCCTAGGACGAAAAATGGAACTACAAGATATATTAGTGGTAGAATATTTAACTCAGCGAGTAATATTTTTTATTGAGAGGTTCGGTTATCATAATTTAGATATAATAGAAACCTCAAGAGGTGGTATTTCGTATCTTAAAGATAATTTGTATGATTATATATTTTTAGGTGGTAAGCTAGGAAAAGAAGGTGATAGTGGTTGTGAAGTTGCTTATTTTTTAAATGATGAGCAAGGTAATCCTAATGTAATGGCGAATATAATTATACATAGTTGGAATTTAATGGAAGTTGATAAAATGATACAGTTATTACCACAAGCGAAGTATTTACCATTTAATGAGAAACAATTAAGCGCATTATCTATTTAGTGCGGGGGCCTAGAAAATAAAATTCTAGGAGGTACGTGTCATGAATAGAAAAAGTTTGCTACCAAGTACTGCTTCATATTGGGGGGTGCCTGTTCTCAAACGTTTGCGTGATGACATGGACGAAATGTTTGAGTCTTTTTTTGCGGATGTATTTAAAACCCCGGCGATGAAAGTGTTTGAAGATGTTCAGACCGGTGCTTCGTTTCCTAAAATTAATGTTTCGGAAACAGATGCGGATTATAACGTAGAGATAGCAGTGGCTGGATTTGAAAAAGGTGATGTAAATCTTGAATTAAAAGAAAACACCTTGTTTATTTCGGCTGAAAAAAAGGCTGAAAAAGAGGAAGAAGAAAAAAATTATATTCGTAAGGAAATTTCTTCTCGATCTTTTAAGAGAGCAGTTAGATTTCCTTGTGAAGTTACCGAAGAGGTAAGCGCTGCTTATAAAGATGGCATTATTAATGTGGATATTAAAAAAGCAGTTGGATCAGAAAAGGAAGAAGGAATTAAAATAAATATTGAATAATTGAGTCATGGCCCCCGCATTAAAAATTTATGGAGGTGATTGCTATGCCAAAAATGGATGGTACTGGCCCAATGGGTCAAGGCCCAATGACTGGTCGCTGTTTTGGAATATGTTACGATGAAAAGTCGGATAAACCAATGAAAGTAGAGTGTGGTTTAGCCCTTTGTGGTTGTGATTTAGCTAACAGACACGGTTTTGGTCGTGGTAATCGTGGACGTAATGGTAGACAAAGAGTTTAAGAAAGGAGGGTTTAACATGGCAAGAGGTCAAAAAGACGGAACTGGACGTGGTAAAGGACGTTCAGGTGGTTTGAGACGTAATAAAAATCCAAAACCTTGTGGTAAAGGTGGCGGTGGTTGTGGTAAAGGTAAAAATAGAAAATAATAATTAAAGGACAAGGAGATTTAATATGAATAGATATTATGAAGCAGATGATTCGGTTTATAATTTAATACAAGCATTGATATATGATGAGGAGCGCTTTACTTATTTAAAATCTGCTGCTATTAAAGCGGTAATGGATAATAAACCAAAGATTGATAAATTAACTAATAGAGTCACATTTGCTTATATTAAAACAGCAAATGAAGTTGAAAGATTTTTAACAAAAGATGGGCATAATTTAGAAGGCATTGATTACATTATGTTCATTAATGATATTGTATGGGAATTAGCTAGTGATAAGGATAAGAAACGGATTATTTCCCACGAACTGCGCCATACATTTTTGGATGATAAAGGAAATTTTAAGATAGTTAAGCATGATATTGAGGATTTTTATGCAGAAGTTAAATTAAACGAAGATGATCCTATGTGGGGGCAATCTTTAGGTACTATCGCTATTGCCAAGATCGAACAGATGAAGGAAGAGGCGAAGGCTAATAGATAAGGGGGTTTTTATGGAACCACAGAGAGAAAAGATGTTAGAGGGCTGGATTGCTATTAGAAACGCTATATTACGAGCTGAAGCCGGTGAGTTATTAGTTAAGTATATGCGTGAATCTGATTTTATTGTTATGGAAGGTGAAGGTGGGGAGAGAGCGAGCGAAATTCAGCGATTAAAAGATGAAAATAAAGATAAAATTGTCGGAATTTATGTTGATTTAGTTCTTAAGTTTCCCGAAGCGCTGGATAGAGATTTCACGAAAGATGAAATTAAGGATATTGTAAGTGCTATTGCTGTTTTAGAAAAGGCGCAACAAAAGAAAGAGGGGAAGGAATAAGCCGCTATAGCTCAGGAGGTCAGAGCGCATCCTTGGTAAGGATGAGGGCATCGGTTCAACTCCGATTAGCGGCTCCAGTGTAATCTGGTTATTGGAGGGAGTATATGCCGCGGAATCTGATTAGGCAGTTTGAACAGGTAAGGGGGACCTACACGTTTTTTTATGATATGTTCCGTCAATATGCGGAGCAAGCTGGTAGGCATTATTTTACTGGCACACTATCAGTTGTATCAGGTTCGACTACTGTTATAGATTCGTCTACTACATTTGAAGAAGATGAGTTAGGAAATTTTATTGTTATTGATAGTGGTGCTGAGTCTGGTGTTTATCAGTTAACCGTGTGTAGTGGTTCGCTCAATGCCGAGGTAGCCCCTGCAATTTCTGGAACAAACGCATCTGCTTCTTATAGGCGCCATTATTATCAAAATTTAGAAGATGATTTAAATTATTTAAGAAAGATGCTCCAATTAGTTATTGGAGAAGATAGTTGGTATGATGAGCCAAATACTGATCTAAGAAATATGGCTTATCTTATACCTAAACGACCTAATTATTTAGGTGAAACTACTCAATACGTGCAGCGCTCTGGTGCTGTGTCCTTTTCTTTATCTGATATAGACCAAACTGGTAGGGTTAGTAGTAATAATCCTGCTGCGTACTATACAGATAACATATCAAGTACTTCTCCTGGTGCAACAGTTAGATTTACAGACGACAATACAATGGTAATTTCCGTAACTGGTGGGTTTTACCCAGCTGATATAGGTTATTTACGTGTTTATAAAGACAGTGCATTGGTCGGTGAGTTAGATTTATCATCGGTGTGGACATCAGATGGTTGTGTTTACGAGGAAGAGGAATCAGATGTTGGAAATAATCCTGATCATACAGCGGCTGGGGGGTTGGATATTTTTAATTTGACAAATAGACGTTGTATGAATGATTCTGTTGATGGGTATGGTTATTTTTGGCCGCCCTATCAAATAGCTAGTATGAATTGTACATTAAGTTTGGATGAAGGTTTTACTGGTCAGATATATATACAGCATAGCAGTGGAGGAAGTGAACAGAATTATACTTACTCATCTTTTTGGGTTGATACAAGTAGCCAATCTATTTCACCGTTAGCTCCTACCGTTGTTTCAGGAACAAATGTTTTAAAATATTTAAGTGGTATACCTTATTTTGATACTGGAAGTCAATTTACTATTTCAGGTACGAATAGTGATATTTTATTTGATGAAGGGTATCGTACAAATAGCCCTATGACTTTTTATTTAAGTCAATTTAATACATCAAATATTAGTCCAACTTATAATCAAATAGGGTTATCTACACCGCTTGATATTTCTGATACAATAGATGGATCAGGTGGTTATGGTACCACTTTTTCAGTTGGTAGTGGTAATTTTAGAGATTTAGATGCTAGAGCACAGGTACGCTACTATAATGTGTTTACAAGTTCCCAGTCAGGTGATTCTGCCGCTGGGATTTTTCGTATTGATACATATGGCACAACTAGTACAAATTTAGTTGAGTACTTTGATGATGAGCATAAGAGGTATAAAGGTACTGAAAATTTTAATGACATAACATTAGGTGACGACCCTGATAATGATAGTGCTTGGGATGAAATAGATAATATTTTGTCTATTCCTGGGTTAGTTGTGTATAACGGAACATTAAAATACCCCACAATTAATCATTCATTATATAAGCCATCTGGTCCAAATTATAGCAGTGCTTCGGGTGATTTCTATTATTACAGAATATTCATTGCGTCGGGGGCATTTACGCAAGGAGCATTAACATTTAGTGGGTGGTCAAATGCGTTAGGCACTATACAAGGGAGCGATGTTGAAGTACATATGCGCTATCCTAATTGTAGTGATTATGGAAATGGTAATAGCGCCACTTGGCAAGATCTAAGTGTTGATCAACAGAATTATGGTGGCGATGGTTGTCTTGGTGCTGGCTCTTCAGGCAGTGTAGTGGTATTTAGTTTTGGGACTACGAGTTCAAGTTCATTTGGTAATAGAGTTATTATGCGAATTAAATTTAATAGTAATGTTACAGCTTTGAGTACGTTGACTTTTAGTCCGATTTTATAAGGAGAGGTAGTAGATGGCTTTTGATGATACCTATAGAGAAAGTATACAAAATAAGCATTTAGGTAATGTAGGTTTCACATCTACTGCTAAAGGTGTTACTAATGAAGCTAATGCCGATATTAATCCACATCAATTAAATGCGTATCAAATACCAGCACATAATGTGGTAGAGGAATACGGACCTTTAGTTGCGAGTGGTATAGCTTCTGGGTTAGTTGAAGAGCATACCGTTAAACTAACGGCTGACCCAACCGTTAATAATAACAAGGCTTGGTTGGCTTATGAAGATAATTGTACAACATCTGGTCATTCTGGTAGGGGCCATATAAGATTAAATCAATTTATTCGTGTAGCTGAAACTCAGTATAAATTAAGAGTTTTTGAGGATAACGGAGCAGAAACAGCTCCAGATTATTCAAAAGAGATTTTTCCATCAGAAACACAATTTAATTGGGATTATAATGCGGGCGCTGGCACTTTATATTTTGATGAAGATCCTTCTGATAATGGGAAAACGTTGCCTTTATGGGGTGTTTTTTACACCTATATCGGAGAGTCTGTTGGTGATGTATTAGCCACTTTTAGTGGCACATCCGGGGCTTCCCATGAGCATTTTGATGTGGATTTTACGTATGTGTCTGGAAATACGTGGGTTTATGATCCAAATCCAGGTATATTTTTAACTGTGCCAGAGCAGTTATCCATTTATGTAAATGGTGTAAAAAATAAGTCGAATGATGAGTCATATTATGCGCCTACGATTTCTGGTGGTAAATTGTATATAGATTTTGGTTATAACGTTAATTCATCTGGTTGGTGGGTTAATGGAACTTATATATTAAGTGTCTAGCAAAATGAAAAAAATATACTATTATATAGATAGTAGTATTAGTTTTTAAATTTGAAGTTAGGGGTAAAAGGAATGGCTGTTTATAAAATATCTGGAGATATTACTGAAGATGCACTGATCTATGTTATACAGGATGAAGAATATAAAGGTAAACGTAGGGTGTCTGCTGGTCATTATGAAATAGTATTTGAATCTGAGTCTGATAGTGCAATTATAGCTGTAGCCGAAAATTCTAATGGTAAGATTTTAAGTTTTGGTAATATTACAGTTATAGAT
>Ga0164310_10002588_pt1 | contig 10430 bp, 13 predicted proteins | sample GuaBasSedimGuay1_FD_121795 | JGI IMG/M metagenome (GOLD analysis project Ga0164310, IMG submission 121795) | Subseafloor sediment microbial communities from Guaymas Basin, Gulf of California, Mexico - Guay1, Core 4569-9, 0-3 cm | ecosystem: Environmental > Aquatic > Marine > Hydrothermal vents... | reverse complement strand
GATGGCAATTAATAGAGACGTATATACAGAAAATGAAATCCTTGTAGGGATTGCAGAACAAGACACTTGGGGTACTCAAATTGTAGCAGATACAAGCATAAACAAACTTTGTTCAATGATGGCAATATACAAACCTACGGACGGAATACAGAGAGATAACTCAAAACGTTGCTTCGATGGTTCTAATGTTCCAGCACTTGCAGATAATTATGTTTCGGAGCATGGTGGAATGTACACCGTTCAGGTTGATGGTGTGTTCTCTGATATTACAGCCGACCTATTAACCTATGGTGTTATGCAAGATGTCACAGAGGCAGCAGGAAGCCCATTCCTTAAGACTTCTGTTTGGGATGTTGATACTGTAAGCCCAGATTTTGCAGGAAGTTCAGGGCAGTTGTACACGGTTTGTGTACATGATCCATTACAAGGTTGGTATATGAAAGATAGTGTTATTTCTAATTTGAAAGTTACCTACGATTCTACACAAGCAGACCCAAAATTAACTTTTTCCGCAACCTTTACAAGTTCACAACCACCCGTGAATGATACTTTTGATCCATCAGATTGGGATGGTATTACTGGTGCGACACCTTATTTACATCCGGATTTAAAACAGATTGCTGGTGTTGATATGGTATTGTCTAAGTTTGAAATAGATTTTGTTAATTCAGTTGCAAGAGTTGGAGCAGATGACAATGGAGACGCACAACAATATTTTATGGGAGGTGGCAAAGGTTGGATCTGTACAGGTTCATGTGATGTAAAGTATGACAACAATACAAAAGATAAAATTGATATATTCAAGGCTGGTACATCAGAAAGTGTTGTTTTACTTTGGGGAAATGGAACATCAGACGGAACTTTAAAATTCACCGTTAACGCTATTTATTCCGGAATTAGTCACTCATCAGGTGAGGCACAAGGAATATTTGTTAATCTACCTTTTGATGCTGTAACAAATGGATCAACAGAATCTATTGAGGTTTTAGTTACTAATGATATAAACAGAGGCTGGTAATGGAATACAAATTAAAACCACTTACATTAAATCAAAGAATAGAATGCAATGACGTTGCAAAAGAATTTAATCCAAGCAAGGGTACTGTAATTGTATCAAAGAGTTTTAGTAACCGGATATTATGGCTAAAATATGGATTAGATGAAATAAACGGAATTAAAATAAATGAGAATAATTTTGATACTGAAGTGATGAAACTAAATGATAATGATATATTTAGCATATCGGATGAAATCGCAGAAGTAACAAACTTTAGTACAAAAAAAAATTCTTAATTGTTTTAAACATTTGGAATAGTGTAAAAGAATCATGGGGAGGAGAAGAACAATCTTTCCCATTAATTTATAGGAGTGATTATGGTAAAGAAATTACAACCGTCAACAATCAATCCGAACTACTTGAACAAATCATACTTGAATACGGAATGGACTACGACACTAAGTCTTTATATCAGTCATGTATTCTCAAATTCGACCAGCGGCTATTATTCGACGTGGAAATACAACAAATGATTTCTAAATATACATATTGCCAGAACTTCAATACACAACCTTTCCCGGGTTGTTATGATGATTTACCGGCTTATTGGTTAGACTTCACAAACATAATGGCGACTGAACTAAAAAAGGTGCATAATGGCAACTAAACAAGTATTATATAAAATATCTGAAACCGGAGCAAAGAAAACCGAACAGTCTCTTGGTGGTGTAAATAAATCTATTATGGGAATGGCAAAGGCTGCTGGTGTAGCTTTGGTTAGTTATCAGGCATTAAGTAAAGGATTAAAAGCAACAGTTGGAGCGTCTATAAAACAGGAAGAAATATTTAGGAAGTTGCAAACAAGTACCGAACTTGCAGGGAAAAAATGGAAAGATGCAAAAGGCGAACTTGATGGATTGTTTGCAAGTTTACAAGCAACAACAAGATATGGTGATACTGATTCCGCACAAATGCTTACAAAGTTAATTGAATTTACCGGAGATTATGAAACAGCTGTAAAGAATTTGCCTTTAGTTTTGGATATGGCAAGTACTTCAATGTTTGATGCTCAAAGTGCAAGCAGATATTTAGGAATGGCGTTAAGTGGTAATGTTGAAATGCTTGGAAGATATATTCCGGAACTAAAAACATCTAACAATGAACTTCTGAAAAACATGACAAATGCTGAAAAAGCCGAATACGCTATGAATTTGTTAAATGAAAAATTTGGTGGTGCTGCACAAAAGGATTTAGAAACAACAATCGGTCAATATCAACAAATACAAAATTATATGGGGGATATAGGAGAAACTATTGGAGATATTACGCTACCAATGATTAATAGTGTTATGAAAGCATATGTTAATTGGATTGGCATAATAGAACAAAAAGAAAGTGTAATTGCAGGAGATTTATATAAAAAAGGTTCAGCCATGTTAGATAATTATCTTGACAACATAGATAAAACGGGAAAATCTTTAAAGGAATCAATGGCAATACATGAAGAAAACATGATAATTTTGGCTTCCGTTCATTCTCAATATGAAAAGGGAATAATTGGTTTAGGTGATTATAATCTTGCATTAGCAGATATGAGGGCGTCGATGGTTCTTCTAAATAAACCAATTGTGAATGTTGTTACAGGAATAAATGAATTTATACCAGCAATAAAAGAGGCTGGAATCACTATAGAGGAATACATTGGAGATGATGTAATCCCTTTAAATGAGTGGCAGGAGTTTAGTGATATTTTAAATGAAATTACTATTGAATATAAAGAGTGGGGTGATGCTCCACCACTATTTAGTGAAAAAGAACTAAAACAATTAAGAGCAGCAGAAAATATTATGTATGGATTTACAGATAGTCTTTCACGTGCTGTTTTTGATGGTGGTAATTTAGGTGATGTAGTCGTTCATAGTTTAGAAAGAATCGCAACTCAAGTGCTAAGTATGTCTGTAACGTGGGGATTATTAAAATTATTACCTGGAGGAAGTGCTGTTGGAGGATTGTTTGGATATATTTCAAGAGGTCTTGGCTTCGCTGATGGTGGTATAGTTCCCGAATATCATTCTACTGGAGGATTCGCAAAGGGTACTGATACCGTTCCAGCAATGCTAACGCCTGGTGAAGTTATACTTAATGCAGGACAACAAAAAAACGTCGCTGATAAGATGCAAGGAGTTAATATTACAATTAATGGTGATTTTTTGGGGAGTGAAGAACAAGCCGATAAATTGGCTTTTATCATAGAGCAACGGAGTAAACAGAATTTTAATAATATTGCGGTTAATTAATGAAAACATTAAGTACAAATTTTCAAACAGTATTAAAAAAGGGAGACTTTAACCAAGTTTATATTATCAAGGTTACTGGTAATCTCAAAACAAGTACATATACTTCAAAGTCTTTTTATTTTTCTAATGTTTCTGGTGTAATAACAGATACTATAAACCAACCTTTATTGAATACGTTATACAATATCCCAAATATTACAGAGCAATTAAACGTAAAAGCACAAACAAGTTCAATCGGTGGTTTTAGTGTTTCAATAATCAATAATGGATTTAGTGACACAATAGATTTATATAATTTCTGGAATAGGGAAATAATCGTTTATTTTGGTTCAACTGATTTAACCAATTTATCAAACTTCGAGATCCTTTATACTGGTATTATTGGGAATGTGGATTATAATCAGGAAATAATTACTTTTCCGGTTACTAATTCGACGGTGACGGTACAAAAAGAATTGCCTTTAAAAAACATTAATCAAGATGATTTTTCAAAAGCAGAGAATAATGTTATAGGAATGGCAGATCCAATTGTTTATGGAAATCACATTTATAATTTGGGCAATACAGACGCGGATAAAATGACTTATTCACAGGCAAACAATATGATAAAAATGTTGTATGTAGGTAATAACCAATATAGAGTTGCTGGACACGAATTAAAAGAAATTGATTCGGTTTGGACTAAAGATTCGAGGACTAAAAGATTTATAAAACTTGATGGATTTAAAACAATTGTTAATGATTCTTCAGGTGTAACAATAGACGTAGGGAAAGAATTAAGTAACGGTTCAGACGGTCAAATGTTAACATATTATACTTTTTATTCTGCCACATCAACTTTTGTTACTGACGGAGTTTCTGTTGATGATTGGATAACAATAGACAATGGGACAACATCAAACAGATACGCAATTAATGCTGTGACGTCTGAAACAAATTTAGTTTTAAAAACGGCAACTGGTTTTACTGGTACGGGTTATGATTTTTTTATTATAAAAAAAGATTTATTATTTTATGATTATTGGCATGGTATAGGAGGATTTTCACAAGAAGATAGTGTATGGACTGATACAGAACAAGCAAGTAACGGAGATATAAATGGGAATTGTACCTTTGATACTGGTGATTCTCCTTATGTTGTGGGGTGTACTGCAAAAGTATCTTTCCCGTGGTGGGATAATGCCGATAATATTGATGATGCAGATATTGAAGAAGTTACTGTTTTTGCTCGTTCTTCTTATTTTGCCGATGCAGGTGCGACATTTACAATTAATGGGGCAAGTGTTACAGGAAATTTGCCAACAACATTTTACAATTGTGGGAATGAATCTTCTAACAGAGCAGGGATAATATCAGAAGTTAATTTAACCGTAACACCATCACTACATGAAGAAGTACATTTAAGGGTTTATGAACTTTATAAACGAATAAAATACGTTTATGACCCCGATACAGACTTTTATTGTAGTTGTAAGGGCAAAGAAGCAGGGTCAACGTTAAACGGATTGTTTACAGACATTACAAGTGATTCGCAATTATTGGAAAATCCGGCACATATAATGGCAGACATAATTGTAAATGATTTAGAGCAAACAACATTGTCTGATAGTTTTCAGGATTCTGCAACAGAATTAACAAATTGGAAGTTTGCATTTACTATAGAAAATTTTATTAATAGCTATGAATTATTAAATAAATTAGCAAAAGATTGTAAAACAATAATAAGATGGAATTCTAAAAATAAACCGTCATTATTTTGCTTTGGGACATATACAACGGCAAGAACCATATATCAATCTGAAATGTTGAACTTTTCCCGTGTAGAATCCAGTTTAAGCGATGTTATTAATAAATTGGAACTAAAGTATAACAATAAAAAAGATTCATTAGAACGGGAAGATAATAGAACAGGGATAGGAAGCCAGGACGTATATAATTTTATATCTAACACAACAGTAGAAACCGATTATATTACAGATGAAACAACTGCCGAATTATTGGCAGATTTTTATTGTAAAAATGATACCGATTCTTTCTGGTCAGGAATTCACCAGATTATTAGTTTTGAAACTCCGGTAGTAAGTCATAAAAGTTGGCAAACAACATTCAAGCCCTTAAATGCTTTGGAGATTGGTGACGTTATAGAACTTGATGAAATGGAAATGCCTGTAAATGATAGTCAATTTTTAATTACAAGTATTTCAAGACTAAAGAATAAAATTAAAATAATAGCCTTTGAATTATAGGGGATAAAATGCCGATAAATATTGCAGATGATAAAAAAGTAACAAGCCTTTCTGTTATAGAACATTACACCAGATTAGGAATAGATCCTAATAAAGTAGAATTTATAAAAGATTATGATGTAAAATATCCAACAACAAAAGTATATCATGATCATGTAAGTGGTACGAATTTGGCAGTTATAAAACAGATACCGAGATTTAATGAAAAAGATGAAAGAATAATCCCTTGTTTTAAATCAAAATCAAAAGGTATTTATGAGAATGATATAAACTTTTTTGATTTAAAAGTTGATGGTGAAAAAGTTACATTATCGGTAAAAGACAAACAATTGGAATATACACCACAATTATTTATTAATGATGTTGTTGAAACGTTCGCGAGTGCTAAACTAACAAGTTCAGACAAAAAATATACAAATAATGTTCTTACATGGAAATCTAAATCTTGTTACAGAGTAATAAAAATAACAGAGGGTACATATAGAGAATCATGGATATTTAAAAGGGATGTTGGTAAAATAGAGATTAAGCATAATTTTATTGGAGATAAATTAATCCGGATTGGACATGGTTACGATCAAAAAGGAAAATTAAATATACAGACCGTAGGAGATTCAGAAATTTTTGAGGGGGAGGCTGTTTACCCTATTGTTTTAGGTGGGTACTCTACATATTATGTTGATGCTTCAAGTGTGGATGGTTGGGTGTCACATTATACTGCTGGTGGCGAGGTGGATTTTTCGGATTTGGTTAATGGAGCAGGTACGGATTCTGATGATTCAAGTAATACCGGTGTATTATGTGGTATAGTGGCAGATTCTACGACAAATAGATTTAATAATATAAAAAGGTCAATTTTTTTGTTTAATACAGGAGCATTAGCCTCAAACCAAAATGTATATAGTGCTTATATTAGTGTAAATATACCAGGAAAAAATGATACTTTGGGATGTTTGCCAAATGTTGGGTTATATGAAACAGATCCAGATTCAGACACTGCATTGGTTGATTCTGATTATAGTAAATTTGGAAGTTCTTCCCTTTCTTCTATATTAGATTATGGAGATATTATAACGGGATATAATTCATTTTTACTTAATGATGAGGGACGGAGTAAAATAATAAGGGAAGATATAAGTAAATTTGGGTTTAGGAATGCAAACTATGATGTGGCAGATACTCCCCCATCATGGATTAACTCCGCATATTGCGGTATTAATTGTTATTTTTCTGATAATGGTACAAGTACAGAACCTAAATTAGTTGTAAGCTATAGAGAAAAAACAGAGTATATTAGAGTATCTTCTGAATTACAGGAAGATATAGAATTAACAAGTGAAATAAATTTGGAGTAAAATTATGGCAAAAATATATGTTGGTGATGTAGGAACGGTATTAAAAATTAATATGTTGGAAGATATTTCTACTGCAACAGTAAAAAGGATTGATTATATAAAACCTGACGAAACAACAGGAAGTTGGACGCCTATTTTAAGTGGTACTGATTATTTGGAATATAGTATGGTTGATGGTGATTTGGATCAAGCAGGATCTTATTCTTTACAGGTTTATATAGAAATTGGAGATTTTAAAGGATTAAGCGACACGACTGGATTTACTGTTTATCCTGTATGGGGTTAATATGAAAATATATTATGAAAATATAAAGGACGCTACTTTAAGTTATTCTGGAACGGAAGATGTAAATTTTCCCGTTGAAAATTTGAATGATGTTTCTTTACATTCATTGTTTAAGGATACGGGTTTTACCGGCTCTACTTATATTACTATCGATTTTGGGTCTGCAAGAACTTGTAATTATTTTATAATGGGGAATTGTATTTTTGAGGGTGTTGGAATTGATTTATACGGAAGTAATGATAATTTAGGTTGGAATTTAATGTTTTCAGGTCTTGTTTCAGGGAGTAATTTTTTAAGAGAATTTGATATTGAAACTTATAGATTTTGGAAAGTTGCTATAGTTAACGAACCAGGCACAAACACATTGCAAATTGGGAATATTTTTTTAGGTGAAATGTTAGAAACATCATTTAGCCCAGAAATTAATAAAACAAAACAATCATATTTTGGAACACAGGTAAATGAGGGGATAAATGGATATAGATTTGGAACATCTTATTTCAATGAAGCACGTGAAGTTTTTAATTATAACTGGAATAAAATAGATTTAACCGAGTTAGGGAAATGGGAGGCATTTAGAGATACTGTAAAAATGGGTAGTGGATTAAGTGCAGACCCTTTTTATTTCTATGACAGCGAGTTGAAGTTTGTTCGGTCTAATGGTGGGATTAACACAACAGAATCAGCTTTCAGGGCATGGGATTTATCAACAACCTTTGAAACTGAGATTTAACTTGACATTGATTATATTTATAACTAAATTAGAGAGGAATTAATAAATAAGGAGAAGAAAATGAGTAACTATTCAAAAGAAAAATGTAGGAGATGTGGAAAAACCATAAACCATTTTCATGGGGTTCCAAAAGAGGAAGAGTGTTGGTGTTTGAGTGTTGTAAAAAAAGGATATTCAAAAAATATAGGGATGGATTTCTATGATGAAATTTATGATGGATATGGAGATTATGACCGAAATATGTATATAGTGGATCACAAATGAGTAATTGTAAAGTAAGAACAAAATTAGAAAGTCCGATAATTAAGGATTATATTGATACAGAGATTAAAAGACAGTTAGATGAACTATTAAAAGATTATCGCAACAGATTATATGCGATATTGGAGTTAGAAAAATGATATTTACAGAGAAAGAAAAAAGGATAATTTATCTTGAATATTTGGGAGATACCAAAGCAAGCAAAAAGCAAATATTAGGGATAAAGAGAAAAATAAACATGATGTGGAGCAAATTAAATTATGATGAGAGGAAGAAGAAATGTTAATATATATCGTAATATTCTTTACAATTATAAATTTTGGTGTTAATATTGCAATAATAAGACATCAAAATAAAGTCGATGCATGGAATACAAGCGTATATGAAAAGTTGAACAAAATAATAAAGAGAATAAATTTATGAATGATGAATTTGATTTTAATATAGATATTGATATAGAAGAAGAATTTTTTGATGTTGATTTAAGCATTGAAGATGATTTAATTGAAAATAGGTATATAAAACCAAAACTTTACAAAAAACCTGAAAGTGTAAAATACTATAACGCAGTAAAATTTGTTGATGAAATGAAAGACAAAATAAGAAATGGTGATAGGCTATTTTGTTTGGCAGCAGGTGGATTTATTTTTGGTGATTTAATAGAGGCGTTGGCAGTTCAAGCAAATATGTTAATTGAAGAGATGACAATTTCAACTTTATCTTTATCAAAAAATAATGTTGATAGTTTAGAAAATTTAATTGTTGGAGACTATTTAAGAAAATTAAATTTGATTATTTCTGATTATTTTTTTAGCCATAATAGGCAAAATATTCAATACGTTTATGATAAACTGGATATTAATAATAGTTTCCAATTAGCCGTTGCAAGTGTACATACAAAAATTATTTTAATAAAAACTAAAAATAAAAAAATAGTTATTTCAGGAAGTGCTAATTTGCGAAGTTCTGATAGTATAGAATGTTTTGAAATAGAGACTAACGAAGAACTATATGATTTTCATTATGATTGGCACAAAAAAATAATAGATACTTACAAAACAATTAACAAATCAATAAGAGGGAAAAAATTATGGCAGGTGGTAGCAGATTAGAAAATATAAGGAAATGGTATGCTTCTGGTAGTTCCGGAGCAAGCAAAAGAAGTCCACAAAGGAAAGGATAATCATGCCAAGTTCAGATACACAATTTAAAAAAGGTCAGTCAGGCAATCCATCCGGAAGAAAGCCGATGACAAGGAATATACCGGGAATTTTGCGAAAAATTGGGCAGGAAGAACCACCTGACCAAATATTAACAAAAATGAAAAAGATGTTTCCGCGAGTACGGAACATGACGTTTTTAGAGGCCGTACAGCGTTATGTTTATATCTTTGCATTGAAAGGTGACAGTTGGGCTGTACAATACATTGCAGACCGTACAGAGGGGAAGCCAGTACAAAAGATTGAAGTTGATACAGAAACAAGGATTCCTTTTACGGGCGAAAATGCGGAAGAATTTCTTTTAAATGAGTTGAAAAGGGATAAATAAAATGAAAAGGCAAAATATTTTTTATAGACGGGGGAAATGCCTTTTGCTCATCGTGGAGTATAAAAAATAATTTACCCAAAAACCATATCAGAAAATTTTAATTATCGTGCTGATTTAATCAACCGTGAATTTTTGTATCGTAATAATAAAAACAATATTGAACAGGGTATTGAGAAAAAAGTACAATCAGCTTTATGGACAAAATGTTCTGATGGTGTAGATGGGTTACTATTTTGGATTAATACTTTTTGTTGGATATATGAACCAAGACCGGAAAATTATCAACGATTAGGATTTAAAACATCACATCAATTATTTATTACATGGGAATATCAAGATGATTATATTAGGGATTGTTACAAGCATATCATAAATGGAGAAAATATATTAACGGAAAAATCTCGTGATATGGGGGCAAGTTGGATGTGGTCTGCTATTTGTGTATGGTTTTGGTTATTTGGAAAAGCAGGAAGTGACATATTGATTGGATCTCGAAAAGAAGAACTTGTAGATAAAATCGGGGTGATGGATGCCTTATTCCCAAAGATGCGATATCTAATTAACAGACAACCGACATTTTTATTACCGATTGGATTTGATAAACGAAAACATGATACTTACATGAGGTTAAAGAATCCCGAATCAGGTAATTATATTAAAGGCGAGAGTAATAACGGTACTTTCGGTACTGGTGGACGTTATTTATT
>Ga0164310_10002587_pt1 | contig 10431 bp, 9 predicted proteins | sample GuaBasSedimGuay1_FD_121795 | JGI IMG/M metagenome (GOLD analysis project Ga0164310, IMG submission 121795) | Subseafloor sediment microbial communities from Guaymas Basin, Gulf of California, Mexico - Guay1, Core 4569-9, 0-3 cm | ecosystem: Environmental > Aquatic > Marine > Hydrothermal vents >... | reverse complement strand
GATCGAGAGAAGTCTGCATCCCGGCCACGCCGCCTCCCACTACCAGGACGGCGCCCACCTCTCTCCTCGGAGAAACAAGCTTACCCTTTAAAGCGCTGTACCTTTCCTTTGCCGGCATATCTCACCTCACACTCTGAAATCTTGGGACCCTGTCCACAAAATCGACGAGCTGGGCCTTCTCCCTTCTCTGCATCTCGACCAGCGCGCTGAAAACCTCTTTCGGCGATCTATTCAGCTTCTCAGCCAGTTCCACGGTGGACATGGGTCCTTTCCGCGTCAGATAAGTTATCTGGGCTATAAGGAATTCCTGCTTTATCCTTTCTTCCAGCATCTTCTTGAAGTCCTCCTCGTTTCTGATCTCGCCGTAAGCATCCTCCACGGTGACGAGCGTCCATTCCCTGCCAACGAGCCACTTGATGTCCTCGTCCTGAAGGGTAAGATCGGCGAGCTCGAAGAGATCCTTTACCTTTTCCTTGGTCTTCCCGATCTCAGATCCTATGGGACCGAGATTTTTTATCTTCTCATAGAAAGCATCGTAAACCGTCAGTATCTCGGTATCCGATTCCAGATTCAGGTGCAGTCTGTCGGGGCTGAGTCCCATGAGTTCCAGAACGAGCTTATAGGCATGGCTCCATCTCTCCGCCTGGAAGTTCCCCGTCCTGTAGTTACAGGAGCCCTTTTCGCATCCCATAACGAGAACGCCGTCGGCACCGTTTTTAAAGGCATTCGTAACTATTTCCGGGTTGATCCTTCCCGAACAGGGTACCCTGATGAAACTCACTTTCTTGGGGAAATAGAGCCTGGTTATGCCGATAAAATCTGCCGATTGCAGTGAACACCAATCGCAAACAAAGGGAACTATTTTCGGCTCAAACATCATGCCACCTCCAGTAGTTCGGCGATCGTCTCGAAAGCTTTCTCATCGGTGAAGTATCTCATCTTTATGGCGTCCCTCGGGCAGGAGGCAGCACAGATGCCGCAACCTTTGCAGAGGTCCTGGTTGATCTGGGATTTTCTGCCCTTCTCTGTGTCCACCAGCTTTATGGCTCCTCTCAGGCAGAGCGTCTCGCACAATCCGCAGCCGATGCAGGCATCCTGATCCACGTATTCCACCTCTTCTATGATCAGGACGTTATTCGGACATGCCTCCACACAGGCCGGCGGCCTGTCCATAAAACACTTGTCGCACTTCAGCACCCGGTGGCCGATCTGGTCCACCATGATGGTGCCGAAGGAGCACATCTTGAGGCACGTCCAGCACCCCACGCACTTTTCCTCGTCCACCAGGACCATGCCCGTTGCGGGGTCCCTGTGCATGGCACCGGTGATGCAGGCGAAAAGGCAGGTGGGGTCCTCACAGTGTCTGCACTGTATGGGCATGGGCTTCGTCCCGCCCATGGATATCCCCACGTGCATCCGCCTCGCGGCGAGGAGGGCCTCCACACCCACGGCCTCGCCCTTGACCTCGCCGAGGTGCTTTTCGGCACAGGCCACCTCGCAGGCACGGCAACCAACGCAATGATCTATGTCGGCCAGTATCATAACTCCTCCTCAGTAAATGAAAGTGGCCTTTTCCTCGAGGAGGGCATCTTTAACCCTCCCAATCTCCACAGCTTTTCGGATAAACCGGTTGATTCCGCCCACGTTGACGATCCTTCCGATTATGGCAGCTCCCCTGATCCTTCCGTTTTCGAGGATTATCCGCTGATAGATGTTCCGCTTTTCGTCTTTCTGAATGATGACGACGAATCCCTTCTTGACGGTCTTGACGTCCCCCATGACGATACAGGAGACGCCCTCGAAATCCAGTGAATTCATCCTGTGGGCCCCGGGATAGGGCTTCTCGAAACCAGCCATGTTCATGCCGGCATAGTAACCCTGCTCCGATGCCCTCGGCCAGACCGCCACCGTGTTGTTTCCTCCGGTCAAAATATCGTAAGACTCAGCGACGTCTCCGGCGGCGTAGATGTTCGGCCGCGAAGTCTGCATGTAATGGTTGACTATGATCCCCACGTTCGTCCTTATCTTTTTGGGATCTATGAGATCCAGGTTCGGCTGCACGCCCTTGGCGATCACCACCAGGTCGCAGGGAAGCTTCTCGCCCGTGTTGAGCACCGCCTGTTTCACCCTGCCCCCCGAACCCTCGAAGGCTATGACCCATGTGCGGAGCCTCATCTCAACCTTCGATTCGTCGAGTTTTTTCTCAAGGATTTTGGCCGAATCGGGATCGAGCACCTGGCTCATCACCTGTCCGGAAGAGATCAATATCTTCACGTCGATACCGTGATGGGAAAGCGAAAGCGAGGCCTTCAGTCCGAGGGGTCCGCCTCCGAGCACCAGGGCCTTTTTGGTCTCGGGGAGCTTCTCCATTATCTTCTTCGTGTAATCCAGGTTGGTCATGTAATATATTCCGTCAAGGTCATGCCCGGGGACCTTGAGCTCCCGCGGTTTCCCGCCCGTGGCGATCAAGAGCTTGTCGTAGGGAACTCTCCTTCCGCTCTGAAGGATAACCATCGAGCGATCGATGTCAATCTCAACGGCGCCGTCGCCGAGTATGGGGGTGACATCGTATCTATCGTAAAAATCCTCGGGCCTGAAGAACATACCTTCATAGGGTATGAACCCGCCGACATAATGAGGCATAACCGGCTTGGAGTAAGGCCTGTAGGGCTCCACGGATATGTTGATGATCTCGCCTTCGCGATCGACCTTTCTTATCGCCTCAATGGCATTGACCCCGGCGGGACCGTTACCAAGGATCACGTATCTCATCTCTCACCTGCCTTATACGGCAAAGACAAACTTCTCCTCGAGAAGGTTGTCTTTGTATACCGTTACCTTGACCCTCTTCCTCAAAAGCCTGTTCAGAGCGCTCACGTTGATGAACCTCCCGACCACGATGGCTCCCCTTATCCTGTCGTCCTCAAGGATGATCTTCGTGTACTTGAACTCTTCGGGGGTCTCCTTAACGAGTATCTCGTAATGGGGCTTCTCGGTCTTTATGTCGCCCATGGAAATACAGCTCACGCCAAAAAAGGACACCGAGTTCATGCCGTAGCCGCCGAGATATTCCTTCTCGAATCCGGCCATATTCATCCCGGCGACATAGCCCTGCTCCGATGCCCTCGGCCAGACGGCATGGACGTTGCTCTTTCCGGTGATGGCATCCTTGGACTCCGTGACGTCTCCGGCGGCATAAATGTTCTCGACGGTCGTCCTCATGTAGTTGTCAACAATGAGGCCGATGTTGACCCTGGCATCGGTTCCCTTCATGAAGTCGATATTCGGATTGAGCCCCACCGCCACGATCACCATCTGACAGTCGATCACCTCACCGTTGGAAAGCGCCATACCCACCACTCTGCCCTGCATGTCTCTCAGTATCTCCTTGGCGGAAGTCCCCAGATGGAACTTCACGCCGTTGCTCTCAAGGGCATATTGAAGTATCTCCGAAGCCCTCCGGTCTGAAGCGAAGGGCATTATCTGATCCATGAGCTCCACCACTTCGACCTCGAGCCCGCGTATTCTCAGAGCTTCCGCTGCTTTCAGTCCGATGAGTCCAGACCCGATTATCCCCACCTTTCTGACAGTTGGCAGGTAACTGAGTATCGCCTTCGCCATGTCGAATGTGGTGAAGTTGAAAACACCTTCCCCCGACACACCTGGTATCGGAAGTATAAGAGGCTTTCTTCCGGTCGCTATCAACAACTTATCGTAAGGAAATCGCTGACCGTTCTCGAGGTAAACATATTGGTTCTCAGCATCCACAAAAACCACCGGGCTGCCGAGCACGGGGGTGACATCCATGTCTTTGTAAAAGGTGGGAGGCCTGAGATTCATCCTTTCCTCGGAGACCTTTCCTGCCACCAGGTAGGACAAAAGGGGACGGGAATAAGGCTCATAGGGCTCGTCGGAGATGTTTATGATCTTGCTTTCCTTGTCAACTTTCCGGAGGGCTTCGATGCAGTTAATACCTGCGGCACTATTGCCTATGATGACATAGTTCATAATGCCTCCTTAGGTTGGTCTTAGTTTAATCTAAGAGAAGCATTATGTCAATTTTCCAAATTGCACATTTTAAAAATTCTTCGATAAAATGAAAATTGTTTGCAACTAAAAGGACTGAGGGACTGTAACTTACGTCGAAATCAGCTTATTGAGGCAAATTTTTCGATTACCCTGGCCGTGTGAAGAATCGCTTTTTTGAAGTCCTCTATCCTCACGTTCTCATTGGGAGAGTGTATCCTCGAGCCGGGATAACCCATTCCGCATCCCACGATGGGCACTCCCAGGATCTCCCTGAAATGAGCCATAGGGCCTGATCCCGCTGCGATCGGAATGAGGAGCGGTTTTTCCCCGTATACCTCCTCGGCCGAATCGGCCACGAGCCTGACGAAGGGGTCATCGATGGGGGTCTTGGCAGGCCCTTCCACGCCACCGGAAACTTCGATCTCGATGTCGCTGTAGCCTGACTTATACCTGTAGTAAAGCAGCTTCTCCAGGATGACCTCGGGCTTCTGATTCGGAACGAGCCTGATATCGAGCTTGGCACGCGCTTCAGATGGAAGCACAGTCTTCGATCCCTCGCCGCCGTAACCGCCGTGAATCCCATTGATGTTCACCCAGGGCTCGAAAAAGAGACGCCTTTTAGCCTCGAGGCCCTCAGCACCTCTTAAAAAAGCTTCGAGCCCGAGATTTTCCTTCAGCTCCTCGATCTCCTCGAGCCCTTCACTCAGCGCCTTGATATCTTTCTCGTCGGGCGGCAGGACATCGGCGTAAAAATCGGGGATCCTGATCCTGTCGTCGGCATCCTTTATCTCGCGCAGGAAATCCACGAGTCTCCACAGAGGATTGGGAACAATCGGCCCGAGCGATGAATGTACGTCCATCTTCGGACCTCTCGCCAGCAGCTCGAGAGACATGACGCCCTTCATGCCCATATAGAGCTCCGGCCTTCCCCTCGAAGTCACGCCACCCGACTCCCAGATACATCCCTCTGCCCTCAAAAGGTCCGCTTTCTCCCGGAGGAACTCCCTGATGTGCGGGCTTCCTATCTCCTCCTCACCTTCCGCCAGGAACAGCAAATTCAATGGTACCTCGCCCAGCTCCTCTGCGAGAAGGTCATAGGCGGCGAACCTGACGATTATGTGCCCCTTATCGTCACAGACACCTCGGCCGTAGAGCTTTCCGTCCTTCTCTGCCATATCGAAGGGAGGGGTCTCCCAGAGTTCGAGGGGATCTTCAGGCTGCACATCGAAGTGGTTGTAAAATAGGAGAGCAGGCCTTCCCTCACCGGCCCTGTGACTCGCTATCACATAGGGCACACCGTCGAAATAATGCAGGTCGGCCTGTAACCCGAATCTCCTGGCGATGGCCGCCACCGTTTCGGCTCCCTCAGGTATGGACTGGTTTCTCGCCGATACCGTGGGCACGGCGACCAGTTCCCTCAGAGCCTCTAAGTAATGCGGCAGCTTCTCGTCAAGCCTTCTTTCCCTTTTCATCGCAGATCTCGAGTCCTTCCATGAAGATCTCCAGCATCGTCTCGGCCGACAGAGCCAGGTTAAATCCCTTGTCGAAAATAAGCCATTGCAACACCGTCCCGTCCAGCATGGCCATCAGGGTGGAAGCGGCGAGCTCCGGGTCAACCTCCCTGAAAACGCCCTTCTCTATGCCCTCTTTGATTACCTCTTTGAAAAACTCTCTGGCCTTGCTGTACATGTCTTTCAGCCTTTTGTGCTCGAGCGAATCGGGATCTTCTGGCACGGTCCCCACGTTCCAGAAGTCCATCATTATCTTCAGGTACTCGTCGTAGAGAAAATAAACGGCTTCGAGGTATCCCCTAATCCAGTTTTTCAGGACATCACGGGGATCGTCGCTGGGCACCGACCTTGTCTTTCTCAGGGCGCTTTCCCCTATCTGGTTTATCAGATATTCAGAGACCTCCGTGAAAATGTGAGCTTTGGTGGGGAAATACACCTTGAGTTCGTCCATGCTCACGCCCGACTCTTCCGCGAGGTCCTTCATCGTAGTGTCTCTGTAGCCCTTCCTCTGAAAGACCCGGGTCGCGGCCTTCAGTATCTCCCACCGTTTAGAGTCTCCTCCCAAATCGGCCACTCTTCACCTCCTTCCAATCATCACTCCGATTTTCCAATTTACGGAAAAACGAAAATCTCAACAGAGATCAACTGACACGCTGGCTTTCCCAGTATTACAGGATATCGCCGGCGAGATAAAAGGACCCGGTCACGAAGACCAGATCCCTGGGGGATGCCATCTTCAGAGCTATCTCGAGGGCTTTCTCAGGCTCGGAGGAAACCCTGATCTTGGATATCCGATAATCCTCGGCTGTCTCAGCTATGAGCCAGGGGTCCATGGCCCTGGGGTTTCTCGCCTTCGTCGCTATCAGGGCACAGGCTCTGCCGTCAACGACATCCATCATCCTCCTGAGGTCCTTGTTGGAGCTTATGCCGAGGACGAGAAAAAGCTTATCAAAGCGGAAAAGCTCCTCAAGGGAGTCAAAGGCAACTCTCATGGAGAAAGGATTGTGTGCCCCATCCACGACGACGAAGGGATTTTCGTCGAGGACCTCGAGCCTGCCGCGCAGTACCGCCGATTCGAAGCCAAAATCGTCGATGCCGATCCCTTCCAGGGCAAGGGCAGCGAGGGCTGAGTTGTGGATCTGATATCTCCCGAGAAGGGGAACCCTGAGTTTTCTCTCGGAACCCTTAAAGGCAAAGCTGTACTCCGAACCGGTCAGAGACACCTTTTCATCCCATATCCTGGCGGAGCCGTTCAGGAAATGAAGGGGCGCGCCGAATTCTTCGGCTCTCTTCTTTATTACCTCAGCCACCTCTGGTTCCTGAGGCGCGGAAAAGACGGGATTCCCCGACTTGATAACAGCTGATTTTTCCCGTGCTATCTCTCTGAGAGTGTTGCCCAGAATCTCCGTGTGGTCGTAATCTATCGGCGTTATGACGGTTGCATGTTGATTTACCACATTAGTCGCGTCGAGCCTGCCTCCCAACCCGGCTTCCAGTACCACATAGTCTACTTTTTCGTCGAGAAAATAGAGAAAGGCCATGAGAGTCAACGATTCGAAAAAGGTCCTTATGCCCCTCCTGTTTCCGAGCGCCGGCGCTATCCTCTGGACGAGAGCGGCGAACTTCTCCTCGGGTATCTTCTCGAAGTTGACGGTGATCCTCTCCCTTATGTCGATGAGATGGGGAGACGTGTAGGTCCCCACCCTGAAACCCTTTGACATCAATCCGGCCGTGAGAAAGGCGGCCGTGGATCCCTTGCCCTTGGTGCCCACTATAAGGATGGTCGGGGGCAGTTTCTCGTGGGGATTATCGAACTCAGCCAGAAATTCGAGGAATGCCTCCAAAGATCGAGGATAACCGGGCTTTTTCTCGTAATCGATAAGAGATTCTAAAAAACTTTTGGCGCTGTCGAAATCCACTTCTCTCTCCAGTTTTAGAATTATCGGGTAGAACCCGAGGCAGTGTCAACTTCGGGCAGTGACCTCATTCCTCAAATTCCTCCCTGCTCACTATCTTGCCGTCTTTCAGGTAAATTATCCTTTCGGTTCTCCCCGCAACGTGGCGGTCATGGGTCACGAGTACGACCGTCTTTCCTCCATCGTGCAATCTGTCGAAGAGATCGAGGATCTCCTCACCCGTTGCCGAATCGAGGTTGCCTGTCGGCTCATCGGCGAGAATCACCTCGGGATCGTTCGCCAGAGCCCTCGCTATGGCGACCCGCTGTGCCTCTCCTCCCGAAAGTTCGGTGGGCCTGTGAAGTGCTCTGTCTCCGAGTCCCACCTGCTCCAGAAGCTCCATGGCACGCTTCTGGCGCTCCTTGTATTTCACGCCGGCGTACACCATCGGGAGCTCAACGTTCTCCAGTGCCGTTATCCTGGGCAGTAGGTTAAAACTCTGAAAGACAAAACCTATCTTTTTCTTTCTTATGTCGGCAAGCTCGGGCTCTGTGAGGGTGTGCACCGGTATTCCGTCCAGGAGATACTGCCCCTCGGTGGGCCTGTCGAGACACCCTATGATGTGCATCAGCGTGGACTTGCCCGAACCCGAAGGGCCCATTATCGACACGTATTCCCCCCTGTCAATGCTCAGGTCGACTCCCCTGAGGGCGTGGACCTTGACCTTTCCGAGCACGTAGACCTTATGAAGACCCCGAACCTCTATCAGCATTCTCCTCTTCCCCTTTGAGTTCCGTCTTGACCTCCTCTCCCCCTTCCAGGCTTCTCAGAACCTTGAAGGGCCCGACTATCACCGTGTCTCCCTCCGACAGGCCCGAGACGACCTCCACCACTTTCTCGCCGGTGATCCCGAGTTCCACTGGGGTCAGCTCGGCAATCCCGCCCTTCACCCTGAAGACAACGTCACGCATCTCACCCTCCACCTTCTTTTTACCGACGGCGGGAAGGGGAACGGCGAGGGCACTGTCCCTGACCGCCACCTCTATCTCGCAGGAAGCCGACATGCCGGGCAACAAAGACTTATCGGGGCTCTCGATCCCGACAACCACTGGATAGCTCACTCCCTCCTGTCCGAGCTGAGATTGTGGTATCCCCGCTATTCTCAGCACCTTGCCCGTGAACTCGTGATCGGGGTGGGCATCCACCTTCACCCTGACCCTCTGCCCCGGCTTCACCGATACTATCTCGGACTCGTCGACACGGGCTGCCACCTGCATCTCCGAGAGGTCGGCCACCACCATTATGACCGAACCGGGGGTATTTATGGTGCCCACAACCGTCATCTCACCTTCCTCTTTATACACCCTCATGACCTCGCCGCTGACCGGAGATGTTATCACCGTCTTCGACAGGTCCTCGCGGGCCTCCTCTAAGGCGAAGCTATCGGCCCTCATCTGGGCGAGGGTCGTGTTGTAGTTTGCCTTTATCTCTTCGAAGGCCGACTCGGAGATCAGCCCCCTTCTCCAGAGTTTTTTCGCTCTTATGTAATCTTTTTCCACCTTGGAAAGCCTCGCCTTATCGCTCATGAGGCGAGCCTCGAGCTGATTCACCTTCGCCTCGTAAATGCTCGGATCGATCAGACAGAGGGTGTCTCCTCTCTCCACGACATCCCCCTCACTGACGAGGATCCTGACTATCCTGCCCATAACATCGGAGCCAACCTCCACCTGATTCCTCGCCCTCACCTCCCCGTCAGCCCTCACTATCCTCACTACCTTCTGTTTTTTCACGGTCTCCACCTTCACAGTGAACGCTTTCCCCGACTTCTTCAGGTTTAAAAAGACAAAAAGGGCGATAATCAAGATGACTCCGAGGGCAATGAGAATTCTTTTCACCTCACGACCTCCTTTCCAACGGCATAATTGAGCTTCTCCTTTGCCAGGAAAAGCCTGTAATAGGAACTGAGGAAATTCTCCAGGGCTTCGTTATAGCGGGATTCGGCATCGAAAAGCTCAATGGTGCTTATCCCGCCCGCTTCGTATTGCGCCCTGGCGAGCTCCATAGCACGTCTTGCTTTCTTCTTCAATAGGATCGCCAGTTTGTATTCTCTCAGGGAATTCAGGTAGTCGATCCTCGCCTTCTCTACCTCGCTGAGTGCAGAGAGCAATCTCTCCCTGTAACTCAGGCTCGCTCTCCTCATTTCCCGGCGACTTGACTTCAGGTTAAAGGGATAGTCGAGGAGGCTGAAATAGAGGGAGGCGTAGTAACCCGAATTCCTCTCGGCCTCGTCGAAAAAGCCACCGGCGCCATGGGGCAGTTTCTCGTCGTAGTAATTCCAGTACCACCCGAATTTCACGTCGGGCAAAAAGCCCAGAAGCGACCCGAAAAAGGAAACTTTCGATGATACATAGCTCCTCCTGAGCGCCCTGAGATCGGGTCTTTCCCTTACGCTTATTGCCTCGAGGCTTTCGGGTTCTGGCACCTCTTCCGGGAAATCGTATCGGGGCAGGTCCTCGAGCTCCAAAACATACTTCCTCCGCAATCCGAGAAGGGTCAGGAGCTCCCTCTCCCTGATCTTCCGCTGCCCCTCTGCCCTCTCGAGTTCAAGCCTGGCCTGTCCAGAGCTCACCAGTGCGTTGAGGAGGTCCAGCGAATCGGCTGACCCCAGGGAAAATTTCAGCCTGATAAGCTCCTCGTTCTTAAGGGCTCTCTCTAAGGCTTTCCTCCTCGCTTCCAGAACCTTATCGGCCAGAAGGAGGTCCAGATAGGCTCCGTCGACCCTGAGCAGGAACTCCCTCTTCCTCGATTCGAAATCTTCTCCGGCCCCCCGAAGCCCGAGGCCCGCATTGACGAAAGAAGTGATCTTATCGGAGCTGAAAATCGTCTGCTCCACCTGGAAACCTATGCTGTATCCCTTCTGCGTCGAACTCCAGCTCTCGCCGAAGGAAGCGTAATCCCTGTCGGAATAAGTCGCTGACAGAACCGGCTGGGGAAAG
>Ga0164310_10002586_pt1 | contig 10432 bp, 12 predicted proteins | sample GuaBasSedimGuay1_FD_121795 | JGI IMG/M metagenome (GOLD analysis project Ga0164310, IMG submission 121795) | Subseafloor sediment microbial communities from Guaymas Basin, Gulf of California, Mexico - Guay1, Core 4569-9, 0-3 cm | ecosystem: Environmental > Aquatic > Marine > Hydrothermal vents... | reverse complement strand
CATTAGAAGATGGAACGATTATAGGTGATAAGAAATATTGTAATTTGTCTTTTCAATGTAAACAAATAGGTTTTTATTCAGAGTATTGTAAATTTTTCGATGAAGAAGGTAATGTGGTACTTAAAGATTATCTATGTACTGGTAAAAGGTTGAAGCCAGGGGAATCCACTAAAGATGAGGAAGCCAGGTAATGAATATGTCTGATTATTTAAAACGACGTTCAGAAAAACTTTTACTTGACAAAATGCCAAGAAATGAACATATTATGAATGAGATATTTCAGTTTGATGTAAGAAATTTGGAATCGACCACTTCGCTTAAAATAAGTCAGTTTGTTATTGGTTTATCTCAGTTTTTGATTTATTTTGGCTCACAGATTAACCAAACTAAAGTTGCATTGATGCAGAAACGTAATGTAATTGATTCATATATAGATAAAGCTGATATAAAGGCTAGAACTAAAGCCGAAAAGCGTCGTAAAGTTATTGATTCTAATCCAGAATTACAGCAGATTGAATTAGGTATAGAATCAGCTGAACAAGAATTAGCATTGGTTGAAAATCGAGAAAAATATTTAATAGAATTAATTAATAGTTTTAAACGTGAACTGACTCGTCGCGAAAATGAATTAAAATTAATTAGAACTGAGAGAAGGTCATAATGAGTGAAGGTATCAAAAATTTATTTTGCCGTGCCGTATATGAACGTGCTGTTTTAGCGTATTGTTTTAGATCAGCTGATAATTATTATACAATTGCGGCTATGGTTTCTGGTGATGATTTTCTTAGTCCTGAGCATAAACTTATTTTCACTATTTTAGGAACTTTAATTAAGCGTGGCGTATCATTATTTGATAGTACTTTGGTAATTAATGAGGCTAAAACTGATGGTGTTTTAAAGCAAGTTGGTGGATATGAATATGTAGATGCTGTCATAGGTACAGATGTAAGTGATGGTAATTTAGAATATTATGTTAAAAAATTACTTGATGCTAGCACAAAGTACAAACTTTATAGCCGCTTAAAAAAGCATTGTCGTACTTTAGAAGATAAATCACAAGATGAAGATATCACTTCTGATAATTTGATGAATTCAGTTGAGTCAGATATTATGGATTTGTCGATGCAATCGAAGTTTGTTAAAGAACCTAAGAATTTATCTGATGGTTTAGAAGAATATATTGAAGAGCGGCGTAATAATCCGATTGAATATTGTGGCATTAGTAGTGGTTTTCCGATAGTTGATAAGCGCATAGATGGATTAGTTCCTGGAACATTGCATGTTATTTGTGCTCGACCAAAAGAAGGTAAGAGTACGTTTTTATCTTGCGTAAGTTCCTATGTAGCTTATAATTTGCGTAAGCCTGTATTATATGTGGACACTGAAATGCCTTTTGAGCAATGGCGAGATAGAATAGTTTCAATGCTTTCTGGTGTTCCCGAAAGACGTGTAAAACATGGTGGATATAACGATGATGAATATGAACGTATATCAAAAGCATTAACTCTAATCAAAGGTAGTAAATTGTTCCATGAATTTATGCCTGGTTATGATGTTGATAAATTGATATCTGTTTATAAAAAATATAAGTATAAAGAAGACATTGGTTTAGCAGTATTTGATTATATCAAAGCACCTTCTGGATCAGATTTTCAGAATAAGAAGGAGTATCAAATCATCGGTGATGTAACCACAGCATTAAAAGATTTGTCAGGTGAATTAGATATACCAGTATTAGCTGCTAATCAGATTAATCGACAAGAAGATATTGCTGATAGTGATAGAGTATTGAGATATGCAGATGTTATAGCTTTTTTTCGAAGACGTACTGCTGAAGAGTTAAAGGATATTGAAGATAAATATGCGCCATTTCATAATGATTATGGTACGTATAAGTTGTGGATAAAAGAAAGTCGTAGGGGTGGCCATACACCACCAGACGGTATTGGATTTTCATTTAAAAAACGAATGTTATTGGTGCATGAATCTAAGCGACAACTGATAGATTACGATAGTCCTGAATATAATGAAAAAGAGGAAGTTGAAGATGAACACAGCACTCCAGATGCAACCGACAGCACAGTGGAGAAAGTTGATGGAAAGTCGTATTTCTAAAGAGGAGTTTAATTATAGATTAACACGGTTACAGGAAGCTGTAGATGCTGAACAATTGTTGCGTTTATTGGGTTTTCAGATAACGCGTGTAACTGAAAGAGAAGTACGTGCCCCATGCGCTGTTCATGGTGGTGATAATAAAACGGCGTTTAGAATGAATAAAGATACTAAAAGATGGGTGTGTTTTTCTCATCAATGCCACGAAGATATTGGATTCGGAGTTATCGATTTAGTTAAACACATGTTAAATATGAATTTCGCTGAGGCTGTTAAATATTTAGAAAGTATTACTGGTATAGATATTCATGATGAATCTGATTATGTTGAATATCAACGACAAAAAGAACGACAGGAAGTTATACATCAAGCTGATAATCGTAAAATACCACCAGCATTAATTGATGAGTCATTTTTAAAAAGTTTTGGGAAGTTTAGGTCTGATTATTTTGAACACGAAGAAAATGGCGGTTTTTCAAAAGAATTATTAGATCTATTTGAAATAGGTGGTGGGTATGTTGATAAATTTGGATTTCAACGAGATGTTATACCAATACGCGATGTTAATGGTAGATTATTAGCATACAGTGCTCGAGATATTACTGGAAAAGCAGACTATGATTATAAATACTTATTAACTGAAGGTTTTGATAAGGATAAAGTATTGTATAATCTGTTTCGAGCGAAAGATTATATGAACGAGTCACGAGTTCTTATAGTTGTAGAGGGATTTAAATCTATTTGGAATTTGTACCGAGCTGGATATAAAAATTCCGTGGCTTGTATGGGCAGTGTAATCACCAGTGGACAACAAAATCTATTATATAAACATGCTTTTAAAATCGTAACGTTATTTGATGGTGATGAAGCTGGAGTTAAAGGTACACTTAGAGCATTAAACGATATGAAAGGCAAGATAGATATAATACCTTTATTTATGCCATATACTGGTAAAGACCCAGGTGATCTTACTGTAGATGAGCTACATGGTATTTTAAGGAGGTAGTAATGAAAGATTCTTTTAAAAAGGTAATTGGAACACCAACTATGCTGCTGCTACCAGCACGAAATTATACGTTTAAAGTATTTGAAGAGGATTATAGTATAATTTTGCCACGAAAAGGTAAGTATAAAGATTTTGATAGTGAATTATTTAGTGAAGAAGATGGTGAATTTAATATCATGGATTATATAAGTGAAGAAACTGGTCATGTATTATTTATGCCTTCTTTGTCAAAAATTTTGTTTGCTACTTCACAATATCCTGATTTAGAAGATGATCAGGCTTTTATACCTGTAGCATTAATTGTACGTAATGAAGAAGTAGAAATTTTAGGTAATGTAATTCAAATGATAAAGGAGAAGTAATATGGCGGAAGCAATTAATGATAGAAAATGTCCAACGTGCGGTAATAATACTGGAGCGGTAATGCATTTTGAAGAAATTCCTTGTACTTGTGGTAGGTCAGTAAAAATGGAATATATAGTATGTGAATGCGGATATTCTTGGCGATCTGCTGATGGTAAGCTCCTCGATGGTTGCTTAATTGATGTAGAAAATGTGGAAGAATTAATTAATGAAGTGGAAGAATTTTTCGAAGATCAAGGCATGTTTAATAATATACAACAAGGTGGAAGTATGGAAGAGCTAATTCATAGATGTTTAAAATGTGGCGAAGTAGTCATTCCAGTGAATCCTACAACATTTGAATGCCCTATGTGTGGGTTTTCTTGGGAAATGGGTGAGTTTAATGAATAATATATTATCGTTTGATGTTTCTTCAGTAAAAACTGGGTGGTCTTTTATAAAAGAAGGCAAATTAAAAGAGTTTGGTTTGATTGTGCCACCGAAGAGTTTTGCTATTCAGGAAAAGTTATATTGGTTTAAGAACGAAGTTAAGGCATTATTTAAAATTTATTTTCCTGAATATGTAGTTATAGAAGAGACATATTTGAAAAATGTTAAAACTTTAAAAACATTAATGCAATTTATAGGGGTAATAAATTTGGAGTGCTTTTGTGAATTAGGAGAAGAGCCCACGTTTGTTAGTCCCCAAACTGTTCGTAGTTATTATGAGTTAAAAACTAAAGAAGAAGTATTTGATTACGTTAAAAACAAATACAAGGTTAAATTAAAAAATTATACATTTGAAACGGGAAATGATATAACTGATTCAATTTTACAAGGTTTATATATAAATCAGGTGTTATTGGAAGTTCAAGAAGGAGATCAATATGAGTGAAAATAAACAAATTTTTATGTCAGCAACACGTATGTCCACTTATCTGACTTGTAAGTGGAAATATTGGTGTGGTTATGTTTTACACTTGCCTCGAAAGGATAATGTTTCGTTTAAGTTGGGCATAGCAGTGCATGAGTCTTTAGCTAAGGCAGGTGAGATTTGGAAGAAGAAAGAGCGGTTTATGGCTAGTGATATAAGGCGTATTAAAGATGAGTATAGGAAGATAGCCGCTCGAGAAGGTATCCAGAATATGTCAATTTATGATGATGGGTTGGAAATGGTTTTAAATCGGGTTGACTCATTTGACGCTGGCACTATAATAACTGTTGAGGATAGATTTAAAGTAACTACACCGGATGGAGTTATTATTATCGGTGCTATGGATAAAGTTTTAGAGTTAAATGATGAAAGTTTGTTGGTTGTGGATTACAAAACTTCTAAATATTTTTTGACTCCCGATGAGTTGAAAGCTGATATTCAGTTGTCCATTTATGATTTGGTGGCAAGTCTTAAATTTCCTGATTACAAACGTATTATTTTGTCTTTGGATTATTTAAGAGGTGAACCTGTTTATACCTATAGAACTGTTAAAGAACGTAGAACATTTGCTAAATATTTATTAGCTGTTCATAATGAGATGCTAAAATTGGAAGAGAAAGATGCTAGACCTACCATCAATGATATGTGTAATTGGTGTGATTTTAAGGATAGTTGCTCTGCGTATAAAGATTCGGTTGTAGAAAAAAGTATTTTCAAAAAAAATCTAAACGAATACGACAACGATGAGTTGGTAGCTGAGTATCTCGACGTAAAAAATAAAGCTCGCATCTTGTATGAATATGAAAAGCAATTAAAGACTCATATTATACAGAAAATAAATGAAGAAGAGAGTGATTTAATTGGCAGTGGAAAACTAATGTATATTAAGCAAAATGGCAAAGTAACGTATGATCCTGCTACTATTGCTAAGCAGGTACCAAAAGCAGATTTTATTAAAATGGTAACAGTAAGAAAGAAATTTGTGGATGAATATTTAAGAGCTCATCCTGAAGTAAGGCCATTAGTTATGGAAACAGCGAGGAAAAATTTTACATCGCCATTTTTGGCTTATCGAACATTGAAAAAGAAATAGGAGGAGTATTATGGATAAGGGAAAGAAGATTATAGTTTTTGCGTATTGTGATTCACCAACTTGTGCGACGGGATTTGGCACGGTTTCAAGGAATATTTTTGAGGGCTTGTATAATACAGGTCGTTATGAAATTGATATATTTGGAATTAACTACTGGGGTGATCCTCATAATTTTCCATATCGTATTTGGCCAGCTGGAACTAATAAGGATAGAGACCCGTATGGTAGGCAAAAAGCGGTAAGTATGATACCTCGTACGCAATTTGATCTATTGTTTTTTTTACAAGATTCATTTATTATGGATTTTTTGCCCGTTTTGTTGCCTCATATTAAGGAAAATAGATCTAAATCTTTTAGATCAATACTATATTTTCCGGTGGATTCTATTTTGAAAGAAAAGTGGGGTAAAAATATTTCTGATGCTGATACTATTGTTGCTTATTCTGAATTTGGAAAGCAAGAAGCTTTGAAAGTTATGCCCAATCATGAGGATATGAAAGTTATACCACATGGGGTTAATACTCATGAATTTTACCCATTGCACAAGCATGAAGTTGAGGCTTTTCGTAAAGAATATTTTAAGTCAGAAGCAGATAAGTTTATTATTACAAATCTTAATCGTAATCAGCAACGTAAGGATGTTCCAAGAACTATTCAAGCTTTTAAAGAGTTTAGAAAACAAGTTCCTGAATCTATTTTGTATCTTCATATGGCTATGCAAGATCAGGGATGGGATTTACCTGAGATATGTAAACAGATGGGACTGGATATTACTAAGGATGTTATTTTTCCGCAGAATTTTGGGCCTAATCAAGGTTATCCTCGTGAAATCGTTAATGCATTATATAATGCAAGTGATGTTATTGTAAGTACAACGCTTGGCGAAGGTTTTGGCTTATCGTGGATTGAAGCTATGGCTACTAAAGTACCAGTTGTTATGCCAAATAATACAGCCATTGCTGAATTTATTACTGATGACAGGGGGTATCTTGTTAATAGTGGCAGCAATCCAAGTTTATGGACAGTAATTCCACATGATAATGAAGTTATGCGTCCATTAGTAGATGTTGATGATATGGTGAAAACTCTAGTTCATATTTATAATAATAGAGATGAAGCACGTACTAAAGCTGAAAATGCTTATAAATGGATTGTTAATGAGATGGATTGGCAGCGTGGTATTGCACCACAATGGGTTGATGTTTTTGACGAAGCTTATGAATCAATTCAAAGAGAGGAAAAAGAGCATAGTGAGGATGTAGAAGCACTTGTTGGTCAATTAGGTAAGAAGAAAATTATTGAGTCGGAGGAGTTGTAAATGGAAATACGCGGCATTAAATACATTGGGCCGATTTTTGATGTTTCTGGTTATGGACAAGCAGCTCGAGGATATGCTTTATCTTTACATAAATTGGGAATTCCTTTGACTATTGATTCTGTATCTTTTGAAGAGGGGTTGGCTGATTTTGGAGAAACTAGTCGTATTTTAGCTCCTCTTGTAGATAAAAATATAGATTATAATATAGTAATTATCCATCTAACTGCTAATTTATTTTGTTCTAAGGCTGAACCTGGTAAAATGAATATAGGTTATTTTGTGTGGGAAACCGATAAAGTTCATGAGGAATGGGTGGAAGAGGCTAATAAAAGTGTAAGTTTTGTGATGACTGCTTCTCAATGGGGAGCAGATATATTTAGAAAATCTGGTATAACTGTGCCGGTGGCTGCTATTCCTCATGGGATTGATGCTGATGAATTTGTTGATGTTGACCCATATACTGTTGCTGGTGTAAAACAGAATGCTTATAAATTTTATGGAATATTTCAATTTACTGAACGTAAGCACCCGATGGCATTAATTAAATCATATTGGAGTGCTTTTCAAAATAATGAAAATGTAGCTCTTATTTTAAAAACGTATCGTAATGGATTTGCGGATAGTGAAAAAGAGGCTATACGAGCAACAATAAAAAGATTAAAAAAAGTAACTAATATGCCTATATACCCACCTATATATTTAATATCTGAACGTTTGGATAGATCTGAACTATTAGGACTTCATAAAACATGTGATTGTTTGGTTCATTTGGATCGTGGGGAAGGTTTTGGTTTGGTGCCTTTTGAAGCTGGTGTATGCGGCAATCCTATATTAATTACTGGATGGGGCGGTGCACTAGAATATGCTAAGGAAGATAATAGTTATTTAGCTAATTATACTCTTACGCCAGTATTTGGCATGCCTTGGTCGCCATGGTATTCTGGAAATCAGTTATGGGCTGAACCGGATTGTGGCCACGCGATTGAATTACTGCGTGAAATTTATAATAATCAGGGTGAAGCACGTATCCGTGGTGAGAAACTGAAACAATATATTATTGATAATTTTAGTTGGGAAAATGTTGGTAGTAAAATAATAGAAACAATAAAGTCTTTGTAGGAGATTAGAAATGAATGTAATAATGAGACCAGTTTGGAATAGACCTGAGATGCTTTATTTATCAATGGAAGCTGAGCTGGAAGCTCGTAAGCACCATGAGTTTTCGAATGATTTACTAACAGTTTTTGTTTTGGATCATGGGTATAATGAAAAAGTATTAGAAATAGTTGAGAGTTATCCTGAGCCAAAAAAAATTATTAAAAGACAAAAGCGCTTAGGCTTAACCGTTAATATACTTGAAGGTATGAAAGAATCATTTACACATGCTGATGATTACATTATTTATATAGAAGATGATATGGTGGTTCATAAAACTTATTTTCAATTTTTGGATGTACTTATGAATTTAGTAAAACCTGAAGAATATTCTGTGATTATAGGGCATAGTAAAGGTATTCAGAACAAAGGACGTAAAAATTTTGATCCTCCCGATGTAAATTTAAATGCGGTGGTAAAAGATCATGTATATGCAGCTTTTGCTAGTTTAATAAGAAAAGAATTTTTTAATGATTATATTTTACCTTGTATTGGTCCAACGTATTATAAAAATTTTGGTACGAGAGATAAATTTGTCACCGCTTTGGGAACTAAATATCAACAGGATAAACGATTTAAATATAAAGGTAGATCTATGCATGCTCATAATGAGCAAGCTGGTTTAATTAATCGTTTGGTTGATGTAGCATTAATTGAAGAAGGTAAATGTACTTTAAGACCTGTTGCTACAAGAACTATACATATAGGGGTATATGGAAAAAATCGACCTGGCAATATACCTGGGAAAGATTTTAACGAACGGTTGTCATTACTTAGACATGCGGTAGAAAACAATAAGTTGTATAATTTAACTAGATCTAAACAGTACGATGACTATGAAGGATTTTCGCCGAGATTAGATGAATGGGATGGGACTTTATATGTCAAATAGGATACTTTTTTGTACTGGTGAAGGTGTTGGAAATGTTATTCAAACTATACCCGTACTTCGTACTTTAAGAGAATCACTAGGAGTTAAAATAGATTTTTGGTATGTTTATGGTACTTTTCAATTGCCTAAGATAATCCCATATGTTGATAAATGGATAGTTGGTAATCAGATTCGAAATGTGGATATGAATAGGTATGTTGGCGTTGTATCTACTAAATGGACAAGGAAGCATATTAAAAATTTACCTATTCCTATTCTAAATAAAATTTCTGATTTAAGTATGATACGATCAGAAGTCGATTGTTATATGGATATTGCACGAAGTTTAAAAGTAAATGAAGAGGATTTATTATGGTGTGGTACATGTAATTATAATAGATCTGATGAATTTTATGATGTAGTAATACATAACGGTTATAATTTTAAAGGATCTTCTGATTGGAAGTTAAAAAGTTATCCAAGATATAAAGAAGTGGTGAAATTATTAGCTGGAGATGTATCTTTATGTTCAGTAGGTAGTAAAGGTGAGTATATTAAAGGTACGATAGATAAAACCGGTTTGAATATTCTAGATAGTTTAGGTATAATTAAAAATGCTAAAGTATTTTTGGGTAATGATAGTGGCTTATATCATTGTGCTAACGCATTAGATGTGCCAAATTTAGTGATATTTACTTATACGTCTACAGAAAAAAATTACGACAAAAGATTTCATAGAAAAGCTAAGATAATATGTAGAGAAGATTTAGAATGTAGATGGTGTCAATGTGAACCAAGATTTAAAACTTGTAAAACAAGGGAATGTAGAAACATAGATCCTACTATTATAGTTAATAAGGTTATGGAGATGCTAAATGGATGTTAAATTTAGCCAAAGATTAAATTCAAGATATTTTAATAGTAAAAGGTCGGGATTTTTTATAGAAGCAGGCGCTATGGGTGGTACTTCCCACTCAGTATGTTTGTGGTTCGAACAGGAATTGGGTTGGAGCGGGATTAATATTGAACCCAATGTTAGTTTGTATAATAAATTGATAAAAAATAGACCGAATAGTATTAATATAAATTGTGCGTTGTCTGATAAAATTAATGAGTCCATTCTTTTAGTGCCTGTTAGACTAGATAACAGTGAGATGAAAGGACACGGATCTATTTCTCCTGATGCAAGAATAAGATTTAAAAATAAAAAATTAAATACATACTCTGTTAGAACGGACACCTATACAAATATAATATTGCAATATAAGATTGAATCTGTGGATCTTTTCGTATTAGATATAGAAGGTTATGAGTTAAATGTACTCAATGATTTTAAGAATTGTGAGATTTTACCTTATGTTTTGGCGGTAGAAACCAATAAAACCTATAAGCAGGATATATTAGATTTACTGAGTCCGCTTGATTATAAATTAGACTGGTATGATAAAACAGATTCGTATTTTGTGAGGTCAATCTAATGGATAAATGTTTGGGATTTGGTGGTTTGGGTGATTGTTTTATTGTAGGGCTGAAGTTGATGGAATATCCTAATGAATATGTATATGTGCATATAGATAATTCTAAATCAAGATTAATGTCTT